>Ga0075017_100000058_pt1 | contig 42213 bp, 64 predicted proteins | sample AleBraG_ABR_2012_FD_71475 | JGI IMG/M metagenome (GOLD analysis project Ga0075017, IMG submission 71475) | Freshwater sediment microbial communities in response to fracking from Pennsylvania, USA - Alex Branch Run_MetaG_ABR_2012 | ecosystem: Environmental > Aquatic > Freshwater > Creek >... | reverse complement strand
AGTCTGAAAAGTTATTGGAACTTTTGAGGGATACCGATCAAGAATGTGGAAAGGAAAAGTAAATGCCTAAATACGACTTTAAAAGAGCAAAGGAAATTATTAATGCCTCTCAAAATCTTCAATCCGCGTCATTGGGAATGCATGAGGATTGGGGATGGACGTCTGAAACTATATGGGAAAACGGCGAGTTTACGAAAGATCTAGACACCCTAAAAGGAATCGCTGGCATTTGTGGCAGTTCTTGGGCAACGCCGACCATTGAACTATTGTTCAAAGATGGGCGCACAGAAGCCATGCCATGTCACGATGGGGGAAAGAAATTAAAGCGGACAGAAGAACAAGCGCTTGTCGTGAATGCGACAGGGGGAAGACCTTGTGAAACGCCGCTCGATTCCAAGCAGGAGTCTAAATGAAAAAGCGACGACTGTTTAGACTATGCTGGCATTGTGGACGACAATTGCGCGGTAATACATTCGTCAAAGCGATGCGCGATGGGCATGAAAGAATCTTGCATAAAATATGCGCCAGTGATCCGGACTTAATAAGAACAGATTCGGAGAAAGAATCTACATGAGCTGGATAATTGTAAAACGTCACCCGGTTGATCAGTTCGCATTTGTTATAAATAGTTCTACGACCTCGGATGCGGCCAGAGAGGCTACGCAATTCGAGTGCGAGGACAAGGCCATTGCTGCAATGATGGAATGGGGGTTGTCATCGGAGAAGTATTTCATAACTGAAAAGTTTGGTTTTCAGAGGGGACAGATTCCCAACGAGTATCGAAATGACCTTCGCTGATTTTCTAGCCAAAAATTGGCACGATATGTTTTGGATCGGACTATTGTTCTTGTTCATTTTGGCAATGTGCGGAGTATTCGACAAACGTAGCTAATAGGAGAGAGTCTTGAGTAAATCAGAAATGCGCAGGCATGAAATTATGGGTAAGCCGAAAGAGTGGTGGATTGAGCGCGAGCAAGGGTCTAATCGAGCCTTGCTAGGTGAGCCCGGTGAAATTCATGACTGCGATGCGATCCACGTTATCGAATACTTAGCCTACGAGACCGCCATCCGGGAGCGGGATGGATTCAAGTATCAAGTGGCTTGCTTGGATAAAGAACTCACTGAGGCGCGGGCAGCATGTGAAACTATCAAGCAGGGATTGAGGGTTGAATTATCGGCGGCTGTTACATCGGCGCTTAACGACGCCGCAGCCGAGCGCACCCGCTCCGCGAAGCTGGTGGAGGCTTTGAAAAATATGGTTAGATTTGGTGAGGAGTTATGTGAAGACGTGAAGGTGTCAAAACATCAATTCAGCATCGAGCGCGCTAAAGAAGCTCTCGCTGAATATTCTAAAGACGTAGGTGAGAAATGAAACCGAGAGAGGTTGAAGTTGCGCTAGAGACCGAAGCCTATAATAAGTGGAGAACGTCGGCCAGCGCCTCGCGAGAAACTTGCCCGCTCAACATTACGGCTTACGAAAAGGTCCGTATGATCGAGTACTCCGCCTATGAGACCGCGATCCGCGAGAGGGATGAGGCGCGGGCTGAAGCGAATGAGGTCCGTGAGTATTGGAACAAGAAATCAATGGATGATGACGCCCGCGCAGCGATTCTGGTTGAGGCTTTGGAAGCAATTGCTAAGGACCCGGAAATATGCTCGACCGAATTAGAGGCTGAAATGACTGCGGCGGCACAAAGAGCACTGTCGCAATATTCTAAGGGAGAATCTGGAAAATGAGCACTCCATGCAATGAAATGCGATGTGTGGCCAATGAAGTAATGTCCAGGATTGTTACCGGGCCGTTCACGAATGAGGAGAAAATTTCCCAACTGGAAATACTTCTCTGGTATGCCGAGGCGTGCATCAAGAAATTGAAGGCTAAGCCGCCCCAATATTCTACTGGGGAATCTAAATGAAATACGAGACGGGCCACTGGGAAATATGGATTGACGATTTAGATGGCGAGATTGCCATGGTCAAAACTGGTCGAGCAAAACGCGATGTTTTGGTGGTTGAAGAAGAAGTCTTTGAGCGCGCCCTAAATGACATTAAAAACTTACAAATGGTTTGTAGACAGCTTGCGGCGGCTCAATCTATAGCGACGCGAGATAAGGTCGTCAAACGCTGTTATCATCTATTTGCAGGCAGTCCGCTGCGCATAGATTCTGAAGAGGAAGATGAAAAATGAGTGACCGATGTTTCGTGATGACTCCGCAAATGAAGGCGTTTGAATGCGCCATGTGGCTCAAAGACCTAAAGTTGGGCGATACCGTGACTGCCCGGCATATGACCGCAATTGAGCACTTCCTTGGCGACCTGTTAGCCAAAGCCAGGGCATTGAAGCCGACCAAGTTTGAAATTCACTTTGATAAAAATGGGCAAGCACATTGCCTGCATCCAGAAATTGAAGTCAAAATTACAGATGCCACGATAGGATCTGGTGAGAAATGAGTATGATCGACGTTTGGGATTGCCCCCGTTGCGGCGCTAGAAATCCCTCAGGATCAATTTGCCGTTTGTGTAAAACGAAGCGTCCAGCTTCCCGACAAGAATCTGGAGAGTGAAATGGAGTGGAAGTTCCACGTTGAAATTTTGGAATGTGACGAGGGCTTTTTAGTTTGGGAATCGGATTGGTCTAGGACCCCATCGACCGGCGGCATCCCATCGGCTCACCGTCGTTGGACGGCACCCGACCCGGACGCTCTTGGCAAGCTATTGGCGCGATTGACGACTGAGCACAAATTCCTAAGGAACAAAGAGCGGGCGATTGAGATGAGTAAAAAATCCGATTCCATGACGGAATCTCAGAAATGAACTTGACATAATGTAATGCATTGTGCAATACTCATTTTAGGGACACTGTTCTGATAGGCACTTCGAGTGCCAGCAATATACCGCTTCGGAATGGGCCAGCTTCGCCACTAGGTAACACCTTATGGCGGGGCAGAGTCTGGCGGGTGGCAACCGCCGACCTATTTTAAGGACGATATGGATACACGTGATAAACTCAAAGCAATGGCCCATGAATTACATAAAAAGCACGGGGACCGATTAAGTAAAAGTTATGAGCGCATTGCTCACAATCTGGGTTTTAAAAACTGGGACACTCTATCCGGAATTTGTAAACAAAATCCAACCCGCATCGAAAGACTATTAAATGAAAAAGCCCAACAAATCTTTTCGAATTGACCCTGAATTAGTTGAAAAGGCCCAAAAGGCCGGATTCAAAATTGTTGAAATATTCGAAGCCGCGTTGGCTCAAGCGCTTAAGCTTCGCAAATGCCCGACTTGCGGATCTAAATTCAAAGATTCTTAACTGGGAGCTTTTAAAATGACAGATACCAAAATTGACGACATAGAGCCATTGCCAAAATTCACCAGCGAGCCGGAATGCCCGAAGTGCGGCTGGATGCAAATGGACTGGATTGGCAAGGACGAGAGCATCGCCCTTATGTGCGATCGCTGCGGTTGGGAATGGGAAATGGAGGCCAAAGATGCCATTTAAATCCCAAAAACAGCGTGCTTGGGGCGCCGATCAAGTAAAACAGGGCAAATGGACCCAGGCCCAATTCGATGAATGGAATAGCGAGACGCCAAAAAACATTCCCGATCGAGTGAGCCACGGACCAGGCAAAGTAAAGTCCGTCAAAATGGTCAAAAAAATCAAAACTATTAAATAAATCAATTTAGTTATTGCATTCAGTACCCCCCCCCTGTTAATACGGTCAAAACGGGAGTGATGAATGAAAAAACCATATAGTGACGATGAGCCAATGACATGGTGGCCTATCTGCGCTTGAGCCCGAGGCAAAAAATGGACCCGCGAGTGATCAATCTCCTGCCGGAATATTTTAATGGCGCAGAGATTCAATATGACAAGGCTGTCGAGCGAGTGTTAAGAAAAAGTTTCCCGAAATGGTTTAAAGGGGAAACTGATGACGGTGACGAGTAAATTAATTAAGACAAGACGTGAACAGCTTGGGATTTCGCAAGGTTTCATTGCCGAGAAATTAAATTCAACGGCGGTTTTTATCTCTCGCTTGGAAAACGGGCAATGCTCATGCCCAGCCGATAAAATCAAGGCGTTGGCGCAAGCGCTGAAGCTGCCAAAATCCACCTTGATTAGGGCAATAAACAAAGATCATTTATCAAAATTAGAAAAGCGCGCTGAGTAATTATTTATGCGTGGGCTTCGCGCAGTAGACCTTGCCCTGCACAAGGTAACATAATTCCGGGAGCGGTTTAGGCTTTGCCGTTGAGCTACAAAAGGTGACCCCCGCCGCGAAGCCTAGGGCTACGATCACACGTTGGAGCGTAATCATCCTTCGCGGTCGGAAGTCAAAGATCTCATAGGATTGCCACTCACTCATCGTCAAAGAGCCTTTCTTGCTTAAGGCCAGAATCGCGCTTTTGGGGGAGCATGGATAGCAGGTAATCACGCGCAGGTCCTAACCCTAGCTTTCTCAAGTCCTCCCACCGGGTTTTAATAATTTCAAGCCGCTCCGCCGAATCAACGACGCAGGCGAACGCGTTCGAGTTCACTTTATCGACGATGAACTGGCGCTGTAAAAACCTTGCCTCCGAGTTAAAGCTTCCAAGCCTGCCCGGGGCCTTAAACTCCACGGCCACGGCAATGCCTTCCGCAGTGTTGCCCATGCAATCGCAGGTGCCAAATTTCATGCCCTGCGAAGTAAACCTCTCGGCCGCGCTATTCCACCGCGCCTTGGCTTCATAGATCGCAACAGTCCATCCCCAGCCCCGCATTAACACAAGGCATGCCTTTTCCACGGCCTTTTCCGGCTCTTTGTTCGGAGCCCGTTTTTCTTTAGGCGCCGCTTCATCGAGTTGATGTTGATAAAAACGGTTAAGCGCAGCGCGCGTCGACTCTTTTGACATTGCAATATAAATGCTACGTGGATATGGTTTTTTCTCAAGGCCAAACGGGGGATGAATGTTTAAAATGATTGATGCTTCCGACCCCGGGTTTCGTTCCGGGGCTAAGGTCGGAGCTTTTAAGGGCGCGTGCCAAAATCTTTCCAATTCTGACTACCACGCACTTGACTCTTATTGGTCGAGCACAAATCTCAAATATTTATTTGATAAATCGCCGGCGCATTTTCATCAATACTATTTGGGCAAACATCGGCCGGAACCCAAAAAGCCCTCCGAGGATATGATGTTGGGAAGCCTGGTTCATACCCTGACGCTCACGCCGAATGAATATGAAAAAGAATTTTTCATTATGCCGGATTTAAACTTCCGCACCAATGAAGGGAAGGCCGAAAAACAGCGTCTACTCACTGAGAACGCCGGCAAACAGGCAATCAGCCGCGAAATGCTCATTGAGGCAAATCAAATAAAATCGGCAATCATGATGAAATACGGCAAACTCATCGAGCCAGCGGTCAAGGAAGCTTCAATTTTTTGGACATGTAAATTTTCGGAGTTAAATTTCAGGGCAAAAATTGATGGCATTCATGACAGCTATTGGCTTGAGCTTAAGACCATGAGGAGCGCGAAGGCCGATGATTTCTCACGGCAGCTTCACAAACTCAACTATGACCTTTCGCTCTGCCATTACAGGCAAGCCATTCAGGCCATGGGCATAGATAACTTGCCTGCGATTTTCATCGCTGCCGAAACCGATTCTGTCAATGGTCGCGATTATGAAGTCCAAGATTATGACGTAGACATTGGTTGTTGGGAAACGGGTCACATGAAATGGATGGACGCGGTGACGAAACTAGAAAACGGTATTAAGGGCGACAAATGGCCAGGATATTTTCCCGAGGGCATGCGGCCTAAAATCAATCCTCCTCCCTGGGCTATGCGTCCACAAATGGCCGGAGGCCGCGATGACTAAAAAAGAGTACATGGAGTTCCACCAAAAAATGTGTCAGGTCATGATGGATATCACCACTAAGAAAAATGCCGATTACACTGGCGCGAGCGCTGACCCGTTTGCCAACTTCCGTCAGGTCGGGCACTTAGTCGCTACACCGGGTGTAGTGGAAATTGGTTTCATTACGCGCATGTCTGACAAACTCTCAAGAATCGGTGCCTATATTGCCAATGGCCAACTCCAGGTCAAAGACGAAAGCGTGGCCGATACGCTGATTGATCTTGCAAATTATTGCATATTGTTCGCAGGCTTTATTCGTTCGGAGCACGTGGCCAATAAGCAAATGGAAGGGCGGCCACTTGGAGTTTAAAGACGCATCAAATGCTGACGTAAGAATGAAAATGGCGCTCGCTGGGAAATCCGGTGCTGGCAAAACTCTTGGCGCCCTCAAGATCGCCAAGGGATTGATCGGTGACATGAGTAAAGTGGGGGTCGGACAAACCGAGGCTGGCCGGGCACAATGCTATATGCGGCAAATGGGTAAATTTAAAGTGCTCGAAATTCCACCGCCGTTTAGCCCTGAGAAATTTATCGAAGTGATTGGCGCTGCCGAAAAAGCGGGACTCAAGTGCCTTATTCTTGATTCGATTAGCGATGAGTGGGCGGGCATTGGTGGAGCGCTCGATATTCACTCAGAGGTGTCCGAAGTGACCAAAAATACATTCACCGGTTGGAAAAAGGTGACACCTCGGCACGACGCGGTTTTTAACCGCATACTTCAATCACCGATCCATATCATTTGCACGGTGAAAAAGAAAACCGATTACATCCTAGAAAAAGACGATAAGGGCAAGCAAGTGCCAAAGCGCGTGGGCGTGAAAGATATTGCGCGCGAGGATACTGAGTACAAGTGGATTGTCCAGCTTGACCTTGATCAGGAGGGTAACCTCGCCAAGGCCAGTAAGGACAACACGAGCTTATTTCAAGGCAAAGCGCCATTCATGATTACGGAACAAACTGGGCTCCAAATAAGAAATTGGTGCCTACAAAATACGGGGGATGAGTATGTCGGGAGTCAACAAGGTGATGCTGATCGGGCGCCTGGGCCGGGACCCAGAGCTTAAGACAACTAGTGGCGGCCTCACTATCTGCAATTTTTCTGTTGCCACGTCCAAGTCCTGGAAGGATGAAGGCGGAGAGAAAAAAGAGAAAACCGAATGGCACAACATTGTTGCCTTCAAAAAGCTCGCTGAAATTTCTGGCAAATATCTCGCTAAGGGACGTCAGGTATTTATTGAAGGTGAGCTCCAGACTCGCTCATGGGAGGATGAGTCCGGTCAAAAGAAATACAAGACTGAAATTGTTGCCCACAACGTCCAATTCTTAGGCGAGGGCAAATCGCAACCGGAAGTGGAAGCAAATCACAATAACGTTAGCGCCGATTCTACTGAAGAAATTCCCTTTTAAGGAGGACAAGAAAATGGCAATCAAATTAAAATGGGCGAATTTGCGAAGCATGGCCTTTAAAGAGTCGCTCGATAAAATGGTCAAGACTCCGATGGGCTTTGAATTAGGGCTTAAAATGTCGCTACTCGGTCGCGATATTCAAAAGCAACATGCCCTTTGCAACGAAACATTCGATGGGCTTGTCAAGAAATTTGGCAAGCCCAATCCCGAAATGCCAGGGGAATACCTCATTGATAAAACTAAACGTGAACAGTTTAATGACGAGGTCAAAAAACTCGATGAGCATGAATTTGAATTGGCCCGTCGAGATAAAATTGATGTTAAGGTGTTGGCCGAGCATTGCGCGGAGTTTTCAAAGCGCTCGAACGATCCGTCCAGGGAATTAACTCCAGAGGACATGATCAATCTCGAGCCGCTCCTCCTCCCGCTCGAAAATCCGCTCGCATCCGTCAGCCGGTGAAATTACTAAAGCCCCGCTGTAAAATCTGTGATTCGACGATAAAGGTGAAGCTTTACGTATGTTCCAATAACCTACTAAAGCAACCCATTAAGACCTACTACTGTCAGCGGTGCGCTAGACATTCGGGTCTTGAAAAATGAGGGGCGCCCCAGTGCCCCCTTGGCCATCCTTGGGATCATGGCATCCCGGACACCTGGCAGGATTGCGACCAGTTTTAGCCTGCACAGGAGAGTGCCTTTCGGCGAAGCGTCCCTCAAAGCCTTAAGCCATTGATTTGTATTTTTTCCGAAGTCCATCAACCGACGTGATCTTGTCGGCTTGCTTACCGGTATCGTCATCCGGCATAGCCATTGCCGAGCCCGCTGGGCTCTTATTCATGGCCATCTTGAGTGCGGTGGCTTTTTTCTGCATATGCGGCACAAGATGCTTCATAATATGCGGATCATTGCGAATTTCCTCGGCGTCAACCAAGGTTCGATGATGCATATCGAGCTCATGCACGGTTGGCTTTTCTTTGCGCTCTTCTTCTGCCGACTCACCCTCTGGATTGGCCGGTTGGCCCTCGATCATGACTTTCATTTTCAATACCCTCCACTTGAATTGTTGCTATTTCCATTTCCGCCACTGCCCATCTTAGTCCATGGGCTCGAAAGACCTCGCATGTTTTCCGCGAAACGCGCCCGTTGGCCGAGTTTGCCGCCAGATTGCGCGGCCTGGGCCAAGATATCTTGCGGGATCTTTTGCCCTTGTGGAATGCCCAACTCCTGGTGAAGCGCTCCAGGATGCTGTACGGCGCCAGCGATCCAGTTTTTCATCGGTCCCCCTTCATTGCGGTCCACGGCGAAAATCGACCTTTTGGCCGCTTCACTCGACCGCCCTTGTAAGCGTTAAGCATGTTTCCAAAATCACGAGCGGTTCCATGCGTATCGACTGGTGCGCCATCGGCTCCGGTTTGTCCACCGGGCCCCCCGCTCATCGCGCCGCCGCCTATTCCTCCGCCAGCACCGCCGCCTCCGTCACCGCCCATATTGATCCCTCATATTCATGTTGGCCCACGGTGAAGCCGCGCCGGCTCCGACCATGGCTGGATTATTGGCAACGGCTTGCCCAGCCCTTCCCAATTGATTCACCATTTGGCCGCCGTAGTATCCGACCGGCGTCCCAAATTTTCTAGCACCAGTGACGGCCGCCGCCGTCCCTAGACCCACCGCCGCCGCGCGCAGCGGATTACCATGGTGTTGATAATCAAGCATCGCGGCCCCAAGGCCTGCGCCGCCACCGATTACCCCATGGCCCATGAACGCTTTGGCGGTCTCGCGGCCAACGCCTTGCTGAGCGATCGTGTTCACTGTCGATGCGGTCGAAAATCGCTGATTGAGCGCTTTTAATTTATCCAGTACACCGGCGGCTGGTGCGGATCCGGATACGGCGTTATCCAAGCGGTCAATAGTATCTTGCGTCGTCCGTGACACCATGTCGCGCGCTTTGACGTAGGCGCGCTGGATGGCGTCTCGCTCTTTACTCGCTTGCGTCCAGTTGATGTTTTCATCGAGCCCTTTGCGAAAATCGTGGAGGTCTTTGATGTTGGCATTTTCACCCATATCGCGCAAGGGTTCGAGCGCGTCGCTAATGGTTTTGGTCACCAAATTGCGGTCTGGATGAGCTTTAACGTCACTCGTCACTGAGGCCATGATTTGATCGGCAAGCGCCGGGCCTGAAACGGCGACGGCTTTTGCGTCAGGTCCGCCTCGCGTGGCGATGATATTTGAAACTTGCTGGGCCTCATCGTAGAGCTTACCGATCTTTGGCCCATCAGTTTTTAAAATGTCGCCAGACTTCTCGGCCACGTCGTCGAGCGAAGTGCCAACTCCCATGAGTCCATTGTCCTCAAGGAAATTCCCGATTTTTGGTATCTCGTCTTTTTTCAAAATTTGTTTGATTTGCCCAGCATTGGCGCCGATTTGTTTAACGACCGCTTTATCGGAATAGCGCTGGCCAGCTTTGGCGAGTCGGTTACTGACTCCGGACAAAACGCCCTCGGTAACACCTCCGGTAATGCCGCCCAAAGCCGCATTGCTCAGTCGCGCTTTGAGCTCGCCGTACGGATCATTGGGGTCGGCTTCCATTTCGGGATTTTCAATAGCGCCATATCCCGCGCCAGTCGCCGCAGCTTTTCCGACCTTTGCCAATGTCGACACCGGCTGAGCGACGGATGCGACTCCTGGCGCGGCGGTTCCCGCGGCCCCTGGAAGTAGTGCCGCGGGCGCATCGAGGAGTTCACCGACTAAAGGTGCGGCCTCGCCGGCCGCGCGCATCGCTTGCGCGCCCTTCATTGCAGCGCCGGCCCCTTTGATAAGCATGCCTCCGGCTGGCGCGCTCATTACGGCCCCGCCGACATTGCCAGCGACCGATGCGATTGGATGCGCTGACTTCAGCGCAAGATCGCGGCGTTGGAATGCTTTTTTCAAATCCTCGTATGATTCGTCGCCGCCGCCGCCCATTGATTCAGGCAATACAGCGTTTCCCATTTGAGCAAGGCGGGCTTGGAGGTTGGGGAGATAGCCAAAAGTCCCTCCCTGGCCAAATCCCTCGAGCGTCGCCTCGGCACCGCTATTCGGATCCGCGGGCGGCGCGCTCGGTGCAGGCGCGGCTTGCGGCTGATCCCACGGCGCTTGGCCGACACGGAATGCAGATTTTTCTTTTGGCGCGCCACCGGTTTCCCACGGCGCTTGTCCTACTGGAAATTTCTCAGCCATTTATTGCTCGACCCAGTGGTCGCCTTCCATTTTATACGTTTTACCATTCCACACCTTGGTCTGTTCAATCCCGTTCCATCCACCGAACCGAGGTGCGTATGTCGACTTTATCGATTCATGTTTTTGGTCAACAATGTTTTGTTGCTGGGGCTTCATCCCGGATCTTAAAAAGTCCATCCGCGAGTCCACGCCGCGCATATAGGAGCCTGACAGTTCCTTAACCATTTTATCTTGCGTGTTTAAAATCTCAGGACGAACAGCGTCGGTTGGATTTCCGGTAACCGCGTCGGCCATCGCGTGAAGCTGAGCTAAATTGTCATTGATCTCAGTTTTTTCACCCTGTCCAAGGCCTGGTGATTGAGAACCGGTTTCAAGTCTTGCGACCTCAGCATTGATTTGGCCTAATAGCGCCTGATTGCTCACGACCTTACCCTCGCGTGCTGACTGAATGAGCTCGCCAATTTTGGCCGCGCCCTCAAGCCGCGGTCCGTAAATTTTCAGCATCGGGTCGTTATTGACCGTGCCGCGAGCTTCCTTATCTAGATTATTGCTAATGCGCTGATTGGCCTGATCAATGCGGGCGCCTTGCGTGGCCGCGGTTTGCGCGATGCGGGCTTGCGTGCCTTGCTGAGTCGCCTCGACACCAGCAAGTTTGCCTGCGGCCGCGAGTGTAGCAACATCACGCTTGGTCATGCGGCTCGCATCGTATCCCATTTGCTGGAGTTTCGTCTTGATGTAATCGTACTGGTCCTTAGTGATCCCGGCCTGTGCCGCAGTGATCGTCTTTTGCATTTCTTCTTGCTTGGCGAGTTTGGCTTCCGCGCTTTCAGGCGCCATTTCCTCAGCCGCTTTGGAAAAATTTGAACCTGGGTTCATGCTGTCAACAAAGGCCGCGGCCGGCCTGAAATCAAAGCGATCAGGTTTGTCCGCATATTGCTGAGATAACTCACGCAAGCGGTCTACATCGGCCTGTTGCTTACTCATCATTGCGGAATAGGTGCGCTCCGCATTGGCGCGCTCATCGCGCTCGTCTTGGTTGATGGGCTGTCCCTTGAGGCGCAGGAGCATTTGCGCATAATCCATATTGGGCGAGTCTTGCCGTTGAAATGTCGGAGGCGGACCAGCCGGCCTTGTTTCTTGCGGCGTAGTACCAAGGGGCGCGCCACTCGTCGGCATTGTGGATTGCGGCGGCAGAGTATTGTTCACCGGCGTAATGGGCGGAATTGGAGGCGCCTGGTCCGGCATTTGCGGCGGAAGCATTGGCGCATGCCATTGCTGATCACCAGCGCCTTGATCAGCCATTTGATTTAGCACTAAGGGATTGGTCTGGTTCCCCTGAGTGCTCAGCATTTTCCAAATGTTAAAATCCATCGTTACCCTCTACGCAAGATTGTACGGACGCCTCATCATGGTTTGATTGACATACGGATTTTGTGGCACCTGTTGCCCCCAGGGATCAGTTGGCGGCATATCGCCGGCCCCCATTGGGGGAACTGGCGCATTATTGGTCGGCATCTTATCAAACTCTTTTTCAAGATCACCGCTTCCAGTCGCTTTATTAATCGCATCGGCGTACATCGCCCCGGTGAGAGCACCCTTTTCAGCGCCGCCAAGCATAGATCCGGTCACTGGCGTCACTTGCGCAGTTTGTGGTGCGATCTTAGTCCACGGCGAGTACTGCATTTGTGCGGCCGAAATATCAGCGCTTTGCTGATTCGCACGCTGTTGCGCTTGGCGCTGTTGCTGACCTTGCACGGCTCCTAAAACTGCACTACCCGCAATTGCGGCGGCTACCCACGACATTTGTCCCCCTCGTCCTCGGCGATTTCGCTATAATCATTTGCGATAAATTCTTTTTCAATTTCGGCCAAATCAGTGAGCCCAGTTCCATGAATCGTTGTCCAAATCGTATCCTTGTGCGCCCGAATTACGCGCTTGACGCCGGGGCTCGCGACAAAGGTAAAGGGGGCGCTAACGCGCATCACGCCATCGACGGAGATAAAAGAGACGTCGCCTTGGCTGATGATATTTAAATTTTTATGACGATGGATTTTCCCAATGACAATAGATCCGGCCGGCATAAACATTTCACGCGCGTAAACACTTTTTGAAAAATGGTGCGTGATCTCAATCGCCAATTGAGGTTGTTTGAGTGCAAATTCCTCAAGAGCCGCAATTTGTTTGCGGAGCTCGGCCTTAGCCGTTGGATGCTTACTCGTGAAAAAGTTTTGCGCTCCGATTATGTCTTTTTCCATAACATCTTTAAAAAAAGTTCCCCCTCGTTTAGTTCGGTCCCGGAAATCACAAATCCAACCGCCATTGCCATTTTGAGCATGGGAATATTGAGATTGGAGATTTGAGTCGAAATCGTCTTGTAGCGCTCTTTTAACCAATTGGTCATCATGATGTAAGAGCGCATGGTAAGCGTTGTTTTGGAGGTGCCAGGAAACGCCCCCCCGTGCTGCATATAAACCGACTCCTGATCAATTTCGATGAGCGTCGCATAGGCACAAGGCCTGGCGCCATCATGAACGAAAAGCGAGTAATCAATGCGATCAAAATCCGGCGAGCGAGGTCTCCCGAATGAGGCCCAGTGTGCATTGGCGGAAATCTGGCGCCAATCTCCTGGATTTAATTGTTCAAGTCTCAGCGCCCCGCTCACTTTTTACCTCCGCTACTCGCTCCGGCCGCGCGCGTAGCATTGGCCGATTGCTGAGCGCCCCATCCCGCCATTTGCTGATTGTAGCGGTTCGTATTGAACAAGTTTTGCCCCTGCATATTTTGGAGTACGTTTGACAGGTTGGTCGAATTTTGATTTTGCTCCACGCCTGCCGTCGCGCCTAAAAGCTGTTGTTTTAGGCCCATGTCATTGGCGGTGATCCCTAGCCGAGCCTGCATTCCAGTGTTGGCAACGCCTTGGTTAGCATTAAGCGCATCCCTCGCCGAGCTCCTCGCGAGAGAAGTCCTAGCGCCCGAACTTATGCCTCCATTGCGAGCTAATTGGGCCTGGGCCTCGTCGTTCGCTGTTTGCGACTGGAGACCAGCGTTACCCATAGCGGTTTTTTCTTGCGCTTGCTCTTGCGCGGTCTGCGCCTGTGCCCAATCGGTCGGCCCCGTACTCTCGGCCTCGCTTCGTAACATGCTCGATGCGCTGCCCGGCTGGAATTGATTCAGCGTATATTGCGATAAAAGCTGTCCCGTTGTCGGGTCAACAATTCCTTGATAGCCGCCCGGCTGGACGCCGGCTTGCTCCTCAAAAGTGGATTGTGGCGGCATAACCATGCCGGGGATTTGCGACTGTTGTGCCCACCAATTCTTATTAGCCGCAATCGCCGGATCCGGAGGGGGAGGCGGAGGTATAGCCGGACTTCCAATTGCACCGCCGAATATATCACCCACTAGCTTGACTCCTGGTAAACGGACAAATCGGTTTCAAGAATGGACATTTCACTATCGTCCACCTGACCCGATAAAACGGATTGCATCAACATTTCTTTTTCTTCTCGGTCGGCCTTGGCCGCCGGCGCATTGATATGGGTTTCTTTTGCGTAGCAAAGCTCTCTTACGCGCATATTCAAAAACTCATAGCAAATATCTGGTAAATCGCAAATGTCGCTGCCGTCGGTAGCCACATATCTATTCGCACGCCGTGGGTACCAAATGGTCACAACGTTGCCAACTGTGGTCTCACGCGCGGCCGGCACAATGATAATATTTTGCGTTCCGGGTACATCATGCTCGATGAAATAGCGGTAATAATCAGTCGTCGAAAACACGTTCAAATACGTGTAGTTTTCAAACATGTCCTTTGAGTCGAGAGGCCTCAGCGTGTAAAAGGTCGCGCCATTTTGGTAAATAATCTTTTTGATTTTGTTCGCATACATATTGGTCGGAAGCGGATACGCCTCCTGACCAAGCACTGTACCAAATGCAAATCTCGTCAAAAAGTATTTATCGCGAAGGCCAAGCGTAATAATATGCGCCTCGGCCTGAGCAACCGCATGGTTCCAATAACCAATGAGCTCGGCCGGCTGGACAAATGTTTCGTCCTCAAGGTCCATTTCCATTTCAAGCTGAGCATTGAGTTGACCAAAGGTCTGAAACATTAAGCCCCCCGCCTTAAGAATAAACCCCGTAGGTTATGTTTGGCTAGGAGTTTACGCATTTTCCCCCGTGCTCGCGGCCGATGAATTGTAAGCCTGTTGCGACTGACTGACATTTGACCAGTGGATATTAAATCCAAGCAAATAGAGAGATTCGTCTTTCTTGTATCCGCGCATGACCCATTTGTGGGTTCCCGATGGCAAAGTATTGAGCGGATCGAAAAGATGGACTACGCCGGCTGAATTAAGGGCGTCGACCAAATACCCGGTTTGATAATTGTCAGCGTCAGAATAGAGATAATAATCAACCGAGTAAATGGGCCAGTAATTGGTACCGCTCAGAGTAGCGGTTTTGGCAGTAGCGTCAAATGCGGCCTGCCCTAGCGTATCCGAATTTGTAATGTCGGAATATGCGTTGGTGATCACCAACTGAAGATATGAGAGTCTAAGCGGCTTCGCTGGGAATCTGCGCCATTGTTCAATGAGTCCAGACCCTCGCCATACAAAGGGCGAAACGCGCCACACAAAATCATCGGCGTCCCAAACAAAGTCGCCTCTCACCCTAATTTGTTTACACTGCCTGGAGGCCCTACCGTCATCGTTGATCGCGGTGATTTGAATCGAGGTGTTACCTTGATTTTTGGCGGTCAGTAAAACGCGTGTCGGCATCTTTCTAAAAAAGGTGCCACCGAAATTATAGTGAATCGTCTGAATGGTCCAAATTATAGTCTCTGGCGTCCAGTTAACCGGATTGAGGTAAAGATTGATTTTGCGATCGCTCGTGTAACTCGAGTCATGCTTAAAAGTGTAGGCCTGAATATCGCCGCGATAGATTTGCTTGTTAAAAATCTCAATTGCCGATGGACGAAAACTCGCGCCACTCCATGTGGTGAATGTCGACGCGGCACTGACGCCGAATTTTAAATGGAGCACTAAAAAAGAATCGTTATCCTTGCTGTCGGCGTTGCGCTGGATAGTCCAAATAACGAGTCGCTCTTTTTCATAAAACCTTCCAGTGCAGCGATTCAATTGAGTCGTGTTGGCGATAATTGATTTGTAAAAATCGTTGTTGCCGCCAGATATTTTCATCGTTTGATACCCATCGGTCCACCACACGCCCTCATTACCGAGCCAAAAAAGGCCCATTTCAGCCTGCACACAAGAATTATTTGCAATGCACCCGGCGGTGTCTGAAATCCTAGTCGGGATCATGTTGCCGCGACCGAATTGATCAAAGGATTGATCAATACGGTAAATATATTTTTTGCACAGAGCGATGGGCATATAGTTGACGCTGTTCATCCCCTGAAGTTCATCGTCGACTGAAACCTCGAAATCCAAAGGAGCCGTGTCCGGAACGCCCGGTACGCTTTGCCGAATCTTGTAAGGCGACTCACCGTCGAGGTCCTGTATTCCTGCATAATATGCAGTATTATTTACGACGTGAACGTATTTATGCAAAGGCGGAGGGTCATAGTCTACGGTGCCGTCATTTGTGTAGAGTGGGATGCCAGTATTTTCCAGCGTGATATCTGACACGTTATCGGTGAATGTCGTCGTGCCGTTAGGTACCGAGCCCACTTTTTGGAAAAATGTCCCATCGTTGACGGTGCGGTAAATATCAACAAAAACATTGGCTACGTCCCAATTGTCACTCATACCGTTAGCCAGTACTGGGATGCCAGAAATCGCAATCGGCGTGACGTCAGGTGCCGCTGTATTGCTAACCCCCACTTCAGTCACCGGGCCTATGGTCTCATAATTAAGATTAAAGACCTGGTAATCGACGCGGAATAAAAATGCATAAAGAAAATTTTGAGTGTCAGCCGCGCCGGCCGTCACTACCGGAGGCGTTGCCAAGGCGGGTAGTCCAGAGCTCCGGATTTGGTAATTGCCAGAGCCATCTTTGAAAATTTTCATCGGACGCGCGTATTGATCATTGGTCGTGTAAAGATGACGGTTCCACTGAGCAAAGCTTGGCACCGCGTTTGGCGTACCGGTTGAATAAGCCGAGTTACCGGTTGGCCCCATGAGCTCTTGAAACACACTTGGATCGCGGAAATAAATATAGCGGAGTGACTGATAAAAGAGCTTATCGCTATTGGCGTAATTAATGAGCGCTGAAATCCTCGCGCCAGAAGGTGCTTCACCATTAGCCGTATCATCGATGACTGAGCCCGGCCGCATGTAGGGCTTTTTGTCCTCATTGATCAGGAAATTATCGAGGAGCGCATGACGATTAAGGACTTGCTCAAACACCTGATCGGTCATGCCGCCCGAAAAATCGTTAATCTCATAGGGGCTTTGAGTGCTAGCCGCCATAAACTGCCAATAGATTTGAAGTGTTGTCTATGGTGTACAAATAATAGGTCGTATTGGAAACGCGCTCCACAGTTGGGTAAATATATTTACCGTCCGTGGTCCTAAAACCAATCTTAGATGTGTCGAATAAAAATCCTGTGTGCATCGTCACCAATTGACGGTAATGCCCAACGGGGCCACCGACGTAGGTCGCCCAATTCGCGGCTAAGATTGTGTCCGCGATGCCCTGAAATGACTGCGCGCTTAATAGGGCTGAATCAATCCCGTTGTGCGAGTGACCATCGGTCCGGGTGAAATTGGCTTCGAGGGCCGCGAATAATGGAACCCCTGAGTCGCCTGTGTCTGGGATTTGTTGACCATAAGTAAGGGTATGCATTGCCTTTTTACTTCCTTCCTAAAAGAAAACCGGTGACTAAAGCCGCGGTGACGACACTGACTAGCACAATCCGGGAGGAAAAAAAATCTGGCACCGCGGGCGCATCCATGCACGTTTTAAAAGATTCCTGTAGCGATGTAAAATCTTTGGCCTTAAGATCGCAAGCGATTTTAAATTTGGCGAGAGTCCCGACCTCATCGTGATTGAAACATAAGTATCCCGCCGGATTTTGCTCGGCCTTGAGCATGGACCCTACCTCATCAGGGCTGGCGGCGTAAGATATCCTTGACGATATCCCCATCAGACTTGCCAGCATTATCTTGAGACACACGTTGAGCATTTTCCGCTTCCTTGGCCTTTAGCTCGGCCAACACCGTTTCTTTTTCCGCTGCGGCCTTACCCTCCTGGCCGTCCGCATATCCAATCCCAAATCCAAGTGCGAGCCATGACAAATCAAGCGCTTTTGGCGCCCTCCGATGTTGCTGCGACCACTGCCGTTGGCTTTGCCGCATTGTACATCGAGAAAAATTTGAGCCAATACATCACTGGACCATTTGTGAGCGCCTGAAGGCTCGCGGCCCATGTCTCGAGCTTTGCAAGTTTTAAAATGGATGAGAGGCCTAGGATTAACCCTAAAAGCCCAGTGACAACAGTAGTCATTACAGCCGCCACAAGACCAACCCATTTCATGGCTGTCGATACATATGGCCCAACGATTGGAACTTCCTCAACGGTGTCGATGGCTTTTGCGAGCCATTCAGGAAGCGCGTGCGGATCGGGAGCAACCACGGGTTGTGAGGTCGCGGCCGCCGGTGGCGGAGGGGGCGGAATTGACATTGGATCTGGGGATTGTCCCCAGAGGCACATCGTAAATAGCGCACAAAGTATCACGGCAATCGTATTTGCGGCGTTCATTTCATCCCCCATTGCGGTTATATTTCTGAGGTTCCATATGCCGAATGCGGTTATGGGCCTCGTTCAAATCGCGCTCAATTTTTTCAACTTTCAACTGTCCTTTAATAATATCGGCAATTTTCTCGTTGAGAATGCGGATTTGAACCGTGTTTTCAAAGGTCACAGAAATGAGGCGCTTCACGCCAATGGACAAAAGGCCAAGCCCAGTGACGCCGATGGCGGCTAGAATGCTCCAAATGACTTTCACCAAAACGTCAGCTTCCACTCGGTCCCATCCATGTCGGATAATTTGGCATCAACATGACAAGCAAATCTTTGCGCCTGGTATATGGTCTGATGCGCACAAAAGCCAAATCTCTTTCGGCATCGGCACGTGTGATCGTGAGGTGACCGCCTCCGCCAGCCTCAATCATTCTAGTTTGGTCAATCATGAAGGCCACGTGAGAAATCGCTTTAAGGCTTTGGCCGTAAAATACCAATGCGCCCGCCGTTGGATTATTAGTGGGCTGGGCTAGCCCTTTTGAGAAAAACTCATAAAGTGATTGCGCGGTGCGGTCGCCCTCTGGCGGCACCATACCAATCGATAGCATGAGCTCATGGACTAGACCTGAGCAATCAATCCCGTCATGAGTGGAGCCGCCCCATTTGTAGGGCACTCCGATAAACTGCATGGCGTAAGCAATGAGCGTTTTCATCAATATCCGTTCACTGGATAGCTAAATGCAAAATGTAAAGTTCCGCCGTTACCGCCAATAGATAGCGCGTTTGCTGGCACTGCTACGCCACTTGCTCCGGCTTGCGCGAAATGAAACTGACCGTCGACCTGGTCCCAATAAATAAATCCATTTAAGTTATTTGAATCGTAGGCGGCTGGCGGCGATGAGGTCGGAGTGCTCGACCACCAATGGCCGAGCGGGACTTTTAAACGATCTGTGATGCTGATGTTTGGTGTATTAAAATTGTCCGCAATGGTCGCTGGCGAATTTGCCCAAGTGGCGGCGTTCATTGAGCCTTTGACTTCAATCGTGTCGTGGATATGTCTTTTGTAAATGTCGACCGTGCCGATACCAGACCAACCACCGGTGACATTATAATCGGTGAAGGCTGACTGCGCGAGGCTGGAGCTTTGCCAATAGACTTGTTGATTATACGACTCGGTAATCCAACTCGCCCCAACACCGCGAAGGGTGAGAAGTGTATTGGCAAAACAGAGATTGAACCCGTTAATCGTTATCACTTTGCTATTTGTGGTAAAATTGCTATCCGCTCTTAAAAAGGCGAGCTTTTCGCCATCAACCGCCGTGGGCAGTGTGACCACATAATTTCCGCCGCTATTGGTAACGCGGTAAAGGCCGGCCCCGACCGCCGCAGTGAAGGCTGAGGAATGAAGCGAAGTCGGTGCAACGCCTGGTGAAGCCCAGCGCACACCAAGCGTCTGCGTTGAATCGGCCGTCAAAACGGTGTTGTCACCGCCGACTGGCAAGCGATTTCCCGCTTGAGGAGTCCCAATTATCAAATCACCTTTTGTTTGAAATAGAAACGATGAGAGAAGGTCAATGAATTGACCGCCCTGATCCAGGGACAAAGTTTCAGTGTCAGTGAGATAGATTAATCGTCCTATGTTGCCGGTGGCAGGCTTAGAGGTGGATGCATAGCCCTCAATGCGCGTCGATAAAATGGCCAGGGCATTTGAGACAGTTCCATCGGGCGTGGTGTCGTCATCTATGACCAACTGCAAAAGGGCCGGAGATCCGCGATGCAGGCGAATATTAAGGCCGCCTCCGAGCGTGGCTTGTCCGATGTAACACTTTTCATCGTTCCTGAGAAGAGCTCGTTTGTTTACGCCGTTGTCGAGCATGGTTTGGCCAAAAGTCGTATTCATCCAAATGCGGCCAGCGGTATTGACAGATGGATCGCTCGCCAATTGCTCTAGGCACGCGAGCTCTAATTGACCTAAGATTTTCATTCACTCCCCTTTAAACGCCGGGTGGCGCACCTTATTTATTAATTACAAAAAATCCTACCGATGTTGTCCCCGTCGGCGCTACCGACATATTAATGGTGAAAGAGCCAGCGGCCGGCACAACATTCATTAATTGCGCTGTCGCATCCGCCGTCCTGATGACAGCAAAGACAATACTACTTGTCGAGACGAGGCTATTGGTCACGACCAGCGAGGTCGCAGCGCCCGCAAAATTCACTGTGCCAGAAATGTGGTTGATTGTCTGGGCACCTGTGCCACCGCTGATCGTGTACGGAAACAAGAGCGATCCATCAGAGGCGAGGCGCATATTTTCAACGGGGGCCGCACCGCCCGTTGCCGTCATAAATAGGAGGGCGCCGGCGGCTGAAGAGACGTTCGTCGCAATACCCGCAATGCTCGCAACGATTGTGTCAACTGACGGCGCACTGACCGCAAAGGCAATCTGTGTTCCGTTGCCGATCGTCGACACGGTATTTGACATCATTACATGCGTGCGAATGGCCGAGCCGGATCCGGTCGATGAATAATACGGAAATCCTGCCGAGCTCGAATGGCTGATCTGAAGCGTTTTATACGCGGCGCTTGACCCAGTCATGGTTAGATAAATGCCGTTCGCCCCTGCGGTATTTGATGCATTGGAGGCATAAATACATTGTTGAGCGCCCGTTGCGCCGGTCATTGATATTTGAATGCCGTCGTTACTCGCGGTGCTGGAACTGATGATATTTAATCCAGTTGCGCCGTGATTAACGGTGGCGACTATCGCGCTACCCGAAGTGCCCGCATGCGTGGCATTGACTGCGGTACCGGTTGCTGTCGCGCTTGTGAGCGAGAAATCCCCAGCCACGCTGCCTGAGTGAGTGTTGGAAACTTTGCCCTGAATCGCAAAGAGCGCACCATTGGCAGAGCCATTGGTCATTTGCGATCTAATGCCGAAAGTCGAGCCGCCGCCCGCTGTCGAGACGTTGCTGACGTCAATACCGAGCGTCGCCTGTGAGGCGCCGTTCATCGTCACTTTGAGGCCAGTGGCAGCTAAAGTATTTGACGTCATAATGACGTTGGCGCCGATTTGAGCGCCCGTGGCACCGGTCATGGAAATCGCAAGACCAGTGGCCCCCGCTGTCGATGCGTCGGTGATTGTTGCAAAACCATTCGTGCCGGTTGTGACCGATCTAGATAATGCTAGACCAACGCTCGTGGCACCAGAGGCGCTAATGCCGAGCACTGTGCCAGTATTGCTGGCGTTGCTTGCGGTAAGCTGAAAGAGCGTCCCGGTAAAGCCAGGATTTGCCGTAGCGAGCGTAAGTGCTGGACCCGAGGTGAGCGTGCTCCAATTCCATTGTTGCAGGAAATTTAAGCTATCAATCGCGGTAGGCGATGACGTCGCCGCCGTGATGCCGGATAGGGGCACTACGCCACCTGTCGCCGCCGTAAGCTGAATCGACCCATCGGGAAATTTGAAACCGCTGTTGACAGATTCAATAAGGCCGAACTGAATACTATTTCTTGACCCTCCGCCAAAAACTTGTACTGCGAGCGAAGTCGGGGCGCTATTCCACATAGTGTTGTAATAAGCAATGTTAGGAGTAGCGCCGCCAGCGCCTTGAACAAAATCTAGAAAATTAGCGCTACCATGATAGGTCATATCGGTGGAAAGGCCTACCCAATATGGGGTTCCACTAGTTAACGAGACCGGCGTACCAAAGGTAAAATTCACTTGCGTGGCACCAGGTGTTACAGTGCTCGAATTTAAAGCATTGGACGTGCCAAGCAATGTCCCTGGCGAGCCACTGTTATCGGCGAAAATATTAGCGAAAAGATTGCCGACCATACTTGCTGGGGCGGACTGAGTACCGAACGAAGCCGTCAATACTGCGGCGCTGATGCCGGGCGTAAATGGCGCCGCGATTTGCACGGTTGAATGATTTAAGTCACTCGTGGTAACGCCGTTTCCTGGAAAATTTGAATAAATGGTCACGGAGCCGTTCGTAGCTGAAATCAAATTTTGATTGATTGCGGTCGGCGACGAAAGATTGCTTAAGAATAAATTCGCGCCACTTCCACCGCCGCCTCCAGAGGATCCGCCAAATGGCGAGGCAATCGTTCCGTCAAATCGTCTATCAAACAAACCCATTGGCTACTCCTTAAAAGTCGTAAGATGACGACCAAACGTCCAAGTATTCTTTCATCGCAGTCGGCTGAGTGTTGGCACCTGTGTAAGAAAAATCAGTGCGCAAACAAACCTGATTATTGAGTGCATTCGCGACCGCTTCATATCTGGTGATCACGCGGCTTGATCCATCAAAAACCTGATAGACCTTGACGATTTCTTGGCCCAGGGCCTGGAGCAATTCATCGGCCTGAATATCTGATCCCGTGGTCATGATTTCACCTCAAATATTAGTTTCATCTTAAATTAAATCCTTTTATATTGCCAAATCCAAGCGTTTATCATTCAATTTTTGGCGTCCTTACGCCTCCCCAATTCCAAAGCTCTTTCACTCCCGATTTGCCATCCAGTGAACTGATGCAATGATTTTTTTGTCCAACGAGAGTCAAGGCCAAGAGATCGACCGTCCATTTCGCGGCCTTCACCACTGGTCCAGGTTTGGCTAAATACGCCCGTCCTAGGCGCTCGGAAATTGTGTCGTCGGGATCGCCGCCTAAAACGGTTGAGGCAAATTGGTCAATCGCGAAAAACATGTTGTAGAGGTATTGGGTCATGTTATGAAGTCGTCCCATTCGATGTTGGCATAAAAGGTGTCCACAACGTTCGTGGCCTTTTGCGCTAGAATTTGAATGTACATGCCGCATGGAACCCTGGCCTCTAAGTGACTTGGCGGAATTATAATGCAGTGGCCATCAGAGGGCGGGATCCAGAGGCCTTTGTTACCGTCGGGGACAGCGTCCTCTGACCATGTCGAGAGAACCGTATTCGCGCCAAAGCCCAAAAGATTGTCCACGTCGACAAGCTGAAAATTAGTGATTAAATCACCCGCCGTTGGATTTCCAAACCAGCCCTGCGCTTTTAAAATATTGCGGCCTGCCCAAGTTGGCTGGGTCACGTCAGTTGTCACAAATGTTCCGGGGATTTGCATAGATAAAATGACTTGGCCAGTTGAACCATCGGTTGTCGCGCTATTTCTATAAAATCTTAACATCGCGTTCCCCTATTTGAAGCCAACTGTCAAATCAGTGCCCGCTCCGGTTGAGACTATTGTGATACCAGTGGTCATTGCCATATTGTATTGAATGCATCCTAATTGTTGAGTTGTCGCATTGGATAAGACGCCAATAGTGGGCGCTGCCGCTGATGTATTGTCATCAATGGTGTAGGTCGCCGTGATACCGTTGTTGATGCATAGAACGCCGAGTGTGCCCGCGCCCGACTTGACCACTGTGGTCGCGGCGCCGGTGATATGTTTATAGGTCCAACCTCCCGTGGCAGCGGTGGCTACGTTGACTGGAAACGCAGTTTGATTGGAGGCTATGACCATTGGCAAAGATGCTGCCATGGTTTGCTGGCCCTCAGAAATGGCGTTACCAGATCCATCATTAAGACGCGCGGTTGTTTGAAACGAGGCCGCTACGCTACTAAAAACTTGCTGCGAATTGCTCCCTGCGCTAGCGTCCCATGCGATTGATGCGGTGCCAGAGGTGTAAGCGGTGGCTATAAGCCTAACTTGCGAGAACCCTCCGCTGGCAATATTGATCAACTGATTGTTGGCAACAGATTGCGTTGTCGTGTCGATATTGAGCACGCTACCGGTAACCGTTGCCCAATTCGTCCCGTCAACCGTTGCCTGCAAGGTTAAAGTAGCAACCCACGTGCCCGTGACATTGAAAGAAACGGCAGCCGCTCCATTTGTAGTCGCAGTCACCGCGCCATTGAGCGCTGAGATAGTACCAGACCCCGTCCGGTCAAGCATCGTGTTAGCGCCTGATTGAAGCGCTAATAACGACGTGTTGAGATTAGTTCCGGCATTGGCGGTGACTTGGCCGGTAGAATCTGAGGCCAGGGTCACGCGCTGTGAATTAGCCGCAGTGCCATTACCGGTGTTAATCGTTTGTGATGTAAAGTTCCAAGGAGCATCAGTCGCGAAAACGTGAAGCCCTACAATGAGGAGAGAAAATAAAATGTAGGGTTTCACTAATCGACCTCCTAATTATTGCTGAGCAATTGCGATTGTGCCTCTCAAAGCCGAGAGCGCATCTTGGTTAAGAGCCTTGAGCAAAAGCTGTTGAGTGCCAGTCGCCCCAGCCGTAAACGTCAACCCTTCCATTTTAAAATCAACGCTAAATTGCCCGGGACCGCAAAGGACATAAGCGAGCGCCGTCAAAGTGCCGTTGTTGTTTTGATAAATGGTGTAGATCGCATCGCGAAAACAAGAAACCACGGCCTCGAGCCTGCGATAGGTTTTTGAAGCGGTGAGCGTGATCGTTGCAATCGTGACCTCAGTGGCCGAGCCTGTGAGATTGACGCCTTGATTTGACAAATCATTCGACACGACGTCGCTTGTAACAGGAATTTGGCCAGCGGCATTTAACTGTGGAAAAACGAGATTACCGCTTGCATCAAGAAAGGCCATGACGGGAAGCGAGCCAACTGTAGGCGGAACAACTCCTGCCGCGCGAAGGGGCAAGAATTGTCCGTTAGTTCCATCGCTCGCGGGGAGCACTGGCACCGCATTACCAACCGCTTGGCCCGCAGTTTTGACGGGTGCTGCAATCGCGTTATTGGAATTGTCCTGAAACGCAAAAGCAAGCTGGCCCGCTTTTGTGGCGACTGAATCGCCTTGCTGTACTGATCTTAGCGGCACACCATTTTGTGAGCTGTCCTCAGTCGTTGGAAAACTTGTGCGTACATCGCTCATAAAAATTAACTCCTTTTATTTATGTTTCAGTTGAGCCCATCAAATGGGCGGCAACATCTACATCGGGACTTCCTGTCCACTTCGTTAGTATAACCTCAATTAAATCTCCTGGCGCGGCTTGTCTTGCGGGATACCACACGAAATTGTCTTTAGGATGGGCAACACCGGTTTTGCATGTGCCAATAACATTTCCGTTTTGCTGGACTTGAAGCGTTGCGTCCTGGCGGCATCCAAATTCAAGGCGATTTAAATCCATCGCGGTGGATCCGGTATTAGTAAACGAAATCAATGTTGTCGGACCTGGACCACTAGGAACGCCAGCATAATCAAAAAAAAAGGGAGGATTGGAAACGATTGTCGTTGTCGTTTGCGGCGACCAACCCTTAATTATATCGACCGCGTCAGAAACTACGGTTACGTCCTCGGAGCCGTCATTGAGCGTTAGTGTTGCGTCAGCAATCGCTTTGATTACGTCAGAGCTTGCGGCAAAGAGCGGATAATTGGTCGGCGGTATCGTGTAACTTTCGGTCGGCAAAACCGCGACGCCACAATCGTTAATCAAAACGGTAGAGGCACCGTCATTTATTAGGATTTTACTCATACTGCCGTTCCTTTAACGATGAGCGACACCTTCAAATTATTAGTGTTGCCCGCCGTTAACTGACACGCAAGCTGTACGTTAGTGGCCGGATAAATGACGGGAAAATCAACTGAGATTCGTTTGTTTCCGCCAACTGTGATTGGAAAAGTGCCAAGGCTCGTGAGCCCAATGCCTTGTCCCTGATGCTGAAAAATACCAATCGTGTAATTTGCCTCGACCGTAGTACCGACCGCAGCTTGAACCACAACAGCGTCGCCGAATAAGACCGGGACGCCAACCACGTTTGATGGAATGCCCTCTGAGGTTAACCAAAAACCGGGGCCTTGCGCACCGACTGCGGCATAAACAAATCCTGGTGAGCTTGGGCCCACAATGTCACCTGGCGCGACAAATGGATACGGCGCTTTTAAATCTTGCGCCTGTGATGAGGTGGGCGTTGAGAGTTTGCCGGCTAAAAACCTGAGCCTTACGGGGCCATCGGTTGTGATGTAGATAGCTTGCGAATCAAATTCTTGAAATCTAAAATAAAAATTGGCGTCACCGGACGACGAGAGTGAGATAATATCCGCAGGAATGAAAGTGAGTCCATGCAGTAATTTAAATTTTGCGGTTTTTTGAGTAATTGTGACGTCAAATAGCTCAAAATTGCCATTGAAAATATCCTGAGAGCCCAAAAAGTTTTTGAGACGATTGAAGTTTTCCCGGATATGCGGGTCCGAAATATCTTTGAGGATGAGGTCTAACATTGCCCTCCGAGAAAAATCCGGCGCCCGTCAGAGCGCCGGCTAAATTCCTTAGTAGTTCGGAATTCCGTAAATGATAAGGTTTTTCCACGGAGCTTTACACACGATATCGCCGGCCAATACATGATCCAGGATGTACGTGAAACCGGAGGTCGCACGGACTTGGTAGTATTGGAGGCCATCGGGCGCAGTACGCCGTTGGAGGAAACCGTTGGTGTAAAGGGTGATTGAGTCCCAATCGAGAAACATGATTGTCGAATCAGATTTCTCTTGGATTGCGACCAGAGTCAGGAGCTCACCCGACACGGATCCAATCGTCACCTTTTGCCAACCAAACACCGAGACTTCGCGAGATCCAGGTACCACGTTGTAGGCACCTTTATACGGAACGCCGGGGTTTGTCCCGCCGCCGTTTTCAAGGGCCGTCAACACTGATCCGAAATGCTTATAACTCATCAGCACTTCAGGCAATTTTCCTGATTTCGCGTGTTTTTGCCGTTTGGCATACGCCGAGAACAGGGTGGATAGCACGTTCGTTGCCGACATGCTCGTGCCGGGATACTGAATCGCCTGGAGGTATGGATACGCCGTTTTCGATTGACCGAAAATTGTGGCGGATCCGCCATTGGCCGCGCTCAAGAGTTGGGTTTCCAAGCTCGTGAAGCTATCGGTCGAGGCTCCTGGGTGTAAACAGTACGCCGCTTGCGTAGTGGTGTACGCCGAAACGTCAGCCGCAGCGCCACCGCGCGATGCGCTTAGAGTGACCGCACCCTCGCCCAAGGTTCCACCGTTTACGTCAATGGCGATGACGTAATAAGTGCCCTCAGCCGTATTGCCGTCGATCAAGTGAACTTCTTGATCAATCGTGAAGCGATCCACGCGGTCAACTTCAATCACACCGCCGCTTGTGCCGCTCACAGTGAGCGTCGCAAATCCAGGGCCACCTAGCATGTTGACCGCGATGACCATTTTCATGTAGGTCACGAAGTCATCAACTTGGCCGGGCAAGATTTTCAGGAAAGATTTTTCGTTGATCTTTCCATCATGCTCCATCAAGTCACGATGATTGAATTGGAGTGAGCCCCACGCCTCCCGGTAGCTAGTCAACTGACCGCGAACGTATTTATATTTCGCGATGTTTGTGGTGTCCGTCAGAGAGCCAAAGCTCACGGCGGAAGCGTGTTGACCTTCGAACGGCACCGGGATTGTACCGGACTTCCATCCGTCATCCCGATCCACTTTTTGCAGGACGTAATCCCGCTTGATTAACTCCTCTTTGAGGAGGTCAATGCTCAAATACTCATTGAGCATTGAACTAAAATCCCTATTAGTTCCCATTTTTCAAATCTCCAAAAGTTTTAGCCAAGCTCAGCGATTCTTGCCTTCGCAACCTCTCTGAGTGACTTTAAATCCGTTGCCACCTTCTTGATCGGGGAGACGGCCTTACCCGTTACGTTCGGAATAACCGGCTTTGCATTTTGTCCTGGAGAGCCCGCGGTTGACGGGAGCGTGGGGGCTTGCGGCGCCACGTTCAAAAATTTTCCAAAACGACTCATGACATGTGCAACCGCTTGTTCGGCGGAAATGTCTTGATTCGTGTCGTAGAAAACTTTCTTTGCTTCCTCGATGACAAATTGTTTAAAAGCTCCGGGCTGTCCCGAATTCTGATCCCACGCATTCGCAAAGCTCGCGACTTCCGGTTTTGAAAGTTGAAAATCAAGCTGCATGACCCTGGTCTGGGTCGCTTGAGTTTCGTACTGAGTTTGCAAATGCTGGTATCTTTGGTCCAAATCCATTTTTTCTAATCTGGCGTTCTCAGCTTGCTCGAATTGCTGACGTTGCTGAGGCGGCATATCCATGAGCTCAAGCTGTTGCTGAGTCCATCTAAAAATCGCTTCCTTGGGGATATTCGCAATTCTAAACGCTGAGGTGAGGTCATTTCCCTTCACCGATTCGTTAAAGCGCTCAACGGTGCTTCGCACTGCCTGGTAATCATTGTTGATGCTTTGAAGCTGTTGCTCGGCGGTTTTCCTGCGGTCGGCGACAAAATCAAACGCGTCGACTTTGGAAAAAAGCTCTTTTACTTTTTTCTCAGAATCCGCGTCCTTAATCAGCGGGTGCCAAAATTTATCGAGCTCCTTTTCTTGGAGCGCCGCTTTGTATTTGTAATTTGGCGTGTATGCGGGCTTGCCATCCTCGGTGACTACGCCCGCCGCTTGGGCCGCGCCGTGGGCGGCTCTCGCTAAATCCGAGACCGCCTTGTGGTCCTTTGGGTCAACAGTGGCCCCCGCGGTTTCTGTTGTGTCCGCGGCCGATGCCGCAGGAGCTTCAGCATTCGCGGAGGCGTTTATTGCGCCCTCGCCCGGTGCTGGGCCGGATGGCGTTTGTTCGACGCTCATTAGAACCCCCTATTTGTAGGCCCGCCGACAACATTGCTCATCAATTGTTGTTTAGGCGTTGGACCTGGTAATTGTTGACGTTGCATATTTGGTGGCGGCTGAGGGCGCTGTGCTTGCTGGCCCTGATTCAAGTACATTTGTGCGATTTGGCTTTGGGCGCCGGAGTTAAGGCTTTGGGCCTCGTCACTTAGGCCTTGCTGATCTTTGAGCCGCTCAACGAGCCAATTGATGGCGTTGGCGGGGAGTGTGGCCTGAATTGAGCGATCTGGGTTTGTCGGGTCTTTGATGTACCACGCGACCTTGATTTGTGGCCCATCGTTTGGAATAAAATCGGCCTCCATCGCCTTTAGTTGTCTGGCTTTTTGCGCTTCCATTTGCTCATAAAGCTGGATCATGGATTGATAATTTTGCTTTATTTGCGGGTGAAGGAAGCTGTAGTCAGACATGGCCGTGCGATTCGATAACCGTTTGATCATGTACGGCCCCTTATCGGTCTGAAGCGGAGTTGGCGCCTCACCGCGGTCGAGTGCTAGAATCATATTTGTCGCGCGGTCATAATCGAGCGTGAAATCCTCGAATGACTTTTCCTCATTAGTGAACGGAAGGAGCCTGATCAGTTTTCCAACATCCTCGCGCTCAAGTTGGGCCGAATTATACTGAAGGACATGGTTGATCGAGAGGATTTTACCCATGGTCGACTCAAGATCGTCGGACATTGGCTCGGCTTTTATCCTGTATGCGTTTTTTTCGGTGGATCTGAATTCGGCGATGTTGATAATTTCAGACTTTCCAATCGCCGGGATAAGGATATCATCCGGGAAGTAATTTCGTGCAAGGTCAAGATACAAATTCGCCACTCGGCCAAGAAATCCCTCAAATTTTTCTGCGTCCATGACAAATTTCTTTTTTTGTCGCATGGAGGTGAACAATTGCGACCACGCATCGCCCGTTTGTGGTTTTTCAAGTGCCTCCTCGTCAAGAAGTGCGGCTCTATAAAGCTCGTTTATGTTGGCCATGATGTATGGCGTCCATTGCTCGCCCGTTCGGCCCTCGAGAACCGTTGGGTCACGTCCGGTTATGTGATAGGCGCGGACTCCGGGTAGCATTTCACCAGGTGTAAGCTTGCCTCCGGCCTGGAGGATGAGTTTGTCTTGACCACTTGTTGCCGATTGCTCCGCTTGGGCACTAGCCGCGCGATTAATTTCAATTTGATAGGGCCTAAGTTGTTTAATAGGCGAGCGGTGCCGGGCTTGTGTTGGCACCTCGTCGTGGCCTTCATAAACGATTGGGAACAGACCGAAGGGGAGCTCGCCATCCCATAAGATGCCTGATTCAACCCAATGGTAATAATAACCAAGCGGGTATTGCGCACACGGCCTGAAATAAGTCTCGCGGTAGGTGAGAATATGCTTTTCTTTTTTGTACCCCTGCTTGTTCTCATCAAACACCATGAAGGTTTCATCTTTGCCGTCGACAAGCATCTTTTGACGGTCGTCGTCCTCGGGGATCATGGCTCTTAAGTCTTTAAGCCTAGTCATTTTTCTTAAGGTGATGTAGGGACTAGAATCCATCGTTTTTGCATTTGGATCACGGATCATGTTGAACGCGAAAAATCTCTCGATCTCGAGCGCGCCCTCAAATATCGGATTATCGGTGTCGGCCATCATGGACCCATCGTCCTCAAACATTGGCTCTTGGGTTTCTGGGTGTGTGGCCTGACCATAGCCTTTAAAATTTCCGCCCTCGGGGTTCCACCAAACTTTTGCGCCGACCTCACCGATATCGAAATAGTCCGCGACAAATTGCTGGGTCTTAAGCCGCATATTTTGCTGGCGTTTGCCAAACTCCCACACCGCTTGGTTGAGCTCGGCCGACTTTTGGTCAGCGAGCTCACTTTCGTTTGCCGGCAGGATGCGGACTCCGGGAGAGTGCGTGAGGATTAAGTTTTTCCTAATCTTTGAGACGCGGTAAATATGGTTTTTTGTTATTCGGAGCTTTTGCTCGTTTGAGAGAGAGCGGTTTTCACGGATCCGGTTCCAGTATTGACTGACTTTTCTGTTGAAGTGATTGCCTGAGACGAGGAGGATATTTGATCTTTGCTCGGCGAACACGTCCTCGTCGACTTGCTCGCCCTCCTTGTACATTTCAAGTAACTGGGAGATTGTGTGTTTCTTCAAGTCGCGCCTCGCTCGGATCATCGCCGGATGCTAACTCGTTTTCGATCAACGCTTGCTCAAAGGCTTTTGGGTCCTCTAAGTGTAGCGTCGAGAGCACGTCTTTTGACTCATCAAAATCATTTTGATCAATCGCGTGCTGAGCTAATTCGGCGATTCTCTTTTTGGACACTTTTAACGCTGGTCCAGGCGCAGTTTGTTCTAGTTCGCTAAATACTACTTCAATGTTACCGATTTTGATTTGACTGGCACCATATTTTTTGGCGAGTTTCATGACTTTTTCAACGTTTTTGATATCAGAAGTCGTCATTTCCGGTCCCTGCAAGTCCGTTCCAATACTCGAAGTCATCGGCTGACTCGGTGTCTTTGTTGAGCGTAAAGTCGCGGCGGCTTTGGCGGATTTCGTCGATTGAGATTTGCTCGGCTGACCTTTTGTCGGGCGGCTTGTCGTCATACTTTGAGGGATCCTCCTGATTTTTTAAGTCACTGAAATCCCACGGTACCGCCATTGCCATGTACCTGGCGCAATCCGCCAAATCGTCCTTAGCTTTGCGCTTGTCCTCGTTTTCCGCAAGTGATGAGAGCTCGACTATCAACTTATTTAGTTCTGGATCACCGCGTTGTATTGTGAGCATGCCGTTTTTGAATAAGCTGTTTAGGAGACCGACGCCGGCGTCGCGGGATTTGTCGGCCTTTTCGAAACTCTCGCCCTGTTGCTCGGCGACTAGGAAGAAATCTTTATCCTTGTAATCGTAAATCTGACGCTGGACTAGGAGCGGGCCTTTTTGATTTCTGTACTCCTTTAGAATATCCGGGGATGCCGTGGCGATGCCGTCCATTCTTCGTGCGCGGAAAATTATTCCGAATTTGTAATCGGGGCGGACTGCGCAGAATAACATCGCGGCCGGATGGCCCTCGGCGCCGCCGGTGCCTGGATCCACGGCTGAGAAAATCGCCCAGAGTTTTGGGATCGGGAAGGCTTCGATTGTGTTTCGGTGAATGTCGAAGGATTGAAATTTTAAGCCGGAGGATTTGACGAACCTTCCAAACACCCGGCGCTGGATATCGGCGTCGGTTGGGCATTCGTTTATGACTTGATCAATACGCTCGGTTGTCCAGCGGCTTGGTGTGCCGTCGACATAATATTGGGAGTCGTAAAGGCTGACCGTGAGCTTGAGCGCGTTTTTGTAAATCTCCTCGTCGACTGTTTTTGGCTCCATCACTCGGCGCCAATATTCTTGACCGAGCGTTGCGGTGAATACCGCGGACATATAACCGTGTGTGGCCCTTAGTCTCGCCTGGAGCTCCGGCATGAAATCCGCCGGCGGCTCCTCGTCTAGAAACATTGCGTAGACTGAGCCGGACTGGAGGTCTTTGATTTTTTGTGAGTATGCCTTGGCGTAAATATTTATGCCGGAGTTAAACTCAATCTTTTTGATTTCCTTTTTTGAATCGTACTGTGGACGCCAACCGTGCGGGCCTGATTTCTTGTACTGATCCCTCGGGAGGAAATCGGGTACCCATTTCGTTTCAAACTCCGCCTGCCATACTGGTCCCGTGGGGTAAAAATACCAAAACTGATTTGGGATTTGGCCTGGCATGAGGTTGGGCCACAAGGTTTTCCATAGGCCCGGCGTCGTGGCCCACTTGATGGCTTTTCTTATTTGCGTTGAGGATTTTGAAACTTGGTTCGCGGCGCAGAGAAAACAAGCTTTGTTTGTTGAATCGTAAAATTCTTTTGCCCACGCATACCACGGGAAGCCCGCGATATGCGGGAGGCATCGACGGGCTTCCTCGAGGTCTTCAGGAGTCGGATTTATTATTATTTGTGACATCGCGAATTGGGGCCTCAAGGGCCGCGGCCGGATCATGGACCACGGGTTTGTTCATGTCCATGTGCGCATGCTTTGCTTCGATTCGGTGGACGACTGGACCCCACGCCCGGTCGGCGAGAAATTCGAGCGCCCTCACATAAGCGCCAACCGTTTTTTCGTTGATCGCCATGGTCATTACTTTTTCGCGAAGGCGGAGCAAACCAAAATTTGCGGCCTCCTCGATGGCCTCCTGGGCCGTGCCCGGCTGGAGTAAAAGAAATGCGACCCGAAGTGGATTGGTCAGCACCTTGCTATGGAAATTTTGAACCGTGCATACGCCCTGGTAAACTGTCGCGGAAATAATGCTGGGTTTCCCCGCTTTTTGCGCGATTTCCACCGATTTCCACAGGTTTTTCCGCAAAAAATAGTCCATTTGCCGGATTTTTCCAGTCTCATAAAGCTCAAGCTCGGTCATGGACGTTATTTCTGGCGGCACGGCTTCCGCCGCCCGGCGGAGCTCGCCGTCCAAAAGCTCAATAGGCGATAGGGGTTCTGGGATTTTAAGAGCGTGCATACATTCGATTTGATATGGAATACGCTGCGTTATCAATCGGTTGATAGGCTTGATTTTTTTATTTTTTTGAGGGGCGGGTGAATCGGTCTCGGGGTCGACGAGACCCCATACCCCCCGTGAAAATTATACGATTCAAATTGAGAACGGGGTCCGATTCTTGGGCCGGCCAAAGTCATGTCTAGTATTCTATAATCAATTCAATGAGTTGATACCATAGGTTTTATAGAGAACCTCTGGTTCGCGAGCGCGCGCCGGCTCGCTTACGCGAGGTGTCTAAACCATATATATAGACGCCGATTCAATCCGGTTGACCTCAAAAAATAATCAAATTAGTTTACTTTTGCCCTTGAGTTTTTTGTGCATCGCGTCGATACTTAATTAACTAACCGCTCGTACCTCGAGCCTAACTAAGGAGTGAACAGTGAGCCGTAAACAAGACCTATTTAATACCGCCGCCGAGCTCGGCATCAAAATCGTTTCCGCAAAGGAATCACGCGCGCTGAAAATCAAACCGCTTAAGGCCTCAACTCTCTCGGTGATCATGCGAGGCGCGACGAGCGTCCACTGTTATCTCGAAGTCAATGGCGAGTCGTGCAACGTGAGTTTGCGATTCGACAAGGGCCCTAAAGCAATGATTTGCGGGTACCCGCAACCTTGGATCATTCACGACGTCGGCGTCGATGCCTATGACTTTGAATCACCCACCGGTGCCGAGATGTTCGAGGCCGAGGCTATTCAGGACGGCGTTACTTATATTAGCGCCGAGACCGAGACGCTAATTCTCAAAAAACTAAAGGCATGCGTTGCCCGTCAATTCCGCTCTAAAGATTGGGCTGAATCATGTCCTAAGCGTGAACAGATTCAGATTCTCAAAAAAATAGAGCGCGCTATTAAGGCGGTGGACAATGAGTAACTCTAATGGACCGGTTTACTCCGACGGGCCGTGTAGAGCCGCTCACCGAGCAAAAGTCGGCATCAAACTCGCAATCGTCGATGAGGTTCTCGCGGCCTATTCGGACTGCAATCACCACAAAGGCCCACGCAACCTAAACTATTTTTGCAAACACGCGTTGACGGCGACTGAATTAACCAAACTTATGTCGAGCGCTGTCCCCGACGGGTATAACGGGTTCGATCCGGCGGTTTCACTAGTGAAAATCATTGAGACATTCGGCGACGATGCCGACTACTATGTCGCGCGAGAGTCCTCGGTATGCGTCTACATCAGACCTAAGCATAATATATGGCTTAGTCGAGACACCGCTTTTAGATCACTCGCGGACGAGGTTCTATTCTGTCCTAAACATAGTATGTTTAGGGTGTGGTGGGACTAGTGAAACCCCGAGTGCGCCCAATCTCAAACCTATATCACCGATGGGGTCGTCGCCATGGCCTCACCGGCGACGCGGTTCTCAAGGCGCTCATTGAGTGCCGGGTGATAATCCGCGTCGACTCCGATCACTATGCCGAGCTCCCGCAAACACCCAAGATGCCGGTCGAGGCGTTCGAGGCGTGGGTGAACCTCATACTTGAGACGGTGATCAATGGACAGCCGTAAATTTTTATCACCTGAAGAGCGCGCGGCGCTTGAGGCGAACCTCGAACGGTCTATCGCGGACCACGCGCGGGACACTGCCATGATACTCACGGCTCTTCATACCGGTGCGCGCGCGAGTGAACTATTGGCCCTTGACTGGCGCGACATTAATGAAGCGACGGGGACTGTATGGCTTAGGTCGGTAAAAGGTGGCAATGATCGCGAGTGCGTGGTGCCAAAGTTAGTCCGCACCGCGCTCGCGCGGCTCAAAGCCGTGAGTCCGGCAAAGCCGTTTCCGATATCGTATCCACGGCTTGTCGAAATATGGAACCTGTACAAGCCCGCGAACAAGCCGTTTCACTCGCTGAGGCATACGTTCGCGATTCGGGCTTACGAGCGCACGCGTGATATTCGATTCGTGAAATACGCGTTAGGCCACAAGTCGATAACGTCGACAATGGTTTACGCGGATCGGGTTTACAATGCGAGCGAGTTTAGGAAGTTGATGAGGGTGCGATGAGACTAACCACGCGCGCGCCCTAAATGATTCTTGTTTGTTTTTTAACCGCGCGGCGCGAGCCGCGCATAACGGGAGGATGAAAATGAAACGGATTTTATTTGTACTGGCCACGCTGGCATTGTCAGCTTGCGCGCACGAGACGACGACGCTGGACCGCGAACTCGCGCTAAAGCTCGCCGATAGACCGCCGGTAATGGTGCAATCAGCGCCACCGGTTGTAGTCAATGTAAACAATGGCGTTGCTGGCGCATCGTCAAATGGTGCGGGCCTCGAGCCAAGTCGCACGGGTTTTTATTACGCGGACGGGACGCCGGACAACCGCACAGATTGCGCGATGACTAATTCATGGGGCGTCGATGGCAGACTCCAACAAATACGCCAATGCTTCGGGAGTCACTAATGAGACACGCAATATACATAATTGGTTTAGTCGCGCTAACCGGTTGTAAAGAGATCGGCTCCGAGGCATCCGCGCCTGTGACAGCACCGCCGACTAGTATGCTTAAGGCGCAAGGGTGCTCAGCGAGTAAAGACTCCGAGGGCAAAGCCCAAGTCCAGTGCTCCGACGGAAGTCAGGCCACGATGGGGCGCCCTGCGGTCCACATAAAAGACATTAACGGCTACAGCATGGAAAATCTGCTTTACATCGGCACGTTCACCGCGACGCAGATTGTGCTCAATACGACGAGCCATAATATTTTGAGTTACGACGCGAATGGGACCATTACTGCCGTCACGCGTACCTATTTCGACGGGCCTAACTGCACTGGTCACGCCTATACCGTGCCGCCGGACGTGGTGCTCAAGAATAAAGTGATGGCAAATAGCCAAGCGTGGCCGGACAACAGCGTTCAAGCGCTGAGAATCGTGGGCTACGCCAACACCGTGAGCGCGCAGTCGCAGTATCAGTCGGGCGCGTGCTCAGCATCGCTTGGCACCGTGACGCATGTCACGGAGATCGCCGCGACCGCTTTTGACGCGAGCGATCCGCTAACGATCAACGGGCCGTTTGAATTGGTGAGCGAATGAGCTACACCAAAGGACCGTGGGTAATTGATGAGGCCGACCCACAGCACCTAAGAATTAGGGCCGCTGACAGCAAGCCACTCGACATGACAGTCGCGCTGGTGCCAAAAGCCAACGCCGCAGACGCGGGTCTCATCGCAGCGGCGCCAGAGCTAGTCGACATGCTCTCGGAAATGTGGATCTTGTGTGGGACACTCGGGAACCTCAATTCTCAACAGCATGTCGTCTGGGAGCGCGCCAAAGATTTGATTTACCGGGCCACCGAAGGCAGGGGGAATATCCGATGAGCGCTAAGAGCCTGAGCCGGAATAGCGCGAATAGCCGTTCGCATCGACCGGCGAGTCATCGGCTGGCGGCGGTGGCGGAGTGCTATACCGCCGGCGAAACGCGGCGTCAGCCGCACGCTGTTTTGCCATGTAAACCTGAGACGCGCCAGAGCTCGTCGAGGACGGCGCGGGGTTTAGATGCGACTCAAGGTTTTGCGAAGCCTCAGAGTCATTCTGGGCCGAGCCATAGAGCGGTTGAGAGAGAGATTGTAGAACGCGGTCCCAAATACCGGGTGCTGGTTTCTTATCAGCCATGGTCCTATATTCGGCGATTCACGCGCGGTAGCCTAGTCCTTTTCGCAATCCTCAACGCAATTTACATCCTCACCGTGTGTGCATGCGGGCATCCGACCAAGCTCCCGGCCGCGTATTACGGACTGTTCGAGGCCGCGGTCCAACTCATAAATTGCGGACCCTTTTCACACGTTTGGAACGTGTGGTCATGTCAGTAGGAAGCATTGTTGAATAGGAGTGACGTCTCGCTCTTCATGGACTGGGACCGCAAATTCCGGAGCCTGGGTGCCAGTGAGACGCTCGATGGCCTTAACCGTGGTCTCCATGGAAGTTCGGATTTCGCCGCATTTCATCAATAGTGCATTGATCACCCGTGGTTTGATTCTGTCTGGTGCATCACCGCGTCTCTGCGCCACTTCAAGTTGGCCTTCGAGCCGCATAATAATGCACTCATTTTCTGCGAGCTCAGAATACAATTTACCATGCGCGTTAATGAGCCGCTCGATCTTGATTTGTTCCACCGTTTTCTCAACTTTTACGCGTTTCATCAAAACCTCATGACGCAGTGTCAATGTAGGAGATGTAGGGTATGTAGGATCTTTTTCAACATTTTAAATTTTAAACGTTTTTGCCTTTAAAAGAAGAAAAAGAGAAAAAAATAAAATTTAGAAAATTCTTCTTAAATATCCTACATTCCTACATTCATCTTACATTCAATCTTAGTAACGAATACTTACCGCATGGCGACATAAAAACTACAATGCTACATCAGCGGCGGTTTTCTTGTCCATTTTTTTAGACTTCTCATTACCAGCGCGGTAACGCTCACAGTCATCCTTTGACGCAAAGTACCTAATACCACTCGATGTACGATGACACACTCCGGCTCCCTTCATCGTACTCTGCACTTTGCGAATTCCGCATTGCATGGCTTTTGCGATCTCAGAAAGTGCGCCAATCATCTCTTCACCGCCCAAATGTCCGATCACATTTCCCACAATTTTTTGGCGGAATATAACGCGGTACATCTGCATAATGCTGACGCTGAGATCATCAGGCGTAAAGTCATCGACAATCGCCTTAATTTTCTCTTCGAGCTCCACAGATAGCCCAGTCCACTCCCCGCGCTCACAGTAAGCCCGCCATTGAGCCAAAACCTGTATGGACTGATCAAGCGGATAGGTCCAATCAACCTTAGTAACCGGCACCACGATAAACCGCCGGTTTCCGGTCGGGTCCCGCAAAATGTCATCGACATTGGCGGTGGAAATAAACGACGGCCTAGTAACGCGTTGCGAAGGCGCCGCCCCATATGACTCTCGGAAAAATGCCGAAGGCTGGGTGATCAGTGATTTAAGAAACGCCACGTCCATATTCTTGGTCTGGTCAAACTCCTCGATATGGACGACCAGCAAGCGAGCGACTATCTCAAGGGCGTCCTTTTGAGTCCCCGGCATTGTTGTCGACTCGTAATACGGCTTGAAGTCACGAAGCATAGCCCTGACCAAATAGTCTTTGCCAATGCCCTGTGGACCCTTAAGAATGACGCACCTGTTCTGGATATCAGCCGAGCGAACGCGCCTGAAAATCCCAGCGCCCCAATGGCGAAAAATGTCAGCGACCTCGTCGCCAGTAAATACATCAGAGTGAACACTCCTGCCAAAAGCGCCAACGCGATCAACGCCGTCCCATACAGGCAAATCACAGAGAAAATCACAATCGCTTTTTTCAAAACTCCACCGCTCCAATTCATCAACAGTCCGAGCCGGAAACAAACCGCGACTCCCAGCGTAGGACCGCAAAACTCCCTCAACTCCGTCCATGAGCTCCCATTCACTCCCCACAGACTTCCTAAAAAATACTTTTTTAGAAATAATGTCCTTCCGACACTCAGAAAAACTATTCTCAAAAAAGTAATCCCAGCCATACGACGACACCGCCCCAACTTTAACCTCACCCACAAATTTACGAACGCGCTCGATCCACTTCACAGCATTCACTTCCGGATCGCGCGAACTAAAATGTTTGGGGTCAGTTAGATACGGCGAGGCAATATTGGTGCGCTTGTCGCGCTCCCATAATTTGCCAGCCAATTTGCGGTTGTCCGGTTCGATCCGAACGCAGTCGAGTAGCCATTTAAACAGTAGGCCATGCCTTCCCGAAGCTGTAAAGTCAAAACCCGAAGTTGACCCACAAACCAGACGGATTTCCTCGATGATATCCATCGTGATTACCGGCAAATCCTTATAAACTTCCTCGATTGGATCGCCGAGCCACCGGTAAGTTTTATCGTCGGAATAAAAACTAGGGGGAATAATGGTCTGTTTGTGTTTGGCCAAGAAATCAAACAAACGAAGTCCATGGCGGTCGCATTGAACATTAGACATATCGCCGTGGAGTTTAAAAATTTTCGTCCAGCCTTTGCCGCCGACCTTGCCTGACTGGGAAGCCGGTAACAGCGCTAGAATAGAGCGCTCGATAACCTTCAAATCTTTGCGAAACTCGGCTTCAGAAATCGTACACTTGCGCTCATCAAATTTGTAATCGAAATCGAAGTGAACGAGCCCGGTTGATTTGCCAGCGGGGAGTCCGATTTGGTTAACGTCAGGAAAGCGCCTTTCCCAGTCATCGACATTCGCAGCGGTGATCGGCTCATCACACCAGCGCTCCCAATTGCGACCTAACACCGGCCGCTTGTCGCGACATGGAATGGTAGTTAAGCCAAATTCAAAATATCTGCGGACATGATCAGAAAAAATCCCCATATCATCCCCCGTGAACCTTTTACCGTACTTGCCCAAAATCAATCCGGTCAATAAACTATAGACGGGCGTCGATGACGCATCCTGGTCTGTCTACTACGGACGGGGGTTCAAGGTCATGGTTGACCTATGGGCCAGGATTTTTAATCCTTCCACCGCACACCGCGATACGCTACAAATAAACTTCCGGGCCTAACCCGTGCCGGACAAACGTGAGTTTGGGGGCCTGAGCGATTCATCCCGTTGCAGGCCCCAATTTTTATCTTGCAAACCAATTCAATTAACCATACACCAAAAAGACACGGGGTAAGGATGAACAATAGCGGCATTCACGATGTTGATTTCGAGCCAACAATAAATATCCAAGCTAGGATTTGCCCTATTTGCGTCGATGATCACACCGACATGCGCGAGTGTACGATCTCAGACTTAAAACTTAGAATCATGTCCTTAATAGAGGAAAATAAATCTCTGCGTCTACTTCTGGCCGATCAAGTCGAGCGCAGCAAAAAAGTGGTAGCAATTACGGGAGTCAAGCGATGAACAAAGACGAACTAAAGCGAATGCACACACTTTGCAACGGCTTCGCAAACGAGCGCCAAAAAGAATTTACGGATCAACTGTGCACTGCGTGCGAAGAAATGGATAATAACGAACCATTCCGCGATGCGGTGAGAAAAATCATAGGCCGCGCCTTAGCCACGGCTTACGCCAAGGGCTTTGGCGATTGCCACGAGGCCATCAAGCCAAAGAAGTTGTTTATCTAAATGAAACGGGGAGCCTTCATGTCATCGCTAATTTTCTTCATCGCCGCATTTATCTTGTTCCTAGTCGCGGCGTTTTGGTTTGCCAACTCCGAGAACAAGCAAGCTTCCGAGGCCGAGCGCAAAGCGGATCAGGCCTTAAGTCATATAAAGGCGATGGACTCCTCGCTAGCGACGCTTAAGAGCGACGTTCAAAACCAGCTTACGATAAGGGACGAAAAATCTCTTAGCGAGCTCAAGCGCCTGACGAATCTAATCTCGCAAGGATTGAGCGACCAGCAAAAATTCAAAGAGCGCACGGAATGGGTTGAAATGAAGTTACAAAATCAGCATCGTCCATCGCCACCGACAAAGACTGAAACGAAAGTGACGCTCACCCAGGAAAAACCGCTACAAATAAATGTCCTTTACCGCGAGGCAAAGGCCCCGCCAAAACAAATAGAGGACAAAACGCGCGCGGCGATTGTTGAAAAGGTGAAGAAACAGGTGCGGGAGCTCAGTCAGTGAAATGGGTAAAAAAGCTACTCATTTTATTGCATGGAGTGACCATTGGATCTCTCGCGACGGCCCTCGGATTTTACCTGCAATATAACGAATGGCATCCATTAGTGGTGGCCAGTGCAGTCACCGCGAGCATTGAAATAGCGCTGCATGGATTTATGGCCTTGGCGGAGGTCGATTGAAACCCCTCGACATTTTCCTAAATTGCGTCAACGTTTGGTGCTGGTTTAGCCTCATGGCTGGCATCTTTTGGACGCCTTCTGTTGTGTGGCAGATTCAGCCGGACCGCTGCGCGCAGATTGTCGGGCGGCGCGCAATTTACTGTGTAATATCTACCTCTATTTTGCTATGGAGGCTCGGGGGATGAGCTTCACCTGCGGGCCACACGGTTGGCGTCATGAGAATGAGCCGTGTCCGAAATGTCTATTTGATAAACCAAAAAAAGATCAGCCTCGCCAGCCGACTTTCGATCATCCTTGCAAAGGCACTTGCTCCGGCTGGCAACAGGGCTATGACCGTGGATTTAGTGAAGGCGTGAAGTCTAAAGCGGGAGCGATGAAATGAATTATCCTTGCCGCAGGGAAGCACGGTGGATCGCCAAATTTATGCGCTACGGTCTCACTAGCCTTGCGGCAAGTTCATCTACTTCACCCGAATATAAAAAGGAAAACAAATGAAAGCGTTTCACGATCAATCTGCGGTTAAAAATAAATATCTTAATCGGGTAAAGGCCCATGAAATAGCCGACGAGATTATCCAAGGATATGGTTATTGGAAAGGCGGCAAGGGCTGTGCCGTTGGATGTACTCTTCATGGCGCCAAACATTCAGACTATGAGACCGAGCTTGGCATTCCACAAATTATCGCACTCCTAGAGGATGGGATTTTTGAAGGCTTGCCGAATGATTTGTCAAAAACATGGCCCCGCAGATTTTTAGAAGCAATTCCAATTGGCGCGGATCTTTCTTTGGTCTGGCCAAAGTTTGCAGTTTGGTTACTCACCGACGACGAATATGGCGTAATTAAATTCGCTAAAAGCGATGCGCAAAGAGAGTCAATTCAAACAATTTCTGATATGTATTTGTTCAAGTTAGAAGGCGCGGAAATTGCGGTGGATGATTGGCTAGAGGCAAGACTAG
>Ga0075017_100000057_pt1 | contig 42509 bp, 37 predicted proteins | sample AleBraG_ABR_2012_FD_71475 | JGI IMG/M metagenome (GOLD analysis project Ga0075017, IMG submission 71475) | Freshwater sediment microbial communities in response to fracking from Pennsylvania, USA - Alex Branch Run_MetaG_ABR_2012 | ecosystem: Environmental > Aquatic > Freshwater > Creek >... | reverse complement strand
GCCACGGCGCTGTTCGAATTCACCTGGCACGAGTATTGCGATTGGTATCTGGAATTGGCCAAACCTGTGCTTCAGGGCAATGAGTCGGATCCGGCGCGGCGGCACGCCACCCGCCACACGTTGTTGGTAGTACTGGAAACGCTGCTCCGTGCGCTCCATCCTTTCATGCCCTTTATTACCGAGGAGATCTGGCAGCGCGTGATCCCGCTACTGGCTTCCAGCGCCAACCGGCCTGGCGCCAGCGCACGGGACGCGCCGTTGAGCATCATGCTGGCGGCGTGGCCCGCTGCCAGCGCATTCCCACCGGATCCGGCCGCTGAAACGCAGATGGAGTGGCTGCAGCGTGTGGTGCTGGGCGTGCGGCAGATCCGCGGCGAGATGGACATCAGTCCGGCCAAGAAGCTGCCGCTCCTGCTCCAGCATGCCAGTCCCGATGACCTGGAGCAGGCGCGCCGCCACCAACCCTTGCTGATGCGGTTGGCGGGAGTGGAGGAGCCACAGGTGCTGCCGACCGGCGCCAAGGCGCCCCCCGCTGCTTCCGCCCTGGTCGGCACGCTGACCCTGTTGGTACCTATGGCTGGATTGATCGACCCTGCGGTGGAGCGTGCTCGTCTGCAGAAGAACATAGGCAAAATCCAACAGGAAATCGTCCGCGCCAATGCCAAACTGACCAACGACAATTTCGTCCGCAGCGCGCCCGCAGCCGTAGTGACGCAGGAGCGCACCCGCCTGAGCGAATTCGAGGGCACGTTGGCGGGGCTGGAGCGGCAGCTCGACCAAGTGCGTGGGCTGTGATCAACAGCACCAATCCGCTGGCCACCGCCGCGGCGGCCATCGAACAGGTGGTGCTGGGGAAGCCGGCGCAAATTCGCTTGTGCCTGGCCTGCTTGCTGGCGCGTGGGCACCTGTTGATCGAAGACGTGCCCGGCGTGGGCAAGACCACACTTGCCCACACGTTGGCGCGGGTGTTGGGATTGGACTGGCGACGCCTGCAGTTCACCAGTGACTTGTTGCCGGCGGATGTGATTGGCGTGTCGGTGTTCGATCGGGCCACGCAACAGTTTCAATTTCGCCCGGGCCCGGTGTTCACGCAGTTACTGCTGGCCGATGAGATCAACCGCGCCAGCCCCAAAGCACAGAGCGCGTTGCTCGAAGCGATGGAGGAACGCCAGGTGAGCGTGGACGGCGCGACGCACGAGCTGCCGGAACCCTTCTTCGTGGTGGCCACCCAAAATCCCCACGAGCAGTTGGGAGCCTTTGGCCTACCCGAATCCCAACTCGATCGCTTCCTGATGCGCGTCAGCCTGGGCTACCCGGATCGCGATTCGGAACGGCGCCTGCTGGTCGCGGGCGAGCGTCGCGAGGTGTTGCAAACCATGGCACCGGTGCTGGACACGAGCGCCTTATTGGCGGCGCAGCGCGCCGCCCGCGCCATCTACGTCGGCGCCACTCTGCTCGACTACGTGCAAGCGCTCATCGCGCACTCGCGCAGCCGCTGGCAGTTGGGATTGTCCCCGCGCGCAGCCCAGGGCTTGGTGCGCGCGGCGCAGGGCTGGGCCCTGCTCGCCGGTGAGCGCGCGGTGATGCCGGAGCATGTTCAAGCGGTGTTGCCCGCCGTCGCCGGCCATCGCCTCGAGCGCGCGGGCGAACACGAATTGGCGGATGGGGAGCGCCTGGCCGAGGAATTGGTGGCCGCGGTGCCGGTGCCGGTATAACTCGGATGCGGCACGCGCAGCCACCCGTGCAGCGCGTACGGCCGCCGCTGCGGCTGTGGCTCACCGAGCGCGTTGCGACCTGGGCCCGTCGTCGCCAGGGCGAGGAAGTCACGCCATTGGTTTTGCAGGCGCGCCGCCTGTACATCCTGCCCACGCGCGCCGGCTTGGGCTTCGCGCTGCTGCTGCTCGTGATGTTGATCGCAGGATTGAACTACAGCAACAGCCTGGCGCTGCTGCTGACCTTCATGCTCACCGGTTTTGTGCTGGTGGGCATGTACGAGTGCCAGCGCACGCTGCAGGGACTGGCGCTCACGCAGGTGCGGGTGCTGGATTGCTGTGCCGGAGATCTGGGCTGGATCGAATTGCACCTCAGCAATCCCGGCCCCGTGGTGCGTCGCGCGTTGAGCGCCGGCGCGCCCGGCGCCGCACCCGCGTTGTTTGAGATTGCGGCGGGCGGGACGGCCATCGTGCGCATGAACTACCCGGCCCTGCGCCGTGGCCGGGTGCAGATCGATCGGTTGGAGCTGGCCACGACGACGCCCTTTGGGCTGTTTCGCGCGTGGACTTGGGTGTACCTGCCGCTCATCGCCACCGTCTATCCCCGCCCCGCTGGTCGGCGGCCGCTCCCCATTAATGGCTCACGGCCTCCGCCGCGCGCCAGCGCGCTTCCCGGCGCCGACGAAGAGCAGTGGTCGAGCCTGCGTCCATATCAGCCCGGCGACAGTCCGCGCCGCATTGCCTGGAAGATCTACGCGCGCGGCGGGCCACCCATGGTGGGGCTGTATGAGGGCACGGGTGGCGGGGAGCATTGGCTGAGCTTTGTCGGACTCGAAGCGCTCGACTTGGAAGTGCGCCTGAGTCAGTTGTGCGCTTGGGCGCTGGAGTGTGCGCGGCGCGGTGCGGCCTGCAGCTTGAGGCTGCCGGGCTGCGAACTGCCCCTGGGACGGAGCAGCGGGCACCGCACGGCGCTGCTGCGAGCCTTAGCCGGGTACGGCGAAGCGCCCGTCGGCGCGGAGCCGTCGGCGTGAACGCTGAAGCACCGGCTTTATCGCCGCAGGGGCTGCGCTTGAGTTTGCTGGGGCTGATGTTGACGGCAGCGCTCAACGCGCAGCACACCGCCTGGTGGTGTCTGCCCGTGCTGGCAGCAGCCTGTGCCTGGCACCTGCGGCTCATATCGTACGCCGGTAGTGCGACCCGCGCCGCGGCCGCGTCCCCCGGCAAAGCCGCTCGTGTCGCGTTGGCGCTGCTCCTCACGCTGGGCGTGCTGCTGAGTTTTCGCACGCTCAATGGCTTGGAAGCGGGCGCCACCCTGCTCACGGCGATGACCGCGGCCAAACTGTTCGAGGCGCGCAGTGCGCGCGATTGGTACGTGGTGCTCGGCGCAGCGCTGTTCTTGCTGCTGGCGGCCTGCCTGGATCGACAGCAGCTGTGGCGTTTTCCGCTCTATGCCCTTGCGCTGTGGATACTGGCCGCCGCCCTGCGCGGCCTGAACGGCGGGCAAGCGCAATCGGCGCAGGGGTTGCTGGGCGGCGCCGGGCGGCAACTGTTGCTGGCCTTGCCGCTGGGAGTGTTGCTGTTTCTGTTCTTCCCGCGGTTACCAGGTGCGTTCTGGGCGCTGCCTTCGGGCGAGGAAGCCGTCAGTGGACTCGGCGATGACATGAGTCCGGGGGACATCGCGCGGTTGGTGGAATCGGACGAACCGGCGCTGCGCGCGCGCTTTAGCGGTGCTGTGCCCGCGGTCCCGGAGCGCTATTGGCGCGGTCCGGTGCTGCACGATTTCGACGGCCATACGTGGCGGCGACGACATGCGCCGCTCGGCCCCTTGAACCCACTTCACTATGCCGGTGAAGCTTATTCCTACGTCGTCACCGTGGAGCCGAATTCGCACGGCACCATCGTCGCGCTGGAGATGGCCGTGCCGCCCGACCAGACGGTGGCGAGATTCACCGACGACTATCAGCTGCTGGCGCCAAGCCCGCTGCGCCAGGCGCAGAGCTACAGCCTGATTTCCTACGCCCAGTTCCAGGCCGATGCACCGCTCACGCCACTGGCCCGGCATGTGGATCTGCAACTGCCCAAAGGGCGCAATCCGCGCACCGCGACCTTGGCCGCCCGCTTGCGCGCTGCAGCGCCGGATGATGCGGGCTTCGTACAGGAGGCGCTGAATTACCTGCGCGACGGCGGGTTCGTCTACACGCTCACGCCGCAGCGGCTGGGACGCGATTCGGTCGATGACCTGCTGTTCGATACGCGCGAGGGGTTCTGTGCGCACTATGCCTCGGCGTTCGCGACGCTCATGCGCGCCGGCGCTGTCCCCGCGCGCGTCGTGACCGGCTACCTGGGCGGTGAGTGGAATCGTATTGGTGGCTACCTGCTGGTGCGCCAATCAGATGCGCATGCCTGGACCGAAGTGTGGCTCGCAGGTCGCGGCTGGGTGCGCACTGATCCGACCGCCGTGGTCGCGCCCGAGCGCATTACCCGCGGCGCGGAACTGCTGAGCGCTGGCCTCCGGAGCGAGGGCGCACGTCTCCTTCACGTTCCCTGGCTGGCCGATGCGCTGCTGGCCTGGGACGCCCTTAATGCGTGGTGGCAGGATGACATCGTCGGCTTCAACTTCTCTCGCCAGCTCGACTTTGCGCATTGGTTCGGATTTTCAGATCGCAATGGATACCGACTGGCCGTGGGCCTGGGTTGCGGCTTGGTGGCTTGGATGCTGTGGCTGTCCTGGACGCTGCGCTCCGCGCCCCGCGCCCCGCGCCCCGACGATCTCAGCCGTGCCTGGCGCCGATTGGAAGCGCGCTTGGCACGTGCCGGCGCGCCGCGTCTGCCCCACGAGGGCATCCTGGCCTACGCCCAACGCCTGTCGCGCACGCACCCACATCTGGCGGATGCCGTGACGCCGCTCGCGCGGCGCTTCGCGCGACTTCGCTACGGGCCACCCAGCTCCCCGCGGCGCGTGCGCGTCTTCGTGCGCCAGGCGCGGGGGGCGCGGGCGGCGCGGGCGGCACGGGCGGCACGGGCGCGATTCTAGTATCGCCAGCCTATTTGCAGCATGAGCGCCTGCAGACCGGGGTAGAGATTCAGGCCCTGCAACGCCGGTGGCGCGGCCAGGCGATCCGCTTGCGTCTGCCGATACAGTTCCAAGCGCACGCTCAACTCTGAAGCATCCGAGTCGTCACCGTATTTGACGGCGTACTTCAGCCCGTAGGTCCAGGCGCTGAGTGCGGCCAGGCGTGAGTCCGCCGAGGCATAAGTCAATTGCGCCGCCGAGCTGGACAACCAGGGCGCATAGAACTGCGCGGCACTCTGCTGATACCAGCGCACGGTGGGCTCCAGGTAGCGGTCCTTGGGAGAATTCCAGAACCGCACTCGAAATTGCGCCGTACTGGAATGCACCTGCCAATCGTCATTCATGTAACGCAGCGACAGGGCCACCGAGGCGCGCTCCCAGCCCCACCGATTCTCAAGATAGGCGCTGCGTCGCAGCCGGCTGTCCGGACGCTTTTCGTACAGGTATCCCGTCGTAGCGCCGGTCGCATCCAGTACCGAAATGATCTTGTAAGGATCATCCAGGTAGCCGCTGAAGCGATCGGCGGACAAGTTGAACTCCGAGACCCAACGCGGCGCCATCACTTGCGTCAATCCAAGCACCACGCCCGCGCCCTGTTTGGTCTTGGCGCCGGTCTTCTGGAACAGGGCGTAGTCCGTACCGGGAGCGGGCGCGCCGCCAATGGGATGGAGGGAGTCAAATTCGCCATTGACGCCCAGTGACAGCGTGGTGTTCTTTTGGTTGAAATCGTGAGCCACCAACGCACTGAACGAGCCGGATATAAAGTCGTGCTCGTAAGAGAGTTTGCCACCCAGCGTCAGGCTGGTCAGGCGCGAGAGGGAATGATTCCAACTCAAGGCCCCGGCCAGTCGCTGATCCTTGTAGTTTGAATCCACCGGCAACGTCCCGGCCGCGACCGAATAAATGGGCGCGTTGACCGTCTGCGACTGGCCCGACGCCGTGGTATAGGTCTGTGGCACACCCTTGAGGCTGGCGCCGGACGGCGTGGCGAAGGTCTGCGGTTTGTTGCTGGTCAGGGCGCCATTCGGACTACTGCCCGAGAGGCTGTCGAAAGTGAGATTCAGCCCCCAGATGTCCCCGTTGTCCTGCACCTGTTGCACGGTGACAATGGGCTCAATTGCGCGGATGCGCCCGCCGCTCTCCTGGTAGTACCCCAGCGCGGAATCCAGCGTCAACCCTGGCGCGGCGGCGGTGCCGGCATCACTGGTTTGCGCCTCCTGGGCACGCCCTTCGGCCGCGCCCAACAGGGCACAACTGGCGGCAATGAGCTGGCGACGGATGCCGCCTGCCTTGACCTTTAATTGCATCCGCAGCCCCCGCCGGCAAAGCTGCGGCCACCGGATGACGCCTCCTTGCTGAAGTACATGTGATCGTCCATGGCATCGTCGAGCGTCTCGCTGCTGATCAGCATATCTTCGCGGGCCAATACGCCCCGTTGCCATGGCTTGGCGCCGATGGAACTACAACCGCAAACCAGCAGCGCACTCAGCAGCAGGCCACCGACCGCCCAGGGTCTTCGACTCATTACGGACTCCCTCACAACGTTGATTATTTTTCCGCCAACAATTGGCGCAGCTGCTGCTCGTAGGTCTGTTGATCCAATGGGCGAAACCCGATGTGCGTGTATCGCACCACCCCATGGCGATCAATCAAGACGCTGGTGGGCATGCCTTCGACTTTGAAGCGCTCCGCCAGCGCACCCTTCGGATCAAAGCGAATGTCGAAGCCCGTATGGTAGCTTTGCAGGAAGCGCTCCGCATCGCTGTGGACGCTATCGACGTTGACAGCCACGACGCTCAAGCCCTCCGCCTGATAAGCATCGTGCAGGGATTCCATCCACGGAAACGACTGGCGACACGGCGTGCACCAGGACGCCCAGAAGTCAAGATAAACGACGCGCCCGTGCAGTCCCAGTAGTTCGGCTGGCAATTCCGCCTGCGACGGCACCCAGGCCGCCAAGCCCGCCAGCGCCAGGAACGCGCCCACAAATCGCGTGAATTTGAAGCTCATCGGCCATCGACTCCTGCCCGCTGCGTACGCACGCACTTTCAGGTGAGACGTCAGTGGCGATGCAAATCAATCGCCGGACGCTGAAAATTGTCGGCTCCAGACGTTACCCTCATCATCATCGCGACGCATGTCGCGGATTGGCGTGCCGGTACGTTTGGCTCCTGGCTGCAGGAGACCCTGCGCAGCATCATAAGTTCCGCTCACCCGAACGCCTCGCGCTCTGGGCGCAACGAATTCCTGCAGGCGCTCCTCCACCGGTTCGGTGGTCGCGCGCAGGAGCGTCGTCAGATCGCCGATCACCTGGCTTAACCGATCCGGATGAGTGGAGTGCGTCAAGCGGTACACTCCAGAGCGCAGAATATTGGCGGCACGTACCGCGCCCACCGCCCGAAACGCATGTTGGGCGGCATTCAGGCGCGTCAGGGGGATGGGTTGAAGGTAGCGTCCAAGCTCATTTTGCCGGGCTGCGAACCAGCATTCCGCCACCAGCTTTGCCACCCGCGCCCGGTAGCTCTTTTGAAACTCGGCGTCGACTCGCCAGTGCGCAGTGCCTGTCAATGCGTCCATCGCCCCTCCACCGCTTTCGTCACACTCCTAAACTCTGCCCGCTGGGCGCATCGTTCCATTCAAGAGTGAGCTCACCCGCAAAGCGCGCAATAGTTTCATCCACGGGCTCGCGCAGGCGCGCCAGCGACGTCTCCAAATCGGCGATTGCTGCGGTCAGCAGTTCGGCCGAGGGCCGCTTCAGCAGGCGCACCCGATTTCGGCGCAGTACCGCGGCGGTGCCCGTCAATCCCAACGCTCGGTAGCACGCTTCGGCAATCTCAAGCTGAGCAGCCGCCGTACTTCCCAGGTAACGGCGCAGGGCGCCGTGCATAGCCGCAGCGCGGAACTCGCATACCGTGAACAACACGCGCTGCGCCCGCGAGAACTCAGTGTTGCCGCGCCGCGCCCGAAGCATCAGGCTCAGCAAAGCAGAACTTGTCGTTGGACTGTGCCCCGGCCAGTCGGTCATCGCGCCCTCATTCGACCCACCTCGCGCATGGGGTCGCTTCGGTTAGACGTCGGTGCCGCCACAAAACAATCGCCGGAGGCAGGGGTTCGATTGATTCGCGGCTTAGTAGACGTCTAAGCTGGCAACCCTGTCAGGTTGGCTTTAGGGAAATCCACAGGGTGCACGCAGCGGATCTCAAATTGGTTCAAGGGATGCGCGCGGGTCAGCAGCGCGCCTTTGATGAGTTCTATCGGACCTATGCGGATCGCCTGGCCGCCTTTGCGGCCAGGCGCTCGAGCCTGGATGCGGCCAACTTGCAAGACATAGTCCAAAACACGTTGATCAAGGCGATTCGCAATTTGCATGGATTTCGTGGTGAGGCGGCGTTGTTTACCTGGTTGGCGCACATCTGCAGCAATGAATTGGCCGACGCCAGGCGGCTGGCCGCGCGCCGCCCCGCCCAGAGTCTGGATGGGAACCCTGGGCTGCTCCATGAAGTGGAACAACTGCAGTCAGGGTCCAACCAGGAGCCCTTCGCAGCGCTTGCCGCGCGAGGACAACAGCAGGCCGTCATGAAAGCCCTGCAGGCACTGCCCAGCCACTACGCCTTGGCGCTGGAGGCCAAATATGGTGACGGCTTGTCGGTTGAGGACATCGCCACGACACTGGGCATCACACCGATCGCGGCGCAGTCGCTCCTGGCCCGGGCGCGTGAAGCGTTTCGTGCGCAGTGGGGTGACGCTATGAGCGCACCCACGCTCGCGGAGCCGGCGTCATGACCGGTCTGCGCCCGCCCGACGATGCCGCCTCACGCAGTGAGGCGGCCACGGAGCGTCTGCTCGACTCTGCATTGGCCACGCCACGCTGGAACGAGCTGGACCGCGCGCGCGTGCGCCGCGCCGTGGAAATGGAGTGGCGCACTGCGCTCGCAGCTGCGCCGCGGCCGGCTGCGATCAGGCCTCGGTGGCATGCGGCTGCCGCCAGCGCGGCCGCACTGCTGTTGATTATTGGTTTGGCTGTGTCGGAACACAGTTCGAACCACCGTGGCGCCGTGCTGGGCCAGGTCGCCAGAACTCTCGATGGCGGCATGAGCTTGCACGCTTGGGGACACTGGTCGCGCACGCTTTATGCTGGCGAGCCCATCCGCGTTGCCGACCGACTGAGCGCGAACGGCCCCGCCCTGATCACTCTGGCGGCGGGCGGCACGCTGCGCGTGGCCTCGGGTGCCACCATCAAAATATCCGCGCTCTCACAGGTAACGCTGGAGCAAGGCTTGATCTACGTGGACTGCCCACCCGAGCCAACCTCGTGCGGCGCACTCAGCGTGGCCACCCGCATCGGTGTAGTCGAGCACCTGGGCACCCAGTTTGAAATCATGAGCGATGACCAATGGGTTCGAGTCCGGGTTCGGGAGGGGCGAGTGCGCTGGACAGCCCACTCGGGTCCTCTGCTGGTGGGAGCCGGAACGGAGCTGCTGGCCACCTCAGGGGGACGCATCGCGCAGCAGCCGGTACCGACCTATGGGCGTCTCTGGCTGTGGACTGCGGCGCTCGCGCCGGACTACCCCATCGAGGGGCGCCGGCTCACCGACTTTCTGAATTGGATCAGCCGCGAGTTAGGTCGCCCCATCGAGTTTGCCGATAATCGTGCGCGCCAATCCGCGGGCCAGACCATACTGCACGGGTCCATCCAAGGTGAGGATCCGCTCGATGCTTTGGCGCACGTTCTGGCCACCACATCGCTCCGTTACGAGTTGGCCGACGGCATAATTCGGGTACACTCAAACCCATGAAGCGGATCGATCTGCCGCGTGCTGCCTTGATCCGTGCTGCCGCCCACCGCGTGGCGCTCTAAGCGGCTCGTTGGGTTGCTGGCCGCGCTGGCCGCGCAACTCGCGCCAGCGGGAGCGATGCCGCCCGCCACGCCCGCTGAATCGGTGGCACAGTTGCTGCGCGAGCTCAAGGCCACCGGTGTCAATGTACTGTACAGCTCGGATCTGGTGCCCCCGGCGCTCCGAGTCCCCATTGATCAGCCCAATCTGCCGCCACTGGCACGCACCATCGCCGCGCTGGCCGCTTGCGGCCTGCAGCTCAAGGTCATCGACGATCGCCACTTCATCGTGACCCGCGGCGCCCCTGCTCAACGCGACACCGGTGGCCCGCCTGAGCGCACCGATTCCCGCTCGGCGGGCTCTGCACCGATGCTGGATGAAATCGTGGTGTTTGCCAGTCACTACACGTTCGTCAGTGACCTGGGAGGCGATCCCAGCACCCTGAGCACGCGCGACATCGAACAGGTTGCGGGAACGCAGAATGACGCGCTGCGCGCCGTGCGCACCGCTCCCGGTGTGGCGACCACCTACTCGCCCAGACCCTACATTCGCGGCGGCAACGCCGACGACGTGCTGATCCGTTTCGACGATATAACGCTGACCAACCCGTTTCATTTCCGCTCCTTCCAAAGCCTGATCAGCCCATTCATACCGGCGGCTGTGGCGCGCATCGACGTTTACTCCGGCGGCTTCCCGGCGCGCTTCGGCACACGCAGTGCCGGCGTCATTGACGTCGCCCCCACGAGGTTAAGCTCAGGGAGCGAGCTGCGGGCCGATTTGAGTCAGATTGGTCTGGACGTGTCGAGTGCCGGCCAGAGTTCTCGCTGGCCCCTGGAATGGCTGGCCACTGCGCGGCGCAGCGGGTCCGACTCCAGTGTACTGCAACCGGTCGATGCCAATCCGGGCGACCCAACCTTTGTGGATGCGCTCGGTCGTGTGCGGTGGCTGGCCAGCGGCGACGCCAGTGCCACCTTGGGCTGGCTTTTGCTCGATGATCGCGCGCGCGCACGCGCTAATGCGCGCGATGAGCTGGCGGCGGCACACACGCGCGATGCCTATGCGTGGTTGGCCTGGGACTGGGCCCCCGCCGGCGCACTGCAATCGCACAGCTCTGTGGCGTACTCGATGTCGCAAAACAGTCACTACGGATCCTTGAATATGCTGGGACTGGCTGCCGGTACGCTATTGGAGCACCACGATTTCGACACGCTGGCGCTGCGCACCGAGTGGACCTATGTGCCCAATGGTCTTTGGAACTGGAATTTCGGCGCCGAGCTGGGTGTCGAGCACGCGAACCTGGCGTATCTGCAAAATGAAACTTTTGCGGGCCTGCTGGCACCGAGCTTCATGACGCCCGCCACGCTCGCCGTCAATTTCGCTCAGGCGCCCAGCGCCCGCACGCTCGGCTCGTTCGTCTCGGCCCGTAAGGCCTGGGGGGCACTCGAAACGGAACTGGGCTTGCGCCTGGACAGCGAAGATTACCGCGACTTCGGCACTCACACCCAGCTGACGCCGCGACTCAATGTCCGCTACGACCTCGCGGGCGGCTGGCGCGTGTATGGATCGTGGGGGGAATTCAGTCAGGCGCAGCGAGTGGATGAGTTTCGCTCGGAGGAAAATCAACTCAGGCCTGATGTGGCCAGTCGCGCGACGCATGCCGTGACCGGGGTGGCCCGCGAAGGCGATGGCGCGACGAGCTGGCGGGCGGAGCTATACGATGATCGCTGGAGCAGCGTCAGTCCGTACTACGATAATGTGCTGGGCCTGGTGACGCTGCTGCCGGAACTACAACCGGACCGCATCAGAATTGCCCCCTTGGGAGCCCGTAGCGAAGGCATCGAACTGAGCACCCGACATGCATTGGGCAAGCAGCTGAATCTATGGGGCACCTACACGCTCTCCCGCGCCTACGATGTCTTGGCAACGGGAGATGTAGCGCGCAGCTGGGATCAGCGCCAGGCGGCCAATTTTGGCGTGGCCTGGGCACACTCCTCGCTCTCGGCATCGTTGCTCGTCGGTTGGCACAGCGGCTGGCCACGCACGTCGCTGAAGCTCGTCACGGGCCCACTGGCGAGCGCCGACTATCTGGCACTGGGCACGCGCAACGGCCTGCGGTGGGGGGATTACCTGAGCGCGGACGTGCACCTGGCGCGCTCCATGTCGCTGCGTTACGGCGAGTTCTCAGTGTGGCTGGATGCCATCAACGTGACCAACCGTGCCAATGCCTGCTGCACGGAATTCGAACCCACCGCGCCTGGGGCAGCGGTGCCCGGTTGGGCCAACGACAGTTGGCAGGGGCGCAGTGTCAACCTCGGCCTGACATGGCGCTGGCACCGGGATCCCTAGGCCGCTTCCCCCGGCACCCGCACCCGCCACAGGAGCACCGCGCCGGCGGCAAATAAAATCACCACCGAACCGATGGCTTCGCGTGGATTGCCGGTCAGCTTGGCCGTACCCGCAATCAGCCACGGACCGAGCACCGCGGCGAACTTGCCCAACATGTTGTAGAAACCAAAATACTGCGCCGACTTTCCCGTGGGCACGAACTGGCCGTACAAGGATCGCGACAGACTCTGCACTCCTCCCTGCACCAGTCCGACAATCACGGCCAGAAAGAAGAACTCCCCCACGGTACTCAACTTCATGGCCCCGAGACTCACACCCGCGTACACGGCCAACCCCAGCAGTATCCCGCGGCGCGCGCCCCAGCGGGTTCCCAGCCACCCGAACACAATCGCCGCTGGGAAAGCCACGAACTGCGTCAGCAGCAGCGCCTTGAGCAGGCTGGTGGCCGGCAATCCCAGCGCCAAGCCGTAATCCACCGCCATTTTGATGACCGTGTTGACCCCATCGATGTACAGCCAGTACGCCACGAGGAACAGCCACAGTGCGCGCTGACTGCGCACGACGCGCAGCGTGTCGATAAGTTCCAACCAGGCGGCGCCCAGCGCTCTGCCCAGCGAACGTCGCCGCGAGTCGGCGGCAGCGGTCGCCGCCGGCTCCTGCACGAACAGCGCCAGCGGCATCGAGAACAGCAGCCACCACACGCCCACAATAATGAAGGATAGACGCACCGCCTCGCCCGCCGAGCCTAAGCCAAACCAGGCCGGGTGCGCGACCATCAGCACATTGAAGCTGAACAACAGTCCACCGCCCAGATACCCCAATCCATAGCCGAAGGCCGAGACCCGGTTGTAGTCCCCCGGGGCCGCCACCTGCAGCAGCAGGGCATCGTGAAACACGATGGCGCCGTTGAAACCCATGATGCCCAGCACGAACAGCACCAGCGCCGCGGGCCACGCCCCGCTCCCCACCCAGTACAGCGCGCCGGTGGCCACCGCACCTAGCACGCTCCAGGCCAGCAGGAACTGCCGTCGCCGAGCGGTGCGATCCGCCAGCACGCCCAGGAACGGCGCCAGCACGGCCACGATCAATCCCGCCAATCCGTTGGCCACGCCCAAACGCACCGTGGGCGTCGTGATATCCGCACCCGCACTCCAGTACTGGCGGAAGAAGGTAGGAAAGAACCCCGCCATCACCGTCGTCGCAAACGCCGCGTTCGCCCAGTCGTAACAGGCCCAGCTCAGCACCTGCCGGTTCAGGTACCAGCGCTTCACGTGTCCTCGCTGGCGAGGTGCTCGCGCGTTTCGCTGAAGCGGATATCCGGCCAGCGCTCCATCGTCAGCGCCAGATTGACGCGCGAAGGCGCCAGGTACACCAGCGCCCCGCTGTGATCGCGCGCCAGATTATCGTGCGCCTTGAGTTGAAACTCCGCCAATTTGCGCCCATCCGTCGCGCTGATCCAGCGTGCGGTGTGCACGTTGATGGTCTCGAAGGCGCACTGCACGCTGTATTCGTCGGCCAGTCGAAACGCCACCACCTCGAACTGCAGCTGGCCCACCGCACCCAATATCAGATCGGCGTTGCGTACCGGCTTGAACAGTTGCGTGGCCCCCTCCTCGCACAATTGCGCCAACCCCTTGGCCAGCGCCTTCATGCGCAGCGGATCCTTTAGAACGGCGCGACGAAACATTTCCGGCGCAAAATCCGGGATCCCTGTGAAGGCCAGCGTCTCGCCGGTGGTGAAGGTGTCGCCAATATTGATGGTGCCGTGATTGTGCAGCCCGATGATATCCCCGGCGTAGGCCTCCTCCGCCTGGGTACGGTCAGCGGCCATGAAGGTGAGCGCATCGGCGATACGCACTTCTTTTTGCAGGCGCGAGTGGTACATGCGCATGCCGCGCTGATACCGCCCCGAACACAAGCGTACGAAGGCAATGCGATCACGGTGGCCCGGATCCATGTTGGCCTGGATCTTGAACACAAACCCGCTCAACGACTCCTCCAGTGGTTCCACCAGGCGCTCGCGCGTGGCGCGTGGGAGCGGCGCGGGCGCGTGGGTCACGAAGGCTCGGAGCAGCTCTTCGACACCGAAATTGCTGATCGCCGAGCCGAAAAAAACTGGCGTCTGCCGGCCGGCCCGGTACAGGTCGGCATCAAAAGTGGCGGTGGCGCCGCGCACCAGGTCGATCTCCTCCGCGTACTTTGCACTCTGCTCGCCGAGCAGTTCGCGCGCCTCCGCGCTGGCCAGGCCATCGATGATGCGATTGCCGCCGACGCGCCCGCGCTCACCGGCCTCGTACACATAGATCCGATCCTCCAGCAGGTGATAGATCCCCGCCAGCTCGCGCCCCATGCCAATGGGCCAGGTGATGGGCGCGGGATGAATCTTCAGCACCGCTTCGATCTCATCCAGCAGTTCGATGGGCGCGCGTCCATCGCGATCCAGTTTATTGACAAAAGTCATGATGGGCGTGTCGCGCAATCGGCACACCTCCATCAGGCGGATGGTGCGCTGCTCCACGCCCTTGGCACAGTCGATGACCATCAGCGCCGAGTCCACCGCTGTCAGCGTGCGGTAGGTGTCCTCGGAAAAATCCTCGTGCCCCGGAGTATCCAGCAGGTTGACGATGCAGTCGCGAAAGGGAAACTGCATGACTGAACTGGTGACCGAGATGCCGCGCTGTTGCTCGAGGCGCATCCAGTCGGAGGTGGCGTGGCGCGCGGCCTTGCGGCCCTTGACGGTACCGGCCATTTGGATCGCCCCCCCGAACAGCAACAGCTTTTCCGTCAGCGTGGTCTTGCCCGCATCCGGGTGGGAGATGATGGCAAACGTCCTTCGACGTCCTATTTCATTCGATATTTCTGTGTCCGACACCGACTAAATCCTCAAATACGTACACGCCCATGTACAAAAAATGGAGAGTACCCGTCACCGCTCAAACCTCGTCCAAGCGCGGGCTAGGGCCGTGGAGGGGGCGCATAAGTAGCTGACGCCATTATAACCGAGTGGACTGTAACAGCTGATGGGGCATAAATGCGCTGGGTTGAATCGAAGTACTTCCGCGCCACCGCTCAGGCTAAGTGTTCTGTCTTTGAGTCCGACGAGGCCCACATCGAGTTGGCTCCCTAGACCAAGACTTCGCGCAACAGCCGGTCACTACGCACCGAGTACAGTGCAATCCGCATATGTGCATTAAGCCAGCGTTGGGGCGCGATCGACGGGCGAGCAATCGCGCTATTTATTCCGTCTAGCACCGCACGAATCTACATGAGGGTTCACATGACCGCGCATCGGTGCTCGAATTGACGCAATCGGCGGCCCGCTTACGTCCCGGATAATCGTCCGGAAAATTCTCCCATGTGTCGTCCCACTGCCTGCCCCGATTTGCCAGTCCGCGATTCGTTGCTCGAAGTGGTCAGAGTGAGCGCAGGAAGTTGATCAAATCCTGCTGATCTGATGCGCTCAGCGCGCGGAACCTCTGCACCACCACATTCGCCTCACTGCCCTGGCTGGCATGGAGGTGGATCGCCTGAATCAAGTTGCCCGTCCTGCCGTCGTGGAGGAAGAATACGCGCTGACCGACGCCCCACAACGGTGCCGTCCGAAACTCATCCGGCCCGGCAGCGCCCTGAGTGATGCCGTCTGCCAATCCCGTGCCCATATGGTGCAAGAGCAGATCCGAAAACAGGCGTACCGGCTGATTCGACAAGGCGGCACTTGGCGCACCCTCATCGCCGTTCGCGATTGCAACGCCCGTGTTCAGCGCCGGGGTGTGACACAATGAGCATCCCACGCTTGTGAATAGGGCGCTCCCGTGAGTACTTGAGGCCGTTGACGCCGCCGGTAGCGGCGGCCCCAGCATGCGCATGAAATCGGCAAAGGCCTCCATATCCGACATAACTCCAGTAGGCATTGTGGACGCGAAGGTGCTCGCGTCATTAGGCGTCAGGTTTCCTCCCTGGCATGACGGAGTCTCGTCACGTTCCTGAGGAAAAAGCAGATTCGAAATGCCCATTTCGACGTTATAGGCTTCACCCGCGAAAAGCAGCAGCGACTTATTCTGCGCTTTCCAGCCAAAGCGCGTGATGGTGCCGTCATTAGCACTGCGATTGATGTTGCCGCCCTGGTGCGCATTGGGATGTCCCCACACGCCGGCACGGCGCTTGGCCGCTGCGTCGGCGTGGACGTTGCCGAGAATCACTGAATCGGGAATCGCCTCGATGAGACCCGCGCCCATTACCGGAGTTGGGATGCGAAACACGACATTGCGGTTGCCGCCCTGGCCGGTCAAGCCAGTGCCGGCCGGGGCAAAATCCGGTTGCGTGATAGTACAGTTGCTGGCCACATCGCTCCGTCCAGCAACCACGAATAGATCATGGACACCGCCATCGGGTACGCCGTTGGCGGCAACAAAGCGCGCTTCGCGGATGGGTCCGTTTGATACGATGAACCACGGCACGGTGTTTGTCGCACCGCCAGCCTTTGCGATCGCGGGCAACGGATTCGCGGCGGGACTTGATCCGCCGACGAAGGGTTGCAGATGACAGGATGAGCATGAATTCGAGTTGTACCTCGGTCCCAAACCGCTGTTGTCACCTGTCGAACTGGCGACTACTTTGGCCGTCGAGAAACGCATCAGTCCATCCTGAAAGAAGGCAGCTTCATTGGCCGTGAGGCCCGCCAGCGGCACCGCTGGTCCGCCGTCCATTGCCGCATGGCGCACGCCCGGATCGGTTGCCTGGGCGCGAACCGCTGCGGAGTCGAACGCGCTAAATCCGGCGAGCAGTGCCAGGAGCGTGGCATGGGTCACATCGTTGTGCAGGCGCATTGGGTTTCCCTCCGGACAACAACGCGAATTCTCATGCGTGTTCTACACGCGGCGCTTGTCAGGTGTCGATGTGTCGCGCCATCGAGACCCTGGGGCGAGTGGCAATGCAGCGGCTATCAAGCGGACAAACAGCGGCTTCGACGCGCCGGAGCGGAATGACATTGAGTCACAAGTTCTTTGAAACCGCCCTGCATAAGTTAAGTCGCTGACGCATCATGAGCGATTGAGCGCTGCGTAAGTCGCGCTACAGATCAAACGCGCGCCAGATGCGCAAGACCGTCCGCTGCGAAACCCCGAGCGTCACGGCCAGTCGACGGCTGCTCCAGCGCATGCCATCCGGCGCCAGCCCGTGCAGCGTTCTGGCAAGTACGTCCTCCACCAGAGCATCGTCAACGGAGCGCGGTGCGCCTGAACGGGGCCGATCCGACAAACCTTGGACGCCGTGCGCGACAAAACGCGCGCGCCATGTGCCGACCGTCTGCGCCGTGATATTCAGTCGCTTCGCGCACTCGCGATTTGAGCAACCGGCCTGGCAGCTGAGCACAATTTGCGCTCTCATCGCCAGCCGGCTGCTCTGACCATCCCGCACCCATTGATCGAGCAGGACCTGCTCATCGGGTGTCAGCGTCAGGGGCTTCAGTTGCGCACCTGGTTGCATCTTGCACTCGCATAAGTCACAGGCCACCGACGTCGGGCCGTGCAGCAACTTACTCGGCGCGGGCAAAGATCTCGCCTGTCGCTTGCGAGTGACAGTTCAAAGAGCGCACGTAGGCGCGCTAGTCTTGGCATGAGGAACCTCACGGAGGACTGTTCGGATGGGATGCACCAACCGAGTCTCGCAAGTTGGTTCTCAGCCCGTTGCGGTGCGACGAATTTATGAGCAATCGACTCGGCACCGACGGTGAGCGTCGTTTAAGCTCTCCGTGGCGTAGCTGGAGCGCCTCGGGGCGTCCCTTGCTATGGGTGGCTGGGCTGCCGGCATGACGTATTACGCGCTCCGTACAGATCGCCCTCCGATCGTTTCGCGCCCTAGCAATGCTCTGTCGCCATGCCGCCTCTGCTACCGGTGTCCGTGCTAGCAATCGATGCCATCGGTACCCGCGCCGCTACCGGCCTGTGTGCGGCATTGTTTGCAGCGGCCACGCCAGCTGTTTTCATAAACAACTCCTTCAGGGTCACGGGCCTGGCGGTCGACGCGAACCCGCGCGAAATCGCCAAACGGTTCGCGGCGCTCAAGCACAAACAGGGACTCCACGTGGCTTCGCTTCCGAAGCCGCACGCGCACCCCTGGGAGTTGCCGGCCACGCCCCAACAGCTTTGGGACGCTGAACACCGCCTGCAAAGCCCCGAGCACCGACTCATCGATGAAATCTTCTGGTTCTGGCCGGTGGCAGAGTCCGGCAGCCCGTGTGACGCCGCCTTGCACGCGGTGGCGGCCGGGGACTACGTAGCCGCGGAGAAAGTCTGGAAACGCCTTGGAACCCACCCGGTACAGGGTCCCCTCGCGGTTCATAATTTAGCAATCCGCTGGCACCTCACCGCGCTTCGCTTCGAGAACCACTGGAAAGCACCTCAAGCGGACGACAAGGCCCGCGAGGCACTGACCAAGTGCTGGCTCTACGCGCTAAAGCGTTGGGACCTGCTGCTGGGCGATGATGTGCTGTGGGCGCGCATTGAGCAGCGGATTCGCGCACTGAATGATTCGCGAATGAGTCCGAATGTGATTCAACCATTGCGGCAGGCGCTGCCGTGGGCCCTGGCCAGCATCAACGGCGCGCTCGCGATAGCGCATACGGAAGCGGGGGAGTTTTCGCTGGCGTCCATGCACATTCGACTGATCCGCGATAACCGGCTGATCGTGCCGGCAGGTCAATATGCCAAATGGATTTTTGATCGCGCCGAGAGGCGGCTACGCCATATTCTGCAAACCGCGACGACACACCGCCCAGCAAAGCCGCTTGCGGGCCTGGATGAGGTCCGGGGGCTCGTGCACACGCTTACACAATACGAGCGCCTATTCGCGGAGTTGGGATGGGCTGAGTCTCCGAAGGCGCTGGAGCTCATTGACCAGGGCCTCGGGGTGTGCATGGTGTGGGCTAACATGGCCCACCAAGGTCATTGTGACTACGTCAGCATCATGAGTCTGATGGAAAGAGCCCTGCCGTTGGCGAAGGGCTCAGCGACGAGAGCTCTCGTCCAAAGGAATCTCGCGGCCGCCCAACAGGGTGTCCTCGACGAGATGCTCGCGCCGCTTTATAAGACCCTGGCCGTCGTCAACGCCAGCGCGGAACGTCCGGCGCATCGGTACGCCGCATTTGAACGCGACGTCCTGCCACTGCTGACTACCACGGTGGCGGAGGTGCCCCTGTCGGTGGAAGCCTGGACCGCCGTATCAGACGCGGCAGCGCGGGCGCTGAGAACCATCTCCATCGATGCCTGGACCAAGGATCGAGACGCTCTAACTGCAGCCGCGGCGCTCAAGGACGCGAGAACCCATGCTCTGAGCGACGCCCTTCGGAACCTACTCTACGAGGACTCTACAAGACATACCGAACTCCTTACCGAGCGAAACGCTGCCAAGCGCAAGCGGTTGACAGGCGGGGCGGCGTGGTGTGCTGGAGCCGTCCTACTCAGCATGCTGGCCATCGTTGTGAGTTCGCATAGATCAACACCTTGGGTACTGGGTCTCAATACCTCATCGTGGTCCAAGCAGTCGGCACATGGCGTGTTCTTCGAAGTGAGCGCTGCCGATGAGAGCGGGCAAATCGATCGCGTTCGGAATGATCCGGCCGGCGAGCTCGCTGGGGGTCAGAACACCGGGGGCGAGCAGGGGCATACTGCACAGCAACTCGAAGCGGACTATCATGATGCCTGGTCCGTATTTCACGAGCAGGAGTTGGAAGCGGACAATCTAGAGCAACAGGCTCGTGAGCAGTCGATGCAACTCGATGTCGAAAGGCGACGTGTAAACAACTCGGATCCTTCCGCTCTCGAAGACTTCCACAGCAAAGAGGACTACTTCAACAGCCTGGTCCACCAAGCAAGCGCTGGCCGAGCGGCGGCCAATGCCTTAGCTGATTCGCTAAAAAGCCTAAGCCAGCGCGTCCATGACCAGCACGCCGATGAGGCTCGCGTGACTAACGATCACAACGCCAACTAGCCGCGTCGACTGGTAACCATGGCGCGCCCTTATTCAAATCCCCGTTCGAGCGGCTACCTGTCCGCTTCGCTATCGATACGCACGGTTGTGGCCGTCACCGTGGTGGTCCCCGTGCCGCTAATTTCGACGATTTGCCCAGGCGCTTGCGCAAAGAACTGGGCGCTCGTCATCGTCTGGTGACTTTCTGCACCCCCGAAGGTCGCCCCGGTCGTGTCGATCACGATGCCGAGGATCTTAAACTCGGGCGCAGTGGTGGCCGTGAAGGGACCGCGGATTTCAACGTTCGGTGTGGCGGGCACGCGCTCGAGCCGTTTTGCCAGCACCGTGCCGCTGCCTGCTGGGCTTTCGTAACCACGCACGGCCACGCTATCCCCGACGTTCACATCCTTGAGCGTGAACAGTTGGACCTGCGCGCTGCTCCGATCCTCGAAGCGCGTGTTGGCATCCACGCTGATAACCACCCCCTGTACGGTGAGCGTGCCGGCCGTGGCATTGACCGCACTGACGGCCGATTCGATGCCAATGACCGAGATGTGATTGATCCGCACGGTATCGGCAACCAGCACGTTACTGGCATTGAGTGTGCCGGTTACTTCGACCCTAACGTTGAGCGCCAGATCGCCGATCACGCCGCCTTTGTAGATCGTCGTGGCGGTGGTCGTGACGGGAGCACCGTTGACATCAAAATCCGTGGCCGAGGCAAAGCGTGTTACCAACCCTTCCTCTTCAACGCGCCCGCCCGCGATGGCGTCACCGCGCTCACTGGTGGCGAGTCGCACCGTGGTCGCGGTCAGCGTCATGGTGGTGGAATCAAGTACCGTCCCCTGGACTTCAACCAAGTCGCCGTTGGCGGGCTGGCCGGAGGCGAAGCCGCTCAATGTGGCGGAAGTCACGCCAACGGTGAGGCCGTTAATCATGAACGTGTGATTGGCAGTGTTGAGGCCAGCAACCGTGCCCACTACCTGCAGGGCCTCGCCGGTCTCAGCCACGCTGATGCGCGTCGCGCTGATCGATCCGCTGGCATCGACCAAGCCGCTGACTTCGACGCTGCTTCCAACCGCCAGACCCGCCAGCGTGGCCGGTGTGATCTTGGCAGCGAATGAGGTGTTGGCAGTGACGAGTACGGTTTGCCCAAGCACGACCAGCGTGTTGGCCGTCTGATCAATGCTGGCCACAGGCCCGACCACGTTGTCTTCGACATCCACGCTGTCGGCGTGACCTTGACCCGTCGCCTGATCCTGCTGGCCCGTTACCACGGCGAGTTCACCCACCGACAAGGCCGACTGCATCACGCTCGCGCCATTCTTCTGCAGTCGCGCCGCGGAAACGTCGTAGCGCACGCCGTTGACGTAGACGCTACCGAAAGCCGTAATGACACCGGCGCTGACGACCGCCACGCCGTTGCTGGTGGCGTTCGTACTGCCAGACATCGACCCGCCACCGCAAGCCGTTACCGTCAGGAAGGAAGCCAGCGCGAGTATTTGGATTTTCATAGGAGACACTCCAGTTCAATAGCACCGTCTAGGGTGTATCCCACCACCCATTCGACGGGCGCTCAACGTGTCGCGCACGGGCGACCATGCTCCCAGCGGGCGGCTCACCAAAGAAGTCCTCGCACAGCGGAAATCTTTAGACGTCATCGGAGCCGCAAATCAATCGGATCACGAGTTGACTCTACATTACAGGGAAATTGCAACGTATCTTGGACAAGGCACACAGCCGAAGCAGTGTGGGCGCATACATCATGCATGCCAGTATCATCCAGCCACGCAGAATCAGTCCTGACGAGTTCTTGTACATCCCCTCGCAATCATTGGTCGGTCCGGCACATCATGCACGACAAAGTGATAGTCACCCCGCCAGCCGTCTCCTACGCCGAGCAGATGACGCTGCTCGACATCTGTGAGCGCGAGGTCCTGCAACAACTGGCTACGGGATGTTCGCTGCGGACCGTAGGCCGACACCTGGTGCTATCGGACGGTACCGTAAAGGCCCATGTGCGTGAACTCCAAAGGAAGCTACGATTGCCGTCGACAGACGCCTTGCGTGAGCGTGCGGTGGCGATGCGTGAGTTTCTAAATAGTTGTACAACCGGGTCAAGCGCCGCCCGCCCACAGCATCTGCCCCATCAGAGTCGATGGCTGCCGGACGTCCCGTTGAGCGCGACCGCTCCGCTGGGAAGCGCGTGTCGACGAGCGTTCAATGGACGAACATTGCGCGATGTGGCCGATTATCTACGTGACTGTCCAGATGATCCCGGTCCGTTCCCCGATGAGCCGGCCGCCATCCTCCGTCGCCACGCGGGCACCCTCGGAGCAAAACAGGCGCTGCTGGCGGCACTGGCTACCGAGTGTGGGCGCCAAGATGTGCAATTAATCGTGGCCTGTCACGAACTTGAGATCTCGAGCGCCGGAAGTTCGGATGATCGGCGTGCGACGCTGCCCTTGGCCGTGTGCTATTTGCGTTGCGGAACGCGAGAGATCCAAATTGCCGAGCCTGGCGCGGGCTCGGTGCTGATCGATAAGGCCCTGACCGGTGTTTGCGTCGAGCCTCAACATCTTGCGCGAGTCCGCTTACAGCTCTACCAGCGCTTTGCACTCGACTGGTGTCGCGCTTTGGACTTATCGCCAGTCGACTTCGCTCGGATGCGCGCCGTGCAACTGCGCAAGACAGAGCGCCGCTCGGTGTTCGAGGACCTGCTGGGACACCGCCTCCCGCCAAGCTACATCCCTTCCAATTGATCGGACCGAGCGAGAAGTGGCCTCACCGATGCACGCTAGACCCGACGATTGTCTTGCGATGAGTCGTCCAAAATTCCACAGCAGCAGCTTGACGCTGCGTCTTGGAGAAATTCGCGAAGAGCTGGTCCACGTGCTCGTCAGTAAGCGCGAGTTGGCGTTCGACCGAATGGGTCACCCGCTCCAAGGACAGCGGCTTCACCGCATCGGTCAGTTGTTGCCGCGCGGTATGCAGGACCCGCGCGACGCCAAAAATGCCCAACACCGCGAAGGAGACCTCAGCGGCATGGAGTCGCAGCAAAGCCGAACCACCCAAGTGCTCGCGCAAGGTGCCGTGCATGGCGGCCGCCCAGAACTCACAGGCCGCGTACAGTGCCCGATCCGTGTCGGAGAACTCTGCGCCTTTCTGCGTGGTTCGCTCCAGTATGGCGATCAAGACCGCGGCCGTTGTTGGTCGATGCCCGCCCCACGGGGGGGTCCGTTTCTCCATGGCACGTCTCCTCTTATTGTTTGCAAAGTAGACGTTCTGAGGCTGGAAAATCAATCGCACCGCCCACAGATTGATTTGTCTGCGGCACGACGTCTAAGCTGGCGAGCCTCCACTGCTCGTCAAAGGCTGCGACAGGGTGTACGAGGCGGATCGCAAGTTGGTGGCCAGGATGCTCGCCGGAGAGAAGCGTGCCTTCGATGAATTCTTCAACACCAGTGCGCAACGTCTCACGGCGTTCGCGACTCGCCGTTCGGGATTGGATGCCGCCAGTCTGGAGGATGTGGTGCAAAACGCCTTGATCAAGGCGATCCGCAGGCTCGCTAGCTATCGAGGCGAAGCGGCATTGTTTACCTGGCTTTCTGAAATCTGTCGCCATGAGCTGGCGGACGTGCGCAGAAAGGCAGCCCGTCAACCGGTCCACGTCAGTCTGTTTGAACCCGGAACCACAGAGGTTGCGGTGACTCAACTGCTTGCGCCCGAACACTTGGAACCCGTCGCCGAACTGAACACCGAGCAGCGGCGCGCGGCCGTGATGCGGGTCATGGGCTCGCTGCCGGAACACTATGCGGTGGCCCTCGAGGCCAAATATGGCGACGGCTTGGCCGTTCAAGACATAGCGCGCCTGCTGGGGTTGACGATCGTCGCCACGCAGTCGCTGCTGGCGCGTGCACGAGAAGCCTTTCGCGAGCAGTGGCGGGAGAGTGCCCCTGGTGCGGCCCATGGCGGCCTAGCCCTATGAGTGATGCGTCACAACCCACGATCCCCGGAGGCGCCGCGGACGCGCCGCTGGAGGATCTCCTGGTGAGCCACTTGGCGACTCAACCCCTGAGCCCCGAAGCGCTGGAGCGAGTGCGCGGCGCCGTCGCCCAGGTATGGGCCGCGACGTCGGCGCCGGTGGGAACGGCCGAGAGTGAACGGTCCTTGTGGCATTGGGGTCGGTGGGGCGCTCTTGCGACGGCGGCAGGCCTGGTCGCTGCAACGATCGGTTTCTTTGCCTTAAAGCCCGTGGGTGAACAAGCCAGGGTCGGCACCGTGGCCCGCGTCAGCGACGGCGGCATCGACATCGACGCGGGATTCTGGCGTCATCACACCCTTGCCGTGGGCGAGGCGCTACGGGTGGGCGATACCCTAAAGGCGAGGGGACCCGCCCTCGTCGTGCTGTCGGCCGGGGGTACGCTTCGCGTGGCCGGGGGTAGCCGTATTGCTATCGATGGGGCTTCGCACTTGGCGCTCGAGGACGGCCGACTCTACGTGGACAAGCCACCAGGCCTTGCCGAACCGGAACCCTTGCAGATCGCGACACGGGTGGGCCTGGTTGAACATTTGGGCACGGAATTTGAGATCGTGAGCGACAATCAAGTCGTGCGTATTCGCGTACGCGAAGGCCGCGTGCGGTTTTCTTGGGCTGCGGGCGTCATTATCGCCAGCGCCGGTACCGAATTGCTGACCACTTCCGCAGGACAGGTCACGCAGCAGCCCGTCCCTACCTTTGGCCGCGAGTGGCAATGGGCAGCCGCGCTGGCGCCGAATTTTGCCGTCGAAGGGCGCTCGCTCGACGACTATTTGCAGTGGGTCAGCCGTGAACTGGGTCGACCCCTTGACTATAAGAATGCGGCGGCCCGCGAGGGCGCCCAGCGCACGATCCTGCACGGTTCCACTCGTAGTCAGGCCACTTTGGATGCTTTGGCAGACGTCCTATCCAGCACTTCTTTGACCTACGAGCTGGTAGGCGGCGCTATTCGGGTACACTCCGACCGATGAATCGGAGCGGTGTCCCGAATGCGCTTTTGAGTCGTGCTGCCTCGCTCCGCGCGCCGCCTTAAGGGGTTTGCGCTGCTGCTGGCCGCTTACGGCGTGGCCACGGCCGCCGCCGGCGCCTCTACCGCGCCCGTCACGCTCGACGAGCTGTTGCGCTCGCTCATCGCCACGGGTGACGACGTGCTATATAGCACTGATCTGGTACCTCCGACGCTGACCGCGCCTGCCGACACCCAGGCACTCGATTTGCTCTCTCGGGTGGCCCTGGCCCTGGCGGTCCATCACCTGCAGCTCAAAAAGGTCGACGCCCATCGTTACATCGTGACGCGCGAAACGCCGCTACGGCCCCGCGCACCCTTGTCCGCCTTAGAGGAGGTGGTGGTGTTTGCCAGTCACTATACCTTCGAGAGCGAACCGGAGGGTGAACCCAATGGATTGGACCATCGCGCCATAGAGCACGTGGCCGGCACCCAGAATGACGCGCTACGGGCGGCGCGCGCAGCACCAGGGGTGGCCAGCACGTACTCCGCGCGGCCCTACATCCGCGGCGGCACGGCCGACGATGCACTGGTCCGGTTCGACGGCGTGACATTGATCAATCCGTTTCATTTCAAGGAATTCCAAAGCTTACTGAGCCCATTCATTCCGGCGGATGTGGAACGCATCGACATTTACTCGGGCGGCTTTCCGGTGAGATTTGGCACACGCTCGGCCGGTGTCATCGATGTGGCGCCGCGCACGGTGCCCGCCGGGTACGATCTACGCGCCGATGCCAGTCGCCTTGGCATTGACCTCGCGGGGGCCGGGCGGCTTGATCGATGGCCGGTGGAGTGGCTCGCGTCTGTGAGGCGCAGCCCGGAGGAGACCAATATCCTGCAACCGATCGACGCCAACCCCACTGATCCCGTGTTCGCTGACGCCCTCGCCCGGGCTCGGTGGACCGTCAGCGAGGCGGCCAGCGCCACGGTCGGATGGCTGTTACTAGACGACAACGCGCGTGCGCGCGCTGGTGCCCGTGACGAGATTGCCACGGCCCGCTCCCGCGATGAATATGCGTGGCTCAACTGGGATTGGGCACCGGCCCCAGCGCTGCAGTCGCACACGTCACTGTCCTACACCCAGTCGGAGAACGGTCATTTTGGACGGCTCCGATTGCCAGGCCTGGCAGACGGTAGCCTCGTAGAAGATCACAACTTTAACAGCCTCGCCGCTCGCAGCGAATGGGTCTACGTGTCGACGGCCGCACTGCTCTGGAATATCGGGGCCGAGTTCAGCACCGAAAGTGCCGAGCTGCGCTACGAACAGAATGAGGTGTTCACTGCCCTGCTGGTACCCAGTGTCCTGCCACTGCCGCAGAACAGTGTTGATTCCACTCTTCACCCGCACTCGTCGATGGCCGCGCTGTTCGCGTCGGGCCGTCGCCATTGGCAAGCTTTTGAGGCCGAGCTCGGCGTGCGCTTGGACAGCCAGGATTACCGGGGTTTCGGCACCCGCACCCAACTCACGCCGCGCTTGAATCTTCGCTATGACCCAGCGCCGGATTGGCATGTGTACGGCTCCTGGGGTCAGTTCAGCCAAGCGCAACGGGTGGACGAATTCCGCGAGGAAGAGAGTCAATCGAGTCCCGATGCCGCGAACCGAGCAAGCCACACGGTGTTGGGCCTTACCCATGAACCAGCGGGAGCGACGCGGTGGCGGATGGAGATGTATCGCAATCACTGGTCGAGCGTCAGCCCGTACGAAATCAACGCGCTCGGTCTCGTGACTTTGTTGCCCGAACTGCAACCCGATCGGATCCGCCTTGCACCGCTGAGCTCTGAGAGCGACGGCGTCGAACTGAGCGCCCGACGTTCGCTCGGAATTCATTTCAATCTCTGGGGCACCTACACGCTATCGCGGACCGTCGATGAGCTGGCGAGCGGTACGGTGCCGCGCAGCTGGGACCAGCGCCAGGCCGCCAACTTAGGGCTGGCCTGGAACAGCCCGAAGTACAGCGCCTCCGTTCTCTTAGGCTGGCACAGCGGATGGCCGCGTACGTCGATCAGCGCGATCGCCGGACTACCCAACAGTCCTTCTTATCTGTGGGTAGGTGCCCCGAACGCCTTGCGCTGGGGCGACTACTTAAGCGCTGATGTGCACGTGGCGCGCAGCCTGCTCACGCGCTTAGGGGAGCTCTCGCTGTGGCTGGAGGTCACCAATGCCACGAATCGCAGTAATGATTGCTGCGCGGAACTCGCTCCTGTAGTCGCTCCAGCCACTCTGCCGACCTGGTCGGCGGACTCTTGGGCCGGAAGCAGCGTCAATCTTGGCCTTTCTTGGCGGCTACAGAAAAGCCGTTAGTCGGGGTGCTCGAGCCGGGCTCCGCCGTGGCCGTGACAGAAACCCAAATCCTTTGCATGGCCAGCACGGCGTACTCGTAGGTTAAGGCCTGCTCACCGTTCCCGTTGAGTATCCGTGCCACCATGCGCGTGGGCCGGAGAGATTGGCCAGATCCGCTCGCGCCGAGCACGATGTCCGCAAAATCGCCCAGGTTAACGCCAGTCTGGCTGCTGTCGCCGGGGTCAGGGGAAGTTCGAAGCCAGTGGCACTCGCCCTCCGGTGTCCCGCGCCGAATAACCTCGCCCAAATAGCACGCGACTGCCACGATCGTATTGAGATAGGTGAGCCCCACCAGTCCATCCTGCTGTGTGCGCACTTGCCCCAGGTATTGATCGATCGTGCGCAGGCTCTCCAAAGAATAGTCCAGTCGCGATCGGTCCAGTTGCTCGGGAAAGGCAATGCTGTGATCGCCGGCGACCTTGCCTAGCAGCATGGCGTTGTAGATCGCCGTCGTGGCATCGAGATTTGAATCCTTGGAGCGCTTGACTTGATCGGCCGCTTTTTTCATTCGCGAGACTCTTTTGGCAACAACTCACTTTGATTGAGACGTGATCACCCTCCTAAATCAATCGCTGGTGGGATTTATCTCGGCGCGCCCCGTGTCGCGCGGCGGCGACGGTCCACTGGGATGACAGCGAACTCAATCCGTGCTGTGATCCGCTGGATTCGAAGTGGCGGACAATAGGGGGCGGGGACGATGGAAACGCTGCAATCCGGGGATATCAAACACTATGCTTCCCATCGCGCTCTCAGCGCCGCCCCGAGCGGTGCAGTTCGACCCGATCAATACCATCGGGTCCAAGTGTGCACCATCGTATTTGATCTTCTGTCGGCGGCACGCTGCGGCCAGGTCGCTGAATACCTCAAACCGATACCGATCACGCACCTAAACGTGGCGGAACGCGCATTTCGGGAAATCGGCGCGATCCGTATCGCGAGCGCATTGCACGCAACGCAATTCGGCCTCACGCGGGTCGGAATCCGAACGTCATTTGCCCAAGCCGTGACCACGTTGACCGCGGCGCTCGAATCCAGATGCGAAGATGTGGATCAGCTGGTGGCGAATTATTCAAGAGGGAGAATTACCGCTCCTGTTTCCCGCTAGACCGTAGTCCGCGTCGACCGAATTACCACAGCGGAAGATGCTAATCCAAAGCACCCAATTACAGATCCTTGCGCATGACCAGCGCATCCTCGCGGCCCACATCCGCCTGGTAGTAGCCGCGGCGGACGCCGATCTGCACAAACCCTAAGCCTTGATACAGTCGAATGGCGCCGGTATTGGCCGGTCGTACCTCCAGGTAAGCCGTCCGCGCACCGCTCTGCTGACTCAAGTCAAGCAAATGTTCCAGCAATCGGCGCCCCAACCCGCGGCTGCGAAATTCTTCGCGCACACACAAGTTGAGCAGATGTGCCTCATCCATGCCGCTGGCCAGAACGCCGTACGCCACCAGCACATAGCCGATTTCCAGCACGCAGCAGGCGTACCCCACCCGCAGGCAATCGCGAAAAATGCCTTCGGTCCAGGGAAACGGATAAGCGCGATTCTCGATGGCCAGCACTGCGGCGATATCCGCATCCCGCATCGCGCGCGTACGAACCTCCGGCGCCTCAAAGGCCTCGCTGACCACGGCTACCACAATTGCCGCCCTTCCCCGTCAGTGCCCGCCGGCCGCCGCGCTGCGCAGGCGCGTCAGTTCGTCGCGCACGAATCGCAGGTCGCTCCACGCCTTGCGCTTCTCGCCTGGGCTGCGCAGCAGGTAGGCCGGATGGTAAGTGACAATCAGCGGCGTGCCCCCTGGTCCGAAGCGGTGCACGCTGCCGCGCAGTTTCCCAATCGGCGTTTCGGTGGCCAGCAAATTCTGCGCAGCAATACGCCCCACCGCCAGCATCAACCGCGGCTGCAGCAACGCGATTTGCCGATGCAGGAACGGCAGACAGCAGCGCACCTCTTCCGGATTCGGATCTCGATTGCCAGGCGGTCGGCACTTGAGCACATTGGCGATGAACACCCGCTCGCGCGGCGCGCCCAGTGCGCGCAGCATGGCATTGAGCAGCTGGCCGGCCCGGCCAACGAACGGTTCGCCCTGCCGGTCCTCATCCGCGCCGGGCGCCTCGCCTACCACCAGCAACTCCGCGCTGCGATTCCCCACTCCGAACACTGTCTGCGTGCGCTGCGCGTGCAGCCCACATTGCACACAGGAGCGCACTTCTGCGGCCAATTCCTCCCAACGAGCGTGCACGTCGCCGGGCACCGATGCATCGGGCACCGGCAGCATGGCGGTCACCACCGACTCCGCCGCCGCAATTGCAGCGGGCACCGCAGTTGTAGCGGTTGCAGCCGCCGCCGCAGTCGCCGCTGTCGCAGTCGCAGTCGCTGCTGTCGTCGCCGCCTTGGGTAAGCTGCGGCGCGTCCATTGCTCCAACCCGAGGGCCTCCAGGTAGTGATCGCGTCGCGTGGCTTGCCCCAGGCTCACAGCGCGGTGCTCCGGCGCGAGCGGCGCAGTCGGCGCCACACCCACACCAGCGGCGCCCACAGCGCGTAGCCCCCGAAGCACAGCAGCAGCGCTCGCGGCGGATCGGCAAAAATCACCACGAAGATCACCGGCACCACCACCAGCGAGATGAAGCGCACCGGCTTGGTCAGGTCAAAGTTCTTGAAGCTGGGAAAACTCAAGCTGCTGACCATGAGCGCGCCGGCCAGCGCCGTGACGGCGAAGGCGATGATCAAGCCCGGCAGGCCCGGTTCGCGCCATTCGCTCGACGCCCAGACGAAGGCCGACACCACCGCCGCCGCCGAGGGACTGGGGAGGCCCTCGAAATAGCGCTTGTCCTGTGTCGCCACGCGGGTGTTGAAGCGCGCCAGGCGCAGCGCCGCCGCCGCACAATAAAAGAACGCCGCCAACCAACCGAAGCGCCCCCAGGCGCGGCCGTACTCGGCGATGCGCGCCACTCCCCATTGATAGGACACAATGGCCGGGGCCAACCCAAAGGCCACCATGTCGGCCAGACTGTCGTACTCCTTGCCAAAGGCACTGGCGGTGCCGGTCAAGCGCGCCACGCGACCGTCCAAACCGTCGAAAATCATGGCCACAAAGACGGCGATGCCGGCCCGCTCGAAATTGCCGTCGATGGCCGCCACCACCGCATAAAATCCGGAAAATACGCACCCCGTGGTCAATAGGTTCGGCAGCAGGTATATCACCCGCCGGCGCGGCGCCCGCCCCCGTACCGGTGCGGTCACACTCGTAGTGTCTGTCGCGGGGGGCGAGACGGGGTCGAACAGGTCTTGCGGGCTCATAGGCGCCGCATCATAGGTGGCCGCCACTATTGCGTCCAACGCCCGCTCGGGCGGCCCGGGGCGCATCTGCTAGGATTGTGGGCCTACCAGCCTCCGGCCCCCGCTATGCGCCTGTCCCAGTACCCCATTAACTCGACCAAGGAAACCCCTGCCGAGGCCGAGGTCCTGAGCCATCAACTCATGCTGCGCGCCGGCCTTGTCCGGCGTGTGGCCGCCGGCATTTACACCTGGTTGCCCTTCGGCGTGCGGACCCTGCGAAAGGTCGAGCACATTATCCGCCAGGAAATGGATCGAGCCGGCGCCTTGGAGATTCTCATGCCGGCCATCCAGCCGGCCGAACTGTGGCAGGAATCCATGCGCTGGGACCAGTACGGGCCGGAGCTCCTGCGGCTGCAGGATCGACATAAGCGCTGGTATGTGGTCGGTCCCACCCATGAAGAGGTGGTCACCGATATCGCGCGCCGTGAACTGCGCAGCTACAAACAGTTGCCGGTCAATTTCTATCAGATCCAGACAAAATTTCGAGATGAAATCCGGCCGCGTTTCGGCGTCATGCGCGGACGCGAATTCATCATGAAGGACGCCTACTCCTTCCATCTCGACGAGGCTTCGCTGGCGGCGGGGTACGCGGCCATGCGCGAGGCCTATACCCGCATGTTCACCCGCATGGGACTGGATTTTCGTGTGGTACAGGCCGACAGCGGCGCCATCGGCGGCAATGTGTCCGAAGAGTTTCAGGTGCTGGCCGACTCGGGCGAAGACGCCATTGCCGTATCCGACGGTGATGGCTTCGCCGCCAACCTGGAACAGGCCCCGGCTCTGGCCCCGACCGCGCCACGCCCGGCAGCCGGAGCTGCGATGCGCGCCGTGGTGACCCCAGGGATGAAGACCATCGCTGCGGTCAGTGCTTTCCTGCAGGTGCCCGCCGAGCGTTGCCTGAAGACCCTGCTGGTCGAGGGGATCGACACCGGCCCCGTCGCGCTGGTACTACGGGGGGATCATGAGCTCAACGCGCTCAAGGCGCAGAAGCTGCCGGGCGTGGCCACCCCACTGCGCATGGCCAATGCCGAGCAGCTGCGCGCCGTCAGCGGCGCCGAGCCCGGCTACCTCGGTCCCCAGGGCCTGCGCTGCCCGGTCTACGCCGATCATGCGGCTTTGAATGTCGCCGACTTTGTTTGCGGGGCCAACGCCACGGACCAGCACCTGGCGGACATGAACTGGGGTCGCGATCTGCCCGAGCCCGCGGCCGCGGATCTGCGCAACGTAGTGGCCGGTGACCCCAGCCCCACCGGCACGGGGCGCCTGCAGATCCTGCGTGGTATCGAGGTGGGACATATCTTTCAGCTCGGTCGCAAGTACAGCAGCGCGATGCAGGCGGCCGTTTTGGACGAAGCGGGCCAGTCTGCGACCCTGCTGATGGGTTGCTATGGCATCGGTGTGACGCGCATCGTTGCCGCTGCCATCGAGCAGCATCATGATGAGCGCGGCATCAATTGGCCCGAAGCGCTGGCACCGTTTCATGTGGTACTCATTCCGCTCAATTTTCAAAAGTCGGCGCGCGTGCGCGAACGCGCCGACCAGCTGTATGCGGAGTTGGTCGCCGCCGGTATCGAGGTGCTGTACGACGATCGAGATGCCCGACCGGGCGTCAAGTTTGCCGAAGCCGAACTGCTGGGCATACCGCACCGCTTGGTGCTGGGCGAACGCGGCCTCGACGCCGGCACCTGTGAATACCGCCGGCGTGGTGACACCGACAACCAGGACATTGCACTGCATGACATCTGCGCATTCCTGCGCGCCAGGCTCCCCCATTAGGCACGCAGCGAAGCTCCTGGCGCGGGCACTGCCGGCATTATTGGTACAGCTCCTGCTGGCCAGCCCGAGTCTGGCCGATCAAATGGATCCGGAACTGCGCGCCGTCGTGCAATCGGCCATCCGCAGTGCGGAGTGCTTCGACGACCAGTTCGATTCGGCCGTCTGGTACACGCTGATGGAGCCGCGCATGCGCCGCTACCTGCCCGACAAGAACGAGCGCTTTGCAATTCTGCGCACGGTGTTCTGCGAGACGCACCGCCGCAATGCGGCCCCGCTGCCGCCCGGCCTGGTACTCGCGGTGCTCGACGTCGAGAGTCGCTTCAATCGCTGGGCAGTGTCCAATGCCGGTGCCGTCGGGCTCATGCAGGTCATGCCGTTTTGGCCTGAACAGCTCGGCATGCAACGGCGCGAACTGGTGAGCATCGAAGCCAACATCCGCATGGGCTGCGCCATACTGCGCCACTACTTGCAGACCGAACGCAATGACGTGCGCCGCGCCCTGGCGCGCTATAACGGCAGCAGCGGGAGCCGCGCCTATCCGGATCTGGTGGTGACGCGCTGGACCCGTTACTGGAATGGCGCCGACGATCTGGGCCGCGTCTCATTCAAGCCGTCGTAAACGCTCAAGCCACCGTAAATTCGCGTGGCGCGCCGGGCGGAGGCGTTTCCGCCGCGCCTTCGTCCACCAGGGTGACTATGGCCGCGGGCGGACCCACCCACAGCCAACCGATGAATTCGCGCACTGCGGCCGGCGACCCGCTCGCTAACACCTCAACGCTCCCGTCCGGATCGTTGCGCGCATAGCCACTCACGCCCAGTGCCGCTGCCCGGCGGGCGGCCGAGGCGCGGTAGTGCACCCCGTGGACCCGCCCGGTAATGCGGCAGCGGCGCGCCACCCCCGGTGCCTGGCGCTGCAACACCTCACGGATGAACGGCACGGTGAGACGTCGTTGCGCTTCCAGAGAGGCGTTATCGAGCGTATCGAGCACGGCACACAGACTGCTCATGTCCCGTGGCAGACGCCGCAGCAGGTAATGCGCCGTCTCTTCCGGTAGCTCGAAGCCGCGCTGTTGGGCGCGCAGTTGCAGTGCGCTGCGTTGCTGTGACTCATCGAGTGCCTGCAGTGTCAGGCGCTGGCCGGCCGCACAGCGGGACGCCAGATCCGGCAGCGCAAACCGCAATTGCATTGGCGCTTCACGGGCCGCGCACACCAGGGAGGCACCGCGCTCCTCGCAATCTCGGTACAGACCGAACAACGCGCTCTCCCAAGCGCGATGGCCGATCACGGTTCCCAGTTCATCGATGCACAGCAAGTCGGCGCCCTGCCATGCCGCCAGCGCCGCCGGCCCCATCGCGGTCAACTGCGACAGCGGCAGATACACGGCACCGGTACCGGCACCGGCGCCCGTGCTCGCGTCCGCGCCCAGCGCCTGCAGCAAGTGCGTTTTCCCCGCCCCCGGCGGCCCGCACAGCCAGGTGAGGCCTCCGGCTACGCCGCGAGCGCCGGCGACACCCGGTGCGCGCGCATCGCGGAACGCTCGCTGCGGTGAGGCCAGCTCGCGCAGCTGCGCCACCACCGATTCATTGGCTCCAGCCAGATAGTTATCAAAGCGGGCTCCGGCGACGAGCCTGACACTCAAGGGAAGCTGGCGCATGATCCTTATGAACGGGCCGCAATTTGCAGCGCGCGCGACGTGAACTCGCGCAGGTATCCAAACCCGCTGATCAGCACAGTGATCAACGTGGCTACCGCCAGTGCGTCAAGCACCGATTGCGGGGGCTGTCCGAAGGCGCTGTGGATGATCACCAGCACCACGTACAGCAATTGCAGCAGAGTATTGAGCTTGCTGGACAGAATGGGTTTGCCGTGGAGCGGTCCCCAACCGATTCGAAACACCACGGCACCCACCCCGATCATGACATCGCGGGCCACCGCCAGTACCGTCAGCCATCGAGGTATCAATCCCAGCCACGTCAGCACCAGGAACACGGAAACCAGCAACAGCTTGTCGGCCGCCGGGTCCAGGATTTTACCCACTCGGCTGATCCACCCGAACCGCTTGGCCAGCCAGCCATCCAGGCCGTCGCTGATTGCGGCCACGATGAACAGCAGCAGCGTGCGCTCATAGGCGCCAGCCTGCAGACCGATAACAATGGGCCAGATCAGTGCAATCCTGCCAAGGCAGATGATGTTGGGCAGATGACGCATGGGTTCGGCTACTATAACGCGCCGCGCGCAGGCCCGCCCGAGATGGCGCCAGCGGTGCGCGATGGCCGCCACTTTGCAGAGTCCGAACATGAACGATCAGCGCAGCTACAGTTACCGTGACGCCGGCGTCGACATCGAGGCCGGCGACGCCTTCGTAGAACGCATCAAGCCATTGGTAGCCCGCACGCAGCGCCCCGAAGTGCTGGCCGGTATCGGCGGCTTTGGTGCCATGGTGGAGTTGCCGCCAGGCTACCGCCGCCCGGTGCTGGTGTCGGGCACCGATGGGGTGGGCACCAAACTGCGACTGGCCATCGACACGGGCCGGCACGACACCATCGGCATCGACCTGGTGGCCATGTGTGTGAACGACGTCGTCGTGCAAGGGGCCGAGCCGCTGTTCTTTCTGGACTATTACGCCACCGGCAAGCTGCGCCTCGACGTGGCGGCGAGCGTGGTGGCCGGTATTGCCGAGGGCTGCGTTCAGGCCGGTGCTGCCCTGGTCGGCGGCGAAACCGCCGAAATGCCCGGCATGTATCACGGCGAGGACTACGATCTGGCCGGATTCTGTGTGGGCGTGGTCGAGCGCGACCGGATCATCGACGGCTCCCTGGTGCAGCCGGGCGACGCCGTTCTCGGCCTTTGTTCCAGCGGTCCGCACTCGAATGGATACTCCCTGATCCGCCGCCTCGTCGAGCTCGCCGGAGCCACCAGCGCCACGATGCTGGAGGGGCGCCCGTTATTTGATCGGCTACTGGCGCCTACGCGCATCTACGTGCGCGTGCTCCTGCAGCTCTTGCGATCGCTCCCGGTCCATGGTCTGGCACACATCACCGGCGGCGGCCTCACGGACAATATTCCGCGGGTACTCTCCGACGGTCTGCAGGTACGTCTGCAAAGACGCTCATGGCCGCGCGACCCGATATTTGACTGGCTGCAACGCACTGGCAATGTCACGGATGTGGAAATGCACCGCACCTTTAATTGCGGCATCGGCATGGTGGTGATCGTAGCGGCGGCGCAAGCCGAACAGGCCATGACGCTGCTGCGTGAGGCAGGCGAAGCGGTGCAACGCATCGGCTCCGTAGAAGCGGGCCACGGCGGCGTGCTTATCGACCCATGAGCGGGGCTGACCTGCGCTTAGGCATCGTGATTTCCGGGCGCGGCGGCAACATGCTGGCCATCGCGCGGTCCTGTGCCGACAAGAAAATCGGTGCGCAAGTGGCTGTGGTGGTGGCCGATCGACATGAAGCCGGCGGTATCCGCAGCGCGCGTGAACTGGGTCTGACCACCGCCGTCGTGCCTGTCCGCGAATGCAAAGATCGCGATGAATTCGAAGCACAACTGGAACGCGTGCTCAACGCCAGCGAAGCCCAACTCATCATCCTGGCGGGCTTCATGCGCATTCTGTCGAGCGAGTTCACGGCGCGCTTCGCCGGTCGAATGCTCAATATCCACCCCTCACTCCTCCCCAAGTATCCAGGACTCCGCACCCACGAGCGTGCCATTCAGGCCGGCGACGCCACCGCCGGCTGCAGCGTGCACCTGGTCACGGGGGATTTGGACGCCGGACCGCTGATCGCCCAGGCCCGCGTACCCGTGCTGGCGGGCGACACGCCGGCCACCCTTTCAGCGCGTGTTCAGCAGCAAGAACACATACTCTACCCCTTGGTCATCGGCTGGATTGCAGCCGGACGCTTGCAGCTCGATGGGGATACGCCCGCTCTGGATGGCCGCCCCCTGCTCGAGCCGGTCATTGCGGCCTGAAGGCGTACCCAGTTGCTGCGAGTCATGATGTTCACGATGCTGCTCTGCACTGGCCTGGTGCCGGCGCCGCTGCGCGCGGCCGTCGACGACACCGCGGCCGTGAGTAGTGGCCAGGCCCAAGCTCAAGCTCAAGCCCTGCGCCCCTTTGAAGCCCGCTACAACTTCAGTTGGCGCGGCCTGAACGCGGGAACGGCGCGCTTTACACTTCGACAGCTCTCGGCGCAGGAGTGGAGCTACAGCTCGCGCACCGAGCCGCGCGGTTTATTTCGGCTGATCAGTGCCGCCAATGCCACGCTGCAGAGTCGCATGAGCATTACGCCCTCGGGCGTGCAACCGCTGCATTTTACCGCACTACAGGGCGTCAGCCGTGCCGCTGGCACTGACGCGCCGACGACGGTGATTGATTTTGATTGGACCCGACTCCGCGCCACCGGGCACGTCGATGAAGTGAGCGTGGATATGGCGCTGCGCGTCGGCGTACAGGATGACTTGTCAGTGCAGGTCGCGCTCATGCACGCACTTGTAAGCGGCAGCGTTCCGGCCGACATATCGTTGTTCGACAAGAGTGGTATCCGCGACTACGCCTATACCAAGGTGGGGAGCGAAATCCTGCACACGCCGCTTGGTGACGTGGCCACCGACGTGTATCGCAGCCAGCGGGCCGGCTCACCGCGCAGCACCCGCTTTTGGTGCGCTCCGGCTCTCGGCTACGTCCCGCTGCGGGCCGAGCAACGGCGAGATGATGAGTTGGAATGGCGCATGGACCTGCTGGCATTGCAGCGCGACTGAAGTGCGCTCAGGTCCGGGGCGAAGTGCGCTCAGGTCCGGGCGAAGTGCGCTCAGGTCCGGGCGAAGTGCGCTCAGGTCCGGGCGAAGTGCGCTCAGGCCTTGGGCAAGGTGACGCCCTGCTGCCCCATGTACTTGCCACCGCGGTCGCGATAGGAGGTTTCGCACACCTCATCGGATTCAAAAAACAGCATCTGCGCCACGCCCTCATTGGCGTAAATTTTCGCCGGGAGCGGCGTGGTATTGGAAAACTCCAAGGTCACATGCCCCTCCCACTCCGGTTCCAGCGGCGTGACATTGACGATGATGCCGCAGCGCGCGTACGTGGACTTGCCCAGGCACACGGTGAGCACATTGCGCGGGATGCGAAACAGCTCCACCGTGCGCGCCAGGGCGAAGGAATTGGGCGGAATGATGCACACATCCGCCACCACGTCCACAAAACTCTTGGCATCGAAGTGTTTCGGATCAACGATGGTGGAGTTGATGTTCGTGAAGATTTTGAACTCGCGGGCGCACCTGACATCGTAACCGTAGCTGGACGTGCCGTAGGAGATGATCTTCTGCCCCTCGGCCATGCGCACCTGGCCGGCTTCGAACGGATCGATCATGTTCGCCTCAGCCGCCATGCGGCGTATCCACCGGTCTGACTTGATGCTCATAAACGTCTGATGCTCATAGTCGATTCAGGTTTCCTCGACGACGATTTGGGGGAACAGGGCGCTTCGATCCTTGCCTCGTCGCGCCAGCGCGCCTGCCGCACGGCGCGCCATTTCAACGTAGGCTTGCGCCCGGGGCGAGCCGGGCGCGGCGATGACCGAGGGCCTGCCGCCATCGGCTTCGATCCGAATTTCGGATTCCAGCGGCAACTCACCCAGCAGTTGCACGCCATGCTCGGCGGCCATGCGCGCCCCCCCTCCGCTCCCGAAGATGTGGTCGAGGTGTCCACAATTCGAGCACACGTGCAGGCTCATGTTCTCCACCACGCCGAGTACCGGCACCGAAACCTTCTCAAACATGTTCAGGCCCTTGCGGGCGTCCGAGAGGGCGATATCCTGAGGTGTGGTGACGATGATGGCACCGGCCACCGGCACTTTCTGCGAGAGAGTCAGCTGGATGTCACCCGTGCCCGGGGGCATATCCACGACCAGGTAATCCAGCTCGCCCCACTCGGTATCGGACAGGAGCTGTGTCAACGCCTGGGTCACCATGGGACCGCGCCAGACCAGTGCCTGCGTCGCATCGATCAGGAATCCGATCGACATGGCCTTGACGCCGTGCGCGCAGAGCGGCACCAAGTGCTTACCATCCGGAGCCGTGGGCCGCTCCCCCTCCAGACCCAGCATCAAGGGCTGACTGGGCCCGTAAATGTCGGCATCCAATATCCCCACCCGGGCGCCGGCCTGCGCCCAGGCCAGCGCCAGATTGACCGCCACGGTGGACTTTCCCACTCCACCCTTGCCGCTGGCCACCGCGACAATGTTGCTGACACCCGCCAGGGGTTTGAGTCCGCGCTGCACACTGTGGGCGACGATGGCGCTTTGCAGGGTCAAGCTCAAAGGAGCGGTGCAACCGGCAGCCGCAAGCTGCGTCGCCAGCGCCGCCCGCAAGGAGTCGGCATAGCCGCCGACTGGAATTCCCAGCACCACCGTGGCGGCTATGCCTTCACCCTGCCAGCTCACCTCGCGCAGTGCGCCAGCCTCACCCAGGCTCTGGCCAAGGTACGGATCCACAAATTGCTCCAGAGCGGTGCGAAGCGGAGTGATATCGGCCATGGCTGCGGCTCTCTGGTATGGGCCCTAAGGGGCGGCGATTCTAGCCTGTTTGCACCGACTCACGCATAACCGACGTGGGTCACAGGATCGGCGCGTAATCGTGGCATAATCCGGCACTTACCGCCTGGTTGCCTGGAGTAAGCCTGAGTGACGTGCCCTTCTTGGGGGCCCCAGTGCTGCCACGGATGGAAACGGCAAACGACTAAACCATGACCTTGTTTTCGAATTTTCGGGCTGATCGACTGATCGCCCAGATCAAGTCATCCAACGACATCCTGGGCACCGAGGCCCAGAAAGCTGTCGCCAAGCTCAAGGAACTGGGCCCCAGCGGCATCGAGGCCGTGTTGGCCGCCCTCCCCGAAGCCGACAAGCACGCCACCGTCGCCCTGGTGGACGTCCTTTCCAGTCTCGCCACCGCCAAGTCCTTTCCCACCTATGTCGAGGCCCTGGTCACGGGCAGTCCGCGGGTGATTGCCGGCGTGTCCTGGGCGCTGACCAGCAGCCGCGGTTATCCGCCGCATATGCTGCTGGATGTGCTGGCCAAACCGGGCATATCCAAGTCGGCCGTTCTGGAAGTCATCAACTCCCACCGCACCCGCTTCAGCGTGCGGGAACTGCTCACTGCCGCCTATGCGCAGGAGGCCAACGAGAAGACGGCGCTGTTTCGCATCATTGGTGAGGTGGTCGATGAGGCGGGCGTACCCGAACTGCTCGGCCGGCTGCAGGGCAAGGACACCATGGCGCGACTGCAGATCCTGGGCATCCTGGGGCGATTCAATCGACCCGACGTGCGATTGGGATTGCAGTCACAGCTGGGCGATGCGAACAAGATGGTGCGCTCGGCCGCTCTGGCGGCGCTGGCCCGGATGGATGGACCCATCGAAGTCGAGCGCATCTGCGCGCTGCTGCGCGATTCTGAGATCGAGGTGCAGAATCGCGCCGTTGAGGTGCTGATCAAGGCCCGTGACCCCCTGACCATTCGCCATTTGGTGGCCGTGCTCAAGGACGAGAACGAGTATGCGCGCCGCGCAGCGGTGGAAGTCCTCAACGAGATCGGCGATGCCGGATCGGTTAAATTCCTCCTGGCGGCCATCAAGGACGATGACTGGTGGGTACGCTCGCGAGCCGGCGATGCGCTGGGCAAGATCGGCGGACCCAAGGTCATTGATGCCGTGCTGGAACTGGCCCGTGACAAGGACGAGGACATTCGCCGCGCCGCCATCGAGATTCTCAACCAAACCAAGGACGAGCGCGCCATCAGCAGCCTGATAGACGCCACCCGCGATCCGGACTGGTGGGTCAGTGAACGCGCGGTGGATGCACTGGCCGAGATCGGCAGCAATCGCGCGCTGCCGCGACTCCAGGAAATGCTCAAGAACGCGCCGCCCAAGGCGCTGCCGGTAGTGGTGCGGGCCATCGGCAAGCTGGGGGGAGGAGATCAGGTCGGGCTGGTCAGCGCGTTCTTGAATCGCGACGAAAAGGAGATCCGGGTCGAGGCCATCCGCGCCCTGGGCAAGCTCGCCAACGAATCGCAGGCCGAACAGATTCGCGTGCAATTGCAGCCGCACACTACCAATGCCGACGCCACCGTGGCGCTGGCGGCGCAGCGCGCGCTCACCGAGATCGACGTGCGCTTCGCCTCCGGCGTGCACTCGCTGGCTGGGAGTGGCACTCGACTGCCCACTTCCAGCGGCAGTCAGGTGCCGCGGCAACCGGGGAACCGTCCGGCAGAGCCTGCGCGCACGCTCTTGATCCCGGAGAAGGAGGTGGCGCAGGCCCTGCAGCAAGTAGCCGCCTCCACAGTGCAGCGCCTCGATATTGCCACGCTCAATCCCGGCGACATGATCGAAGGGCGCTACAAGTACATCGAGCGCATCGGCAAGGGCGCCTTCGGTACCGTGCTGCTGATGGAAGATACGGTGGTGGACGAGCGACTGATACTGAAATTCTTGAATCCGAACGTGGCGGAAGACGAAGAGGTGATGAAGCGTTTCGTCCACGAGCTGCGTTATTCGCGCAAGATTACTCACCCGAACGTCATTCGCATCTACGACTTTTTGTTCATCCAGGGCAACTACGCCATCTCCATGGAGTACTTTCCCTCGCATACGCTCGGCGGCGAGATCGTCAACGAGAAGCCTGTGGCGCTCAAGCGCGCGATTCAGTTCGGCATCGATATGTGCGTCGGCATGACGGTGGCGCACCAGGTGGGCATCGTGCACCGCGACCTGAAACCGGCCAACGTACTGATCAACGACGAGGGGCTGCTCAAGATCGTCGACTTCGGGGTCGCCGCCGCCCAGCGCGAGGGCGACACGCAGTTGACCAAGACCGGCTACGTCATCGGCTCGCCCAAGTACATGGCCCCCGAACAGATCCTGGGAAAGAAGGTGGACGAGCGCGCCGACATCTACGCGGTCGGCGTCATGCTCTACGAGATGCTCACCGGCGTGCCGCCTTACGCCAGGGGCGATCACATGTCGGTGATGTACCAGCACGTGCAGGGTCGGGCCAAGCCGCCGCGCGAGATCAATCCGCAGTTGAGCCAGGAGCTGGCCGACCTGATCACCCGCGCCATGGCCGTGGATAAAACCAAACGCTTCCAGAATATGGAAGAATTGCGCGTCGCGCTGCAGAAGTTCCTGTAACGGCGCGGGAGTTATCGTGGCGCGAATCGATGCATTCTTGAAACTGGGCACGCAGCAGGGCTGCTCGGACATTCACCTGGCCGTAGGGGTGCCGCCGATGCTGCGCCTGCACGGCGATCTGGTGCCCATCAAGTTTCGGGACCTGCGCGATACGGAACTGGAGAGTTACGTCAATGAGATCCTGACACAGAACCAGGCCGAGCATTTCATGCGTGGGAGCGATCTGGACTTCTCCTACATCTCCGCCGATGGCGGGCGCTTTCGCGTCAATGTGTTTCGCAAGGATACGGGCGTCGGAGCCACATTCCGCGCCATTCCCGCCGAAGTGCCGACTCTCGATTCGCTGAATCTTCCGCCGGTGGTGAAGAAACTCTGCGACCATCACCAGGGGATGATTCTGGTCACCGGCTCGACCGGCACCGGCAAGTCCACGACGCTGGCGGCGATGATCGACCTGCTCAACCGCACCCGCAAGGTCAATATCATCAGCCTGGAGGACCCGATCGAGTTCGTCCACCGCAGCAAGCAAAGCCAAGTGATCCAGCGCGAGTTGGGCACCCATATCCCGACCTTCGCCGAAGGCGTGCGCGCCGCCATGCGCGAGGATCCGGACGTGATCCTGGTGGGTGAGCTGCGCGATGCGGACACCATTCGCATGGCCATGACCGCCGCCGAGACCGGCCATCTGGTGCTGGGAACGCTCCACACCACCAGCGCGGTCAAGACCATCGACCGCATGATCGACGCGCTGCCGGCTGAGGAGCGCGAGCAGACCAAGAGTTTCTTGTCGCAGAGCCTGCTGGCGGTGATCACGCAGCTGCTGGTGAAGAGTCACGACGGCCGGAGTCGGCGTGCGATCTGTGAGATCATGATCATGACCAAGGCCATCGCCAA
>Ga0075017_100000056_pt1 | contig 42551 bp, 35 predicted proteins | sample AleBraG_ABR_2012_FD_71475 | JGI IMG/M metagenome (GOLD analysis project Ga0075017, IMG submission 71475) | Freshwater sediment microbial communities in response to fracking from Pennsylvania, USA - Alex Branch Run_MetaG_ABR_2012 | ecosystem: Environmental > Aquatic > Freshwater > Creek >... | reverse complement strand
TTCGGGAAGGGCGACATTCTGCAGGTCCTGCTGGTATCGGTGTTATTCGGATTTGCGCTTTCAGCTTTGGGTGCGCGGGCGAAATTTCTGAATGATTTGCTGAATGCGCTGACGCAAGTAGTTTTTGGCGTTGTGAAGATTCTGATGAAGCTAGCGCCGATCGGAGCGTTTGGAGCGATGGCGTTTACGGTGGGCAAGTACGGGCTGGCGTCACTGGGGCCGTTGCTGAAACTGATTGCGACGTTTTATGCCACGTCGATTCTGTTTGTGCTCGTAGTGCTGGGTTTGATCTGTCGCGCGGCGGGATTCAGCATTTTCAAATTTCTCTGGTACATCAAAGAGGAAATTCTGCTGGTCCTGGCCATCAGTTCTTCCGAGCCGGCTATTCCACTGGTGATGGAAAAGCTGGAGAGGTTAGGTTGTTCGAAAGGGCTGGTTGGGCTGGTGTTACCGACAGGTTACACCTTCAATACAGATGGAACGAGTATTTATATGACGCTGGCGGCGCTGTTTGTGGCGCAAGCGACGAATACTCCTCTGACGCTGGCCCAGCAGTTGACGATTTTCGCCGTTGCGGTTCTGACATCGAAAGGCGCGAGCGGAGTGCAGGGGTCGTCGTTTATAGCTTTGGTGGCGACGCTTTCCGTAGTGCCTACGATTCCCGTTGCAGGGATGGCGATTATTCTGGGGATCGACCGGTTCATGAGCATGTTTCGCGGGACCGTGAACTTGATCGGAAACGGAGTGGCGACGCTGGTTGTTTCGCGATGGGAAAAGGAAGTGGACGGAAAGACGTTGCGAGCAGGGATGGCGTGAAGTAGTGCGAGCCCGGCGCCGAACTGCGATGAATGAAGCGTCCTGCGGCAGAAGGGCTGGTAGTACGCGGTTTCAGCAGCGATATGCCGTGGAGGAGTGGGGCGAGTGAGGAAGATCCGATTCTTAGGTCTGTTTGCTCTAGCTTCCATCTTGACGGGAGTGCCGGGAATGCATGCGCAAGAAAAGCCCCGGAATACTAGCACCGATCCCGAACACATTTTTATTTCACGAGCGGTGAAAAACCCCGTCACAGAAATCGTCGAACCTGTTCCGGGCTCCGAATTTCCCTTGCGCTTAATTTACGTCGAGACCTCAGATGGCATGTATGCCCCCATCGGACTGAGAAAGCCGGCAGGCAAGGGTCCATTTCCGATTATTTTGTTTGCTCACATGAACGGCGGGCTGGGCACACAATGGATTCGCGAGTGGACGCAAAATGGAAGTTGGACGCTGGAGCAATTCCTCAAGGCCGGATACGCGGTTGCGTGGATGAGATACCGAGCGGAAATAAAGGAGGGATACGGCATCAAGCTGGAGGAAGGAAAACAGGAAGGGCGGCAGATATTCAATCGCGGGCCGTTTGAGTATGAGGATGCAATCTCGATCATCAAATTTGTGAAGTCTCTGCCCTATGTCGCTCCGGACCGCGTGGGGTATGTGGGTTTGAGCCACGGCGGCGAGATGCTGATGAAAATAGCCTCGGAATACGGTGGGTTGCGCGCGGGCATTGCAAGCGAACCGGCGTCCATTGATTACCTGGCGCGGCGTCCGCAGAAACGGGATCCAAACGCGCCGCCTCCGCCGGAAACTTTGCCGGCTAATACGGAGGAGATGCAACGAAAGGCCGTGGAGGAGTTGCGCGGGCGGATCGACACGGCCGTTGCGATGGAAAGAATCAACGCGGTGAAGATGCCGATTCTGGTCCAAGGGCGTGACCGGGATCACCATCAAGATATTTTCAGACTGAACTACGAACTTCTCCGCGATGCGGGGAAGGATGTGGAATGGAAATCCTACGATCACGGGGAGCATGGATTTATTTTCGTGAGACGGAATGGGAAGGGGTTTTACGATCCGGATCCGATTCAAGTGCAAATCGTGAAGGATTCCATCGCCTATTTCGATCGGAAAATGAAGAAGCAGTAGGGGAGCAGACGAAGAGTGCGAAGTTAACATGGATGGGAATTTCGATATCGTTGTTGCGGGAGCAGGGCACAACAGCTTGATCACCGCGGCTTATCTGGCCAAGGCTGGATATCGCTGCGTTGTCTTGGAAGGGAGACCGACAGTTGGCGGCGGGGTGAAGTCAGCTAACCTGACGCTGCGCGGATTTACACATGATACGTGCAGCTCGGCGCACAACGGCATTCACGGAAATCCCCTCCTTCGCGATAACGAGCTCAGGCTCGGGGACTTCGGCTTGGAATATGTCTACCCAGATCCCGTGTTTCACATGCCGTTTGCTGACGGGAGCTACCTGACGCAGTGGCGAGACCTGGACCGGACTTGCGAGGAGTTTGCCAAATTCTCGAAGAAGGATGGCGAAGCCTACCGGAAATTCATTACGGAGTACGAGACGGTCAAACCACTGTTGAATGCGACCACATTCACGCCGATTGGATTTGGAAAACCGATCAACGAGCGACTGGCGGACCATCCACACGGGAAGCTCTGGCAAAGACGGCTGGCAATGTCCGCCTGGGAAATTCTGCGGGACACGTTTGAAGACGATCATTGCCGAGCATTCATGATGGGTTGCCCCTATTCGCTGCAGCCAGTGCAAGATCCCATGAGCGCGAGGGCCGCCTACATTCCGCTGCACCAGCAGCGGGAGAGCCGGCCGCTTCCCAAGGGAGGGTCGGGTGCGCTAACAGAGGCATTGGCGCGATTTATCGCAGCGCACGGTGGCGGGATTCATACCAACAAGTGGATCAAGAAGCTAATCATCGAAAATGGGAAATGTGCCGGTGTGGAATGCGAAGACGGAAGCGAGTATCGAGCGCAGAAAGCCGTGGTTTCCACGATCCATATCAAGCAGTTGATTGAGATGGCGCCGACCGAGATGTGGGGGCAGGATTTTCTGGATGGCGTGGATACCTGGAAGGCGGGGCTGACTCTGTTCGCGACGAACTACGCGACGACAGAGCCCCCGAAGTATGAAGTGAAGGGCGGGACCTTGTCGCCGGTGCATTCTGGGATGATGGCGAACTCCGAGCGGGCGATGCGCATGAGCATCGATTACCAAGCAGGATTCGTGAATATCGAGGAGCCTCCCATCCACGTTATCTGTTGCAGCGTGGCGGATCCGACGCGAGCTCCCGCGGGGATGCACACGTTAAAGATAGTTTCCTACCAGCCATACGAGCTGAAAGAAGGGCCCGCGCATTGGGATGCGATCAAGCGGGAAGTTTCTGACGCAAACTTGAATTATTTGAGGAAGTTTTCTCCAAACCTTACCGACGACAAGATTCTCGCGCGGGTAATTGACAGTCCTCTCGATTTGGAGCGGATGAACCCCCACAACTGGCACGGGAGCTGCCATGCGGGAGGCTCAAGTCCTTCGCAGAGCGGCGCGATGAGGCCGGTTCCGGGTTGGGCGCAACATCGAATGCCGATTCCCGGGCTGTATCAGACGGGAGCGACGACGCATCCGGGTGGATCGGTGACCGGAGGGCCGGGTCGAAACGCCGCCGCTGTAATGTTGAAGGATTTTGGGACGAGCATCGAAGAAGTGGTGAAAAAGGCTTGAGTTGATCTTCCAGGCGCCGGGAGGAATTGAATGGGCCAGATTAACCGACGAGGGTTTATGAAGACCGCCGCGTTTGCTCCCACCGCCGCTTCAGCGCTCACGCCGAAGATGCAAGCCCCAGAAAGTGACAAATTTGATGTGGTGGTCGCAGGCGCCGGGCACAACAGCCTGATCGCGGCCGCATATTTGGCGAAAGCCGGCTATCGGTGCCTGGTGCTGGAGAGCCGAGCAATGGTCGGTGGTGGAGTCAAGACCACGCAATTGACGCTTCGGGGATTCAAGCACGATGTCTGTTCCTCGGCGCACGTGCTGATTCAAGACAGCCCCATTCTGCGCAACAACGAGCTTGGGCTGGATCAGTACGGATTGGAATACATTCTTCCCGACCCGGTGGTGCACATTCCTTTTCCGGATGGCGCTTACATCACGCAATGGCTCGACATGGAGAGGACGTGTGAAGAGTTTGCGCGCTTTTCCAAAAAGGATGCCGCTGCCTATCGCCGGATGATGACGGAATATGAAGAGATTAAGCCGATTTTTGCGGCTAGTGCTTACGCTCCCATTGGTTTTGGCAAACCGCAAAATGAACGGTTGGCTGAACATCCGAAAGGAAAGTTGTGGCAACGCAGGCTGGCGATGTCTGCTTGGGAAATCATTCGGGACAATTTTGAGGATGAGCATACACGCGCATTCATGGTGTGGATGGCCTATCAAACGGTGGAACCGCCTGAAGCGGCGATGACGGGGCGGCTGGCTTATGCGATTTGCGCGGGCCGCCAGAAGTGGAGCTGGACGACGCCGAAGGGTGGCTCGGGCATGCTGACGCAGGCGCTCTCGAAGCTCATCGAGGCGCATGGCGGGACAATCCTCACCAACAAGACCATTTCCCGGCTCTTCGTTGAAAATGGGAAATGCACGGGCGTGGAATGCACGGATGGGAGCAGTTACAAAGCTGAAAAGGCGGTGCTCTCAACCATTCATATCAAGCACCTGGTGGATATGGCGCCCAAAGAAGCGTTCGGCGAGGATTTTCTGGACGGCGTGGCAACCTGGAAAGCCGGCATCACGCTTTTCGCAACTCATTACGCCACCACGGAACCGCCAAAGTATCCCGTGGCGGGAGGCACGATTTCGTCCGTGGCTTCGGGCACGATGGCCAGTCCGGAGCGCGGGTTGCGCGTCTCGTATGATTTCGCGCGGCAGGCTGTGAACGTGGATGAGCCGCCGCTGCTGATCGTTTGCAGTTCAATTGCGGACCCCACGCGCACGCCTCCCGGCATGCATACGATTAAGGTGATCGGAAATCAGCCCTATGAGTTGAAGGAAGGACCGGAGCATTGGGACAAGATCAAGAATGAAGTTTCAGATGCCAATCTGAAATATTTGAAGCAGTTTGCGCCAAATCTGACCGACGACAAGATTCTGGCGCGAATCGTGGAAAGTCCATTGGACCTGGAGCGCATGAACGCGCACAACTGGCACGGAACGTGTCATGGAGGCGCACAGAGTGCGGCCCAGTCTGGCGCGCTGCGTCCTGTTCCCGGATGGGCGCAACACAGGATGCCGATTCCGGGGCTTTACCAGACGGGCGCAACCACGTATCCCGGCGCTTCGGTTTCGGGTGGCCCGGGAAGAAATGCGGCAACGGTGATGCTGAAGGATTTTGGCACGAGCATTGAAGAGGTTTTGAACAAGAAGGTGTAAGCAATCGGTCCGCAGAGATTACTTGCTTCAGCGGTGGATATTGTTGCACCAGAGGGTGAACAGATGAAGAAGATGTCACGCAGAGGATTTGTGAAGCAAGCAGCGATAGCGCCACTGGCCGCGAGCCATTTTTCATTGCCCATACAAGCGGCTACTCCACAGGACCGATACGACATTGTGGTGGCTGGTGGCGGGCATAACAGTCTGGTCACGGCAGCCTATCTAGCGAAGGCGGGGTACAAATGCGTGGTGCTCGAAGGCCGCCCGAAAATGGGGGGCGGGGTAAAAACGGCGGAGTTGACGCTGAAAGGTTTCCATGACGACTGCTGCTCCACGGCGCATGCGTTCCTGCAAGACAATCCGATGCTGAAAAACAATGAACTCAAGCTGAGCGACTATGGGCTCGAGTATATTGATCCGGATCCAATCTTTCACATTCCGTTTCCGGATGGAACTTACCTGACGCAGTGGCGCGACCTGGATCGTACGTGCGGCGAAATCGCAAAATTTTCAAAGAAGGATGCGGACGCTTACCGCAAAATGCTCGGAGAATTCGATGCCGTCAAGCCGATTATGATGGGAGCAAGTTTTACGCCGATTGGATTTGCGAAGCCACTTAATGATCAGCTGGCAACCCAACCTCGCGGCAAGCTGTGGCAGCGGCGGCTGGCGATGTCGGCGTGGGACATCGTCCAGGACACTTTTGAGGAAGAGCACACGCGATCGTTCTTTCTTTATATGTCGCATCTTTCGGCGGAACCCCCAGACGCGCCAATGACGGGGCGCCTGGCTTATGCCACCGCGCGGCAGCAACATTCAGGCCGCCCCATTCCGAAAGGTGGTTCAGGTGCGCTGACCGTGGCGCTTTCGCGATTCATCGAGGCGCACGGTGGAGTTCTCCTGGTCAATAAGTGGGTGAACCGGCTCATCGTGGAAAAGGGACGCTGCGTGGGAGTGGAGTGCGGCGACGGTTCTTCCTATCGCGCGGAAAAAGGTGTTGTTTCAACGATTCACATCAAGCACCTGGTGGACATGGCTCCGAAGGAGTTGTGGGGGCAGGACTTTCTAGATGGCGTGGATACCTGGCAGGCGGAAAACGCCATGTTCGTGACGCACTACGCCACTTCGGAAGCTCCGAAATTTCCCGTCGCTGGCGGCACGCTCTCCCCCGTAGAGGCGGGAATACTTGTGTCGCCGGATCGCGCGCTGCGCTATGCCTACGATGACGCGCGTGGCGTGCCGAACCTAGATAATCCGTCGTTGCAGATTATTACTTGCAGCGTCGCAGATCCGACGCGGACTCCCGCAGGCATGCACACGATGAAAGTTCTCGGCTGGCAGCCGTACGAACTGAAGCAAGGGCCGGAACACTGGGACACGATTAAGAATGAAGTGGCTGATGCCAACCTCAATTTCCTCAGAAAATTTGCGCCGAACCTGACCGACGACAAGATCCTTGCGCGGTTCGTGGAAAGTCCGCTGGACCTTGAACGTATGAATCCACATTTCTGGCATGGAAGCGCTCATGCTGGGGCCCAGAGCGCCTCTCAGGTCGGGCCGATGCGGCCAATGCCGGGATGGGCGCAGCACCGGATGCCGATTCAAGGGTTGTATCAGACGGGCGCGACAACGCATCCAGGTGGTTCTGTGACTGGAGGACCCGGGCGAAATGCCGCAACGGTTTTGCTGAAGGATTTGGGAACGAGTATTGAAGAAGTTGTAAGTAAGAAAGCGTAGAGGATTTGCAGCATTGAGGAGTTTCTGACTTGGGAGAGGAGAAGGACATGGGTAGTTCGAGAAGAATGACCGCAATGATCATGGGCTCGATGTTGACGTTGTTGTTTGTCCGGGCGGTAGGAAATGCCGGGCAGCAAGCGCCCGCGGCAAAGACCGTCAAGATGGTTCCGGACAATCCGAGCGAGCATCCTGCGCCGGCTCAGCCGATCCCTTACAGTCATAAGAAACATCTGGCGATTGGATTGGCTTGCGCGTTTTGCCACGTGAATCCGGAACCCGGCAGGCTCATGACATTTCCGGAGACAGCGACCTGCATGAAATGTCATGCAACCGTGGCGAAGGACAAGCCGTCCATTCAGAAGCTGACCGAGTTTGCAAGATCCAAGCAGCCTGTGCCGTGGGTACGCGTATATACAGTGCTTCCGGGTGTCGCGTGGAATCACAAGCCCCATCTGGAGGCTGGCGTGAAGTGCGAGACGTGCCACGGATCGGTGGCTGAACTCGATGCCATGGCGGAAGTCACCAGCGTCACGACCATGTACGGCTGCTTGAATTGTCACGAACTGAATCATGCGAAGAGCGCGTGCGACACCTGCCATAAACACTAGTCTGTGGCGCTAACAGAGGTTCGGAGGGAAGATGGCCGCACCGATTGAAATTGAAGTCAACGGCAGGCGCTACCAGGTGAACTATCCTCCGGATACGCCGCTCCTTTATGTGCTGCGGGATGAACTGGGACTGACCGGCAGCAAGTATGGCTGTGGAGAGGGGCAGTGCGGGGCTTGCACGGTTCTTCTTGGCGGAGCGCCGCGCCGGTCGTGCCAGATTCCGGTCAGCGCTGCCGCAAAAAAATCCATCGTAACCATCGAAGGGCTGGAAAAAGAGGGAAAACTGCATCCAGTACAGCAGGCGTTCCTGGATGCGGGGGCGTTTCAGTGTGCCTACTGCACTTCGGGGATGATTATGAGCTGCGTGGGGCTGCTGGAGACAAACCAGCATCCGAGCCGCGCGGATATCGTGCAATTCTTGCAAGGCAATCTATGCCGTTGCGGAACCCATCCGCGAATCATTGAAGCCGTGCAGCAGGCGGCGAGGAAGATGCAGGAGGCAGGACGATGAGCGCCTCCGAAAGGAATTTTCGAAATTCACAAGTGGAAATTGAACCGGAACGCTACGAGTTTCAGGCGGGGCCGATCCATGAGTTCGATTTGCGACGCAGAGATTTCTTCAAATTGCTCGGTGCAGGCATCGCCGTGTTTGCCGTTGCGAAGGGCGCTGCTGCCAAGCAGGAGACGGCTCCCGGGTCGAAATCTTTTCATAATGAAGAGCTGCCGAAACAGATCAGCGCGTGGTTGCACATCGGCGAGGATGGAATCGTAACCGGATTTACCGGGAAGGCAGAGATCGGACAAAACGTCAGGACCTCGCTGGCGCAGACGATTGCCGATGAATTGCATGTGGCACTTGAAAGCGTGCGCATGGTAACGGCGGACACGGCGCTAACTCCTTTTGATGCGGGCACATTCGGCAGCAGGACGACGCCGTCGATGACTCCGCAATTTCGCCGGGTGGCCGCCGCGGCGCGAGGGATTCTGGTCGCAACAGCAGCGAAAGAATGGAACATTGCGGCAGAGGGACTTGTAGCCGCAGAGGGAAAAGTCAGCGATCCTGCTTCAGGCCGCTCACGGAAGTATTCTGAACTGGCGCAAGGCAAAACCCTCGTGGAAGTGATTCCGTCCGCCGAAAAGGGTACGCCCGCATCAAAATGGAAAATTGCTGGGCAACCAATCCCTAAGGTGGATGCCTACTCTTTTGTTACCGGCAGCCACCGATACACCGTAGATATGCGGTTGCAGGGGATGCTCCACGGCAAAGTGCTTAGGCCTCCGTCGTTCGGGGCGACGATTTCTTCCTACGATGACAGTGAAGCGAGAAAATTGGACCGAGTCGTTGTCGTCCATGATGGTGAATTCGTCGGAGCTGCAGCTCCTACGGCTGCGGAAGCTCGGCAAGCTCTGGACGCCATTCGCGTCGAATGGAAAGAAACTCCGCAAATTTCCAGCAAGGAGATTTTCTCGCACCTGAAGAAGAATGCGGTGCCGGGAAATGAAGACAGATTCCGCAGGCAGAAAGGCTCGGTTGACGAAGCGCTGAAGAACGCGGCACACAAGTTGGACGCGACCTACACGGTTGCTTACATCGCGCATGCTCCGCTGGAGCCCCGCGCCGCCGTGGCGCAGTGGACGGACGGAAAGCTTACGGTGTGGACCGGCACGCAACGGCCCTTTTTCAATCGAGATGAACTGGCTGATATTTTCCATATTCCCGAAAGCAACGTGCGCGTCATCGTACCCGACACGGGTTCAGCGTACGGCGGCAAGCACACCAGTGATGCGGCGATTGAAGCAGCGCGGCTGGCTCGTGCAGCGGGGAAGTCGGTCAAGATCATCTGGACGCGCGAAGAAGAGTTTACCTGGGCGTATTTCCGGCCCGCGGGCGTGATCGAAGTCAGCGCCGGGATGGTGCCTGACGGAACCGTCACGGCGTGGGACTTTCACAATTACCACTCCGGGCAATCGGCAATCGAGACTCCTTATGCCGTGGCGAATCAGCGAACAGAGTATCACCAGACACCGCTCGTGTTGCGAAGCGGTTCATATCGGGGCTTGGCGGCGGTGGCAAATCATTTTGCGCGCGAAACGCACATGGATGCCCTGGCGAAAGTGGCGGGGATGGATCCCCTTGAATTCCGGATGAAAAATATTGCGGATGCCCGCCTTCGTGCCGTGCTGGAGACCGCAAGCAAATCGTTTGGCTGGCTGCGCAAGAAGACGCAGGAAGGGCAGGGATTTGGCATAGCGGTTGGATTTGAAAAAGGAAGCTACGTCGCAACCTGCGCGGAAATCGCCGTGGATGCGAAGTCCGGTGCGGTAAGTGTGGTGAAACTAACAGAAGCGTTCGAGTGCGGCGCGATCGTGAATCCCGATGGCCTGCGCAATCAGGTGGTGGGCGCCATGATACAGGGAATCGGCGGCGCGCTGTTCGAAGCCATTGAGTTTGAAAACGGCCGCATCAAGAATCCCCACTTTGCAACATACAGGCTGCCGCGCTTTCGCGACATTCCTGAAATCGACGCCATTCTGATGGATCGCAAAGATATTGATTCAGCTGGAGCTGGCGAGACGCCGATTATGGCTATTGCTCCGGCAATTGGGAACGCGATCTTCGATGCTACAGGTAAACGCCTGAAAAACCTGCCACTCGCTCCAAATGGGATGAGTATCCGGGGATAATTTCGAAGAAGCCATTTTGCTCTTAACAGTTGCGTTTCTGTGTAGACTCGCCCTGCACCAGCTTAACTCTCTTGCTGAAATTCATCGCGGGATGAAAGCTTGATCTTAGAAAGGCGAAGGCTCGGCCACCTGTTGATGAGTGCAAAGTGTCGCATTTCCAGCTTTTTCCCGGGCAAGGGATCACGCGTCGCAAAAAGATTAGACCCATATACCAGCCGCCAGAGATAGCCTTATCCAGTGCGCAACCGGCTCCTCCTTGGATTTCGAGGAATTAAAAGGACAACTGTCGGGATATTTGTCTAGCCATCCAGAGAATCCCGAGTCATCCTAATGTGGCACCCTCCACGCCGCGTGAAACGCGGATGGGCGGTGCTGCGATCCTTGATAGGAGCCCCAGCCACCGTGTCGCGCCTAGGCCGCACAGTGGGCTTCATGCGAAGTTCACAATGGATCCATCGTAGCCGATGGGAAAGTCCAGCTATCGCCGATCCAAGAGCCATGAAGTTAACCTGGGGAGGGAGCCAATGAGAAACAGAAACATTGAGCCACATGCGAAATCTGTCTGGGTAGCGTCGCAAGCTTTCGTTTTGCTTCTCGCAGTGGGTATCGCTGCCCCCGCAGCGAAGTCGCAGGAGCAATCCGAGCGGAAACCAGCGCAAGGTGCGGAAATACCTGCGAGTGCGGCATTGCGTCCACCGGACATCATTTCGGACAACCTTGACCGCGTAGCGGCTTCGGCGGACCAGATCATCGATGTTTTGAACAGAGAGACGGGCTTGATGGTCGAATTAAAGCGTCTTGTCGCACAGGATGCTGGGGCGAGCGGGCAGATTCTGGAAGAGTCCGATCTGACAGATGCGGCAGTAGCCGAACGGCTGCGCACGGAGTTGCACGCCCGGGTCCTGGCAACGCGCCTATTGCAGCGCTATAGATTTTTGGTGCCACGCCTGAATCCGGATTCAGAATTGGACGCAGAACAAAAGCTAGTGCGGCAGGAGCGGGCGCAGATTCTAGCGCGGGCCGCCGAGCGGCGCGACAACTCAATCGAAAGTCTTCCTTCAGCAACGAAGACCGCCTGTGATCCGGAGCGCTCCGCCGACTGCACTCCCGCTTTGCCAACTAACAAGCCACGTTCGCCGGTGCCACTCCAGCGAGCCGAGGAACTGCCGCAAACCGAGATTTCCAGTCGGGATGGAACAAGTCTTCCGCTCAATCAGCTCTCAGAATATTCGTCCAGTTCGGGATCCGCGGATTCTGCGGTTGGTTTGGAGCGCGGGGGAACCAATTCAGTGCAGACCGGTTCATCGAGTTCGCGAGGGACTGGGAACATAGACCCGCTCTCTAATCCGCTGAGCGCTCGACCGGATTTGGAAACATTCGCAATTTCGCAGCAGTTGGCCGCTGGCGCCTCCAGCGTCCCGGGTCCGGGTCGAAACCTCAATTCGTCTTCGGCCGTGCGCAATGCAAATCCCGCAAGCCCGGTGAAGGGAGAGCCGGAACGGATGGTACGGCAACGCAACCCCTATGCAAACGTGCCGGCGCTGTATGACTTGTATGTTCAGGCGGCGCCGAGTACTCGGCCCATTGAGCGATTCGGCTTGGATGTTTTTCGCAAGGGCGAAGCGAATCCGTTGTATCTGCCGATGGATTTGCCCGTAGGACCGACGTATGTAGTAGGTCCGGGCGACACTCTTTCCATCAATATCTGGGGCGGGTTATCGCAACGTGTTCTCCGAATTGTGGACCGCGAAGGACGAGTGGAGTTGCCCGATGCGGGACCCATTCTGGTTTCCGGCCGAACACTGGGAGATGTTCAACAGGAAGTGCAGCGCGTATTGAGGACGCAGTATCGCAATGTTTCCGCGGACGTGTCGCTGTTGAAGCTGCGGACGGTCCGAGTCTATGTCGTCGGCGACGTGTCTTCCCCGGGGGCGTATGACGTGAGTTCGCTTTCCACTCCCCTCAACGCGTTGTTTGCGGCGGGAGGCGTGACTTCGCAAGGTTCATTGCGAAGACTCAAGCACTATCGAGGGAAAACTCTGGTAGAGGAGGTAGATGCTTACGACCTGTTGCTTCACGGAATTCGCGGCGATTTAGAGCGGCTTGAAAACGGAGACTCCCTGTTGGTGCCGCCGCTTGGACCGGTGGTTAAGGTGGATGGCATGGTGCGCCGGCCAGCGCTCTATGAAATGCATAGTGAAAAGACTCTAGAAGACGCGCTGGACCTGGCAGGAGGAATTCTTCCCGCGGCGGCCCTCCGGCACATCGAAGTACAACGGCTGGTGGCGCACGAGAAGCGCACGATGTGGAGCGTCGAAATCGGAGAGACCAGCGACCCGGAAGCTATCCGTTCCAAGCTTCGCGGGTTTGCCGTCCAAGACGGAGACGAGATCCATATTTTTCCGATCGCGCCTTACAACTCCAGCTCGATTTATCTCGAAGGGCACGTCTTGCGTCCGGGCCGTTACTCCTACAAGCCAGAAATGAAACTTACCGACCTGGTGAATTCTTATGCCGACCTTCTTCCTGAGCCTTCGGTGCGCTATGCGGAGATCATCCGACTTCACGCGCCGGACTACCATCCGGTGGTAGAGAGCTTCGATCTGGCAGCGGCGCTGGAACATCCCGAAACCGCCCCAAAACTTGAGCCGCTCGATACGGTGCGCATCTTTGGGCGATATGACTTCGAGCCTGATCCAGAAGTGCTTGTAACCGGAGAAGTTCGATCTCCGGGACAGTATCGTGCGTCTGGCCAGCAGCATGTACTTGACGTGATTTTTCAGGCAGGAGGCGTGACTTCCGATGCCTGGCTCGATGCCGCCCAACTCTTCCGCCGGCAGACAGATGGTACGACCAGAGTGTTTAGTCTCAACCTGAGGGATGTACTCACCGGAGATCCCCTGAATAATATATTGGTCTTGCCGCGGGATCGGATCATCGTCCATCGCCAACCGGAACAGATTTCTCAAGCAAGCGTGTACGTAAGGGGAGATGTGGCACGCCCCGGACGTTATCCCCTCGCGGCCAACATGCGTGTCTCCGACCTTGTACAGTCGGCCGGCGGGTTATTGCGCAGTGCGAACCCCGACGCGGCTGACCTGACGCATTATTCGATTCCTCCTAAATTGTCTGGCAAGAGCGCGCCAACTGGACATTTAGACGTGAGTTTATCTGCCGCGCTAGCGGGAAAAGAAGAGCAGAATCTGCCACTCAGCGATGGCGATGTGCTGACCGTGCCCCAAGTCTCTGGCTGGAATGATATCGGGGCAACGGTGACCCTGCGCGGGGAGGTCCGCAAACCCGGGGTTTATGGAATTCGGCCTGGGGAACGGCTGAGTTCGCTGGTGAAACGTGCTGGCGGACTTTTGCCGACCGCCTACGCGCGCGCTTCGATATTCGAGAGAACTGAGGTTCGCGAGCTTCAACAGAAAAGTCGCCAGGACCTGATCCAGCGGCTCGAGCAGGAGTCCACGGTCGTGAAGACCTCGGCCACCACGACGGGAGGGGAAGAAGCCGCGCTGCAACAAGCCGCCGTCCAACAGCGCCAACGCGTGATAGATGGGCTCCGTAAAGCGCCGATATCTGGACGCCTGGTAATACGCCTGCGCCCAGAACGCAAGGGGTTTGAAGGTTCCACCGACGACATTGAACTTCGCGCGGGCGATTCGCTGGTGATTCCCAAGCAGCCTGGGGCGGTACTGGTCATCGGGCAGGTGTACAACTCGAACGCGCTTACCTACAGGCCGGGAAGGAAAGCTAGCTGGTACCTCTCTCGCGCCGGCGGTCCAACACAACTGGCCAACAAGGGAGGGATTTTCATTATCCGCTCAGACGGTTCAGTTTCGGGCAATGAGAGAAGTTTCTGGTCCGGCGGGGTCCTGAATACGACGCTCGGGCCCGGTGACACGATTGTGGTTCCAGAGAGGCCAATCCTTGGCGGCAATACGTTAAGAAATATTTTGTCGGTTGCGCAAATCGCATCGTCGGCGGCGTTGGTCGCTGCTGTCGCTATTCCCTGAGTCCTTGTCATGATACGACGCCAGATCGGGGTACTCGGTGCGGCCGCGGTCTTGGTTCTCGCGTACGCCCGCGTTTCTGCAGCGCAGGAAAGTATGCGGAGCGCGACAGCGGAAGCAGGCACTGCAAAACGTGAAGATTCTTCCACTGCCGATGGCTTGCCGAAAAAGGATGATCGATCAAAGACCTCTCAAGCGAGTCGGGCGGGACTGCCCGGAAGATTTGTGGTCGACCAGAAAGAGATGTGGACCAGCCCTACACGGATCCGATTCTCTGACGCGCAGTGGCTTGTTCCGCTCGGGGGCCTCACGGCAAGTTTGCTGGTGACGGACCGGGATTTCAGTAAACACCTGTCCCAGAGTCCAACGACCATTACCCGTTACAAGACAATCTCCGATGCTGGTGTAGCGGCAATGATTGGCGGAGCCGGCGGAATGTGGGTATTGGGCCACGCCAACCACAACGAACATTGGAGCGAGACCGGATTTCTTGCAGGAGAGTCAGTACTCAACAGTTTCGTCGCGGTCGAGGGATTGAAGTACTCACTGGGGCGAGAAAGGCCCTTTCAGGGCAATGGAAGTGGAGCTTTTTTTCAGAGCGGCAGCACGTCTTTCCCCTCGAGTCATGCTGCGGCAGCATGGTCAGTCGCGGGGGTGATCGCGCACGAATACCCTAGCCCGTTCACCAAGGTCATGGCATATGGCCTGGCTTCCCTAGTTACCGTCTCACGCGTGAAAGCGCGCCAGCATTTTCCCTCGGACGTACTGGTTGGAAGCGTCTTAGGAGACCTTGTCGGGCAAAGCATCTATAGCCGCCATCACGATGCAGATCTCGGAGGAGGAGAATGGAGGTCCGTCGGAGAGTTTTTCCGCGGAGACAAAGAACTATCGCCGGATGATTACGGGACGCCGTACGTTTCCCTGGAGAACTGGGTCTATCCGGCGCTTGACCGAATCACAGCTCAGGGGCTGATCAACGCGGGATTTGCTGGAATGAAACCGTGGACCCGCCTGGAATGCGCCCGTCTGGTTCAAGATGCGAGGGACAGCGTCGATGAGGACAAGGAGGGAGCCGCCGAGGCGGAGGAGCTGGTGCATGCGCTCGAGTCAGAATTTTCAGAAGAGTTAAAGGTCCTCCAGGGAGGCTCAAATTCGCGCCTTCGGGTGGAATCAGTCTATTCCCGAATGATGGAGATCAGTGGGAAACCCCTGGCGGACAGTTATCATTTTGGCCAGACCATTGGCGACGACTACGGCCGGCCATATCAAGAGGGTTTCAACAATGTTTCGGGGTTTTCGGGGTACGCAACCGCGGGCAGGTATTCGATTTACGTCCGGGGTGAATACCAACGCGCTCCCTCCGCGCCGGCTTATTCGCTTGCGGTGCGTCAAGCCATAGCAATCATGGATTCGAATCCACTCCAGTCGGCCACTCCTATTTCGACGATGAATCAAGTTCGACTGCTCGATTCTTACGCGGGCGTGAATGTAGAAAACTGGGAGTTTACAGTTGGGAAGCAGAGTCTCTGGTGGGGACCGTCGGTGGGCGGGGCCATGTTGATGAGCAACAACGCCGAACCCTTCTTGATGTTTCGTGGGCGGCGAACCATAGCGCGCGAACTTCCCTGGTTCCTTCACTACATGGGGCCCACGAAAGCGGAATTCTTTCTCGGACGCCTGGAAGGGAACCAGTTTCCCCCACGACCCCTCCTCCAGGGAATAAAAGTCACCATCAAGCCGTCGGAGAATCTGGAGATGGCCCTGTCGCGTACGTCTGAGTTCGGAGGAGTAGGGCGTGCGTTGACGTTTGCAGCGCTTTTCAACAGCTATTTCAGTTGGAAATCGTCCGACGCGTACCGGTCCAACGACAATCCAGGGAAGCGTACGATTGGCTTCAACTTTTCGTACAAGATCCCTTGGCTGCGAAACTGGCTGACCTTGTATACAGACGGACTCCTATCTGAAGCGAATAATACGCAGTCTGATCCCAGCACGAATCCACTGAATGCGCCGCGAAGGTCGGCGCTGCACCCGGGGATCTACCTGCCCCGGGTGCCTGGTTTGCCGAAGCTGGACGTTCGTCTGGAAGCTGTGAATACCAATCCGCCCACGGCCCGCAGCGTTCGCGGGCAATATGTCTACTGGAACGATCATTATCACGATCTGTATACGAACAATGGCAACCTTATTGGCGACTGGATTGGAAGAGAAGGAATGGGCTTCCAGGGTTGGAGCACCTATTGGTTCAGTCCGCGGAATTCACTGCAATTTGGATACCGGCACGCCAAAGTTGCCAGCGACTTCATTCCCGGCGGAGAAACAGTGGACCATGGCTCGGTAAAAGTAGATTGGTTGGTACGCGCGGACGTGAGTCTTTCGGCGGTTATTCAATATGAGCAGTGGAAGGTTCCGCTGCTCGCGCCGGGCAGGCAGACGGATTTCATGTCGTCTATTGAGATTATCTTTCATCCGCAAAGGCTTTTTCGCCGGACTCCCCCCGCTAGGGCGAGCAAGACGGCGGGCGCACCGAATAGCTAGAGCAACGTTCCGCGAGCGGCGCAAGTTGCATCCCTGATCGTAAATCACGCCGGCAAAGGGCCAGAAGCATTTGTCCCCGCAGGAGTAGGCCGTTCAGACTCGAAGTGGCGCTTCAAACGAAGAAATGGACTTTCCAGCAAATACCAGGATAGAGATGCGGCCGCAATGGTGGCACCGATGTCGAGCGCCAGCACTGCAATGCTTTGGGCTAATCCAGAAGCGTGTACAAACTCTCTGACCGTGTCAAAAACAGGAACATGCAAGAGGTAGAGACCGTAGCTTATTTTTCCGAGGTATCTAAGCGGCATCCAAGTCGGCACGATGCCGCCTCGATTCGCGAGAAGAATGACACCGGAAAAGCAGAAGAGGGCAAAGGTAGGGATCAGCGGCCTCCACTGGAAGGGCAGGACGACGGAAAGCCCGATTCCCCCCAGAAGAAACAGGGCGACAGGATGGCGGCACAAGAGAGGGAGGCCAAGGGCAAGGAGGCATCCGGCAGCGATGGTGTCCAAACGAGTCAGAGTAAATCTGTAAATATATTCGTCTGACCACCCAGATTGAATCGCGAGATAGCGCAAGAGGGGAGACAGAATGATCGCCCCAATGCACAACCGGGTGAGAGCTTTGTCCGAAAGCAAGAAAACACAGATGGCCCATAAGAGATAGAACTGTTCCTCGATCGCCAGCGACCAGGTAACCTCAACCGGACCAAACCCCAGGGGGTGAAACAAATTCTGAATGAAAAGAGGGTAGGCGATCAGCGGATGGCAGGTTGCTGCGATAATCCCCTTATAGGCGGGCCGAACAATGGGGAGAAAAAGAAAAACCAGGATCAAGATGGAATAGTAAAGCGGCCAAATACGGAGCACGCGGCGTGCATAGAAATTGCGCAAGAAGTGCTTCTCAGAACGGGTATTGAGGAGAATGTCGGTGATCAGATACCCGGACAAGACGAAGAATAGATCCACTCCCAAGTATCCGTGGCGGAAGATAGTAAAAAGGTGTAATTCCGGGACATTCTTATTAACGTGATAAAACATCACCGTGAGGACGGCAAACGCCCGAAGGGAGTCGAAGCCGGCCACGTAACGACTTACGGGCATGGTGGGAAGCTTACCATGTGGGTGATTGGGGCGGCCACTTCCCAAGCATGGTGAGTTGATTCAATAGGAGCGAGGAGTCCTTCGCTTGTTGCCATCAGGGAAGGGATCTTGCCTCTTTGGGCGTGCTTTCTCGCCCTTCGATTGGTGCGCGATGCAGGAGGGAGTTCATGCGGGCCGCGAGCACATCCCAATTGGCAAAAACTAGAAGCTGAGGCACGTTTAAGAAAACCAAGTTCATAGATAACAGGATACCCACATGGAAGACCGCCACCAGAGGCACAAGCACCCAGCGCGCCCACTTTGAGAACAAAGCCGTGATTAGACCAAATTCGAACAACAGCGCCCCGATGCCCACGCACCAAGACGCCAGAGGTCTATCGGCAATCCACGTTCCCAAGGTGTGGAATACCCGGATTTGCTCATCTTCGGTGCACCACAGCATCCAGCTCCGGATATTGGGTCCGGAGGCCCACTTCCAGCCGACCACCCAAACCTTCGCGTAAGCGGAAAAGAAATAAACTTGAACAAGGTAGAGTTGAAGCAGGCGGATGGGCCAAGTATAGTCGCTGCTCGCGGTTGGCGGTTTGTCTTGCCGCGAGCGAATCACCGTCCAACAATCTGCACAGGGTGAAAATGAGAGCGTAAGTAGCGCGATAACCGAAATCGTCATGCCGCGAGCATACGGGTGGGGAATCCAAATGAGCGATTCGAGGGGGGCAAGGTGATAGAGGAGCAAGCCTGACACGAAGCAGGACAAGCGCGGTAGTACTCCCACCGCAGCGCTGAGCAAAGCGAACACCGCGATGAAAACAAGTACGCGCTCCAGACCGGGATGGCCTGGGAAAACCAAGTAGCGCCAACGAGCAGTCGCGTCGACCTTGCTCCAGAAAACCAGAGGCAAGCCGGACATTTCCGCAACGTTTCTGGATAAAAGCACCCAGAGAGAGTAGACGGCGAAGATGATCCTTGCCGCCGCCAGATTTCGAGCCGAACCTGGCGCAAACCAGAATCGGTCCCACGCGAGAATCCACCAAGATCGGTCGAGAAGTTTCATCATGGGCGGTAGGCAAAAATTAGGACGTGGTCGACTTTTTTGGGGTCCAATCTGCGTTCCTCGATGTTCCAGGTATCTTCGTAGATTCTCAATTCCACGAAAGCATTGCGCGGGACATTCTCCCGGCTGGACCAGATCGCGGGATGTAACATGTGTGTGGGTGCGGTGAGTGGACCGAATAACCGATTGGGATACGGCAAGCCGGACGGAGTAATGGCTTGTTCGCGTGCGTGGTTAGCGCGGCTCAACAAATAAGCGCCCACTTGGTCGCGAGACTTAGAATCGAGGCGCTTAAAGTTTAACTTTATCCAGGAAAGTAGCTCTTCTAGAGCAAGTGGCCGCCACGCCCGGTAGTCGATATCGTGTTCACTGCCACCATCTTCTACTCCCATGATTCGCGGCAGGGGGATATAGCGCCCGCCCGTGGGCCCGGGATAAGCCAGAACCGGCCATGACGAAAATGGCCACAAATTATGCTGGGTTAAACCCGCTCCGAAACTGATGACGAGAACTAGGAGCAGAAAGAGATTCGTCAAACGGCGGCGGCGAACTGAGGAAAGAAACGCCCCTGAGACGGCAACCAGCAGACCACCTGTGACGAACGCAATGAAGCAAATGAGACTGACGATATTCGTTTTCAAGGTTCGGTCATCGCGTGGGGTTGGGGATCGCTTCCGAGTTGCACAGACCCTCCCTGGCAATAGAGATTCCAACCAAAAGCGGCCAATTCTAACAAGCCGGGTGCTTTCCCACAATGGCCTTCGGTGAACCCGAGAACAGATCGGTATCGAACTGCGCGCCGCCGATGGTCCCAAAGGGGTTCACGGCGCGTGGGGCAGAGTCCCGAGAGGAAATGCCAAACGCGCTCAACATTCCACTGCGAAAAATCAACCATGGGAGTCCCATGCTCGACGCGAGGGGCATATGTTGAAAGATTTTCCTCTTGCTGAGTGGATTTTGCCCCTCCGGATTCGAGTTGGTCCAGGACTCGGAGCAACAACTCTCCCCCAAGCGTGGCCTTTCTGGCGTACAAGCGATCAACGGGGAATCCGCGGGGCAGAACGAAAGTTTCTTGCGCGAAAATGGGACCTGCATCTGCCCTCTGGTTCATTCCATGCACGGTCACGCCCGTCTGTCGGTCGCTGTGGTAATAGATCCAAAACAACGGATTTGGGCCACGATGGCGTGGCAATAGCGATGAATGTACATTGAGTGCGCCGCGGCTGGCCAATTGCAGGATTTCACTGCCGAGGAGCCAGGGGAATGCCGAGACGCAAATGACGTCCGGCGCAAGTCGCTTTAATCTTCCAGTAAGTTTGGAATCGTGACCCGAGATGGCGTCAAGAAGGGGCACGCCATGAAACCTTGCCCACTTGGACATGGCTGCATTTGGGCCGATTCCAGACCGGGAAAGGACCGACCGAGCAGTTCGACCGAGCCAAGATCGCGCTGTTGAGGGCCCCACTAGCGCAATAACGCGATGAGAGCGGGAAACTGTCTCCAAAGGCACAAGGCTACCCGCGCCGCCGCTGCCGAAGAAAATTATATTCAACACTACTTCGATTCCCCGCCGAGGCCGTTCAGGATCATTTATTCTGTCATTCGCCATGCCCTGCAAGGGGTGCCTGGCAGCGATGCCCTTTCATTTTGCCATGCAAACCAGCCGGGCCTCGAAGAACTAGATTCATATGTTAATTATATATTAACTAAGGTAAGGGGCAATCTAGCCCCTATCCTGCATACCTGCCCGGTAGTACAGCTTGACAGAAAGTTTCGCCGTTTGGTAGCCTACAGGGGTCCAGTCAGATTTGAGGTTTTGAGGGTGAGTACTATCTACCGTCGAAGTCCAGCGATAGAGATGGCGCCATTGCAAGATGAGACGATTTTGTTCGATCCACAGAATAATCAGTTCTGCCTTCTGAATCGGACTGCGTCTTTCATCTGGAACCACTTGGCCACTCCGGCGTCTTCCGACGTACTAGGAGCCAAACTCTGCGAAAATTTTTCGGGGGTTGGGCTCGAAAACGCCGTTCGTGACGTGAACGGCACGCTGCAAGAGATGAGATCTCTGAATTTCATAGTCGAAGAATAGCTTCCAGGAGGCACACCGTGACGGAGAAACAGACCAAGATTGCCGTACCATCCAAGCAGAATGACGCGCAGCCATCGAAACTGCCGGCCTACGAGCCGCCACGCCTTACGGTTATGGACGAGAACCAGGTAATGAGCGTCTTCCAGGTTCCCGTCGTCGCCGGCTCATGGTGGGGCTAGTGCAGGGTGTTCCTCTTGAACTAGAGGCCGACCCGAGACCGGGTCAGAATGAAACACATTCTCACATTAACTGGTGGCAAGAGCCATCTGACCTACTCTCCAGATTTCCAAAGTCAACCAAGAGATCGGACTTTTGCGATTGGTATCGGATCGTCGATGGCCTCCTAGGGATCGATTCCGAAGATACGCCAGTTCGGCAGAGATTTAGAACCCTCTACGCAGAACTTCTCTCCCCCGCCCCGTCTCCCCTTGAGGCGTCTCGGGGTTTACTTTGCCGCATTCAGCTAGGGGATGGTTTGCCCGCGCATCTGGTCACTTTCACAACCCTGTCTGAGATATCGATCATCGATTTCGTCCTCGCACTCTTTCCCGGGCGCGGATATGTCGAAACAAACCGAGCAGCTCCTGGGTGGCGATCCCTCATTCTTGATGGAGGAAGCCAACCGATCCTCAGCGCGAGCGGCTCTCAGGTACTGGTAGACGCGCATGGGCCATGGCAGGCTCTCATTGCCAACTGTGCTGTTAATTGGATCATGCAGATGCAGCGCGGGCTTATGTTTTTTCATGCGGCTGCGGTAGGCATTGGAGGGGAAGGAGTTTTGATTGCCGGTGATAAGGGAGCTGGCAAGTCCACCCTCTCCATGACGCTGGCCGCGCACGGCCATGATTTTTTCGGGGATGAAATTGCGGCCGTGAGGACCGAAGTATTTGAATTGGCGCCGTTTCGCCGGGCGTTGTCGATACGAAAGGGACCGCAAGCGCCACAAGTCGAGAAGAGACTAAAGGACAAGAGCTGTTTTACCGAAACTTTTCCAGATGGCGGCGAAAGAATCAGGGCGGTTACAAGCGAATTGTTTCCGGAATCGGGCACGCGCCCACAGCCAGTTCGCCGGGCGTTCTTCTTACGCGGATTTGAAAAGAGTCCGCGAGCGGAATTGTTCCAACCACGCCCGCAGGATTTAGGATTGCTTGCGCCTCTGGCTTGCACCTTCTGGGGGAGTTCGGGTGCGGCGCGACTGGCGCAAATGGCCAAGTTACTCTCAGGTGTAAAATGCTATTTTCTCTACGCGGGGAATCCGGAAGATACGGCTATTCTGGTAGAGAGAATCGTGAGGTCAGAATGAGTCTTTCGGTACAGAAAAGAGCTGAGTACGTCGCAACGTTTCGTTTCATCCAGGTATTCCTTATGGAAACCGTTGCGCGGTGGTTGCCCCAGACCGCGGAGATGGAAGTTAAGGTTCTCTTCGGAAGGCACGTGTGGGAACTCGCGCAGCAAGCGGATGGCCTAGGAAAGAGAGTTTACGAGTTGCGAGCGCCGTTGCAGTTCAGTTTGAGGCCCGTGGAGAAGTACGTTGAAATGCTTGATGAGTTTGCCCGGACTGAAGGTACCCCCCAAAAGCTCAGTTCTTTCTATGATGTGATGCTGCCAGGGCTCGCTGCTCGATACAGGAATTACCTCGAGCTCACGGATCGCCTGCTGGACGAACCGACTGTGCGCGTGGTGGAGAAAATCCTCGGTGAGTTCCAGAAAATGATGAAAGAGAGCGAAACGCTGAGAACCGAACTTCCTCAGCTTCGCCTTAACGATAAGAACTGGCCCGCTCGACTGGCAAAACTCGAATCCAGCGAAGCTGTTATCGTTGCGCACCGGCCGACCACGGCGGTTGCATAAGGGAGAAATAATGGCTGGACTGAAACCGGATGAGACGAAGCAGATTAAAGGGATGACGCTCCGGCGCGATCCTGCCCGTGAGGACTGCTTTCAAGAGTCCATAGCGATGCCGAGATGCAGGAATGGCCGGGGATGACCGACATCTCTCAGCGTCAACGCATCCATCGCCACATGAACAATGAAACAGGAGCGATTGAGATCGCCGCGCAATGCCTGGTGGATTTCCCAGATGCGCCGTGGGATTTGCGCATGCACCTGGCACGCCAGTGCTGGGATGAAAGCCGGCACGTGGCGGCGCTCTACCAGCGATTGCGGGAGCTTGGTGGCCGCAAGGGAGAATTTCCAATTTCCTGTTTTGAGTGGTGTGTAACCTGTTCGCTGGACTCGTTGGCGGCCCGGCTGGCCCTCCAGAACCGCACATTTGAAGCAGGTGAATTGGATTTGCTGGGCCAACTGCCCGCGAAATGGCGGGAAGTAGGTGATGAGAGGACTGCGGAAGTGCTGGAGTCCATCCTTTCAGATGAAATCACCCATGTACGCTTTGCGAATCAATGGTTGAAGATATTGGTGCGAGAGGATCGGCGCCTGCTATTGAAGATTGCCATGGCCATCCGCTTTCTTACGACAGTGACTACGGCATTGGCGCCGCAAGCAGGCGAATTGAGTCCCACCGGCTTGCCTTTTGAAGAGCCCCAGAATCGAATTACGCAGGTCAACATTGCGGACCGCAAGCAAGCGGATTTTAGCGACAGCGAGATTGATGAGTATTTGCGTCAGTCCGGCTTTCAGTCGATCATGACAACCAATGCCGAAGGATGATGAACTTTCCGTGACTGTTTCGGAGAAGATTGATCCGGCGCTGTTCGGAGAAAGCCCGGTCCGCGACAACCGGTTTACCGAGAAACGGCGTTGGATTGAGTGCGCGAATTTTCCCAACGACCACCCGCTGAAGCACCTCGAATTCTTTCATCGTCAAATGAACGAGGAAATGAACGGTGTGGAGAACGCCGCCCAGTCGCTTGCCGATTTTCCGGATGCGGATTGGAATGTGCGCATGTCCATGGCTCGGCAATGCGCGGATGAAGCGCGCCACGTGGAAATGTTCCGCCGTATTTTCGAGAGCCGGGGCGGCAGGTTGGGCGAGTACCCTATTCTAAATTTCCAATATCGGATTATCGCAAAACTCGGCGATCTCCTTAGCCGCTTAGTAGTCCAGAACCGGAGCTTCGAAGCGGGTGGCATCGATGCTGTAAGTTTTGCCATCGAGGAAGCGCGCAAGAGAGGCGATAAAGAACTGGCTGAATTGTTCGAGATGCAGCAAGCTGACGAAATCACTCACGTTCGATTCGCGAATGAGTTCGTATATGAAACCATCCGCAAGAATCCGCGCGCTGCATTGGTAGTGGCCCGAGCCCTCACACTTGCTTCGACCGCCTTCATGCAGGTGATGGGCACAGAGGGCGTCGAAAAAGTAGAATACCTGGCGGACGAAAAGGGCCGTCTGGAAGCCGGTTTTGGACTCGAAGAAGTAAGAGCCGCCACCCAGCAGGCAGTGAAACGGCGTGCGTCGTATGAAAGCCATTAATGTTGGGGGAATGGCAAATCCCTTCTCGGCTGGCGTGCCTTCCGGCCGAGAGAACGCGGATCTCCTGGATGCGCGAACTCTCGCCCCCGGTCAAAACAAGCGCGGTTGGATCCAATCCCCGCTTTTCGATCTGAGTCTGTTCACATTATCACCGCTGGCAGGTCTGTTCGTTATACTACCGGCGCTTGTGTCGCCAAGGGGCCTGCAAGTCTTCATTGCCGCCACATATCTGATTGCAATTCCACACTATGTATCGAGCTTTAGCTTCTACCTGGGTGATGAAAATCTAGCGTACTACCGCACGCGACGCTTGGCTTTCTTTGTTGGTCCGGTCTTGATCTTCATCGCCGTGATGGCGCTGCGACTAACCAAGATCGATGCCGCCGTACAGTCCACGCTTTATGTGTGGAATGTTTTCCACGTGTCGATGCAAAGCGCAGGGATCCTTTCCATCTATCGGCGCCTCAACGGTGGTTTGCTTTCCGAGAGCCGGTTTGCACGTGCTTCCATACTGGGCGTGAATGGAAGCCTGGCATTCTTTCATATTGACCGTTTTCCTCCGATTTATCAGAATCTGCTAAGGGTGCACTTCCCCGTGTGGGTGATTCGCGACGCGTTCATGAGTGTCGCGGTCGTTGGGCTGCTGTTCTACTTGAACAGTCTTCGGCGTCGCGCGAAACGGATTCGAGTTCCCGAACTGACCTTTCTCGTATCCAGCTTGCTGCTTTTCCATCCCTACCTCTGGGTCCGCGACTCGAATCTTGCGACCTTTGGCATGCTCATGGGGCACTTTCTACAGTATCTGGGCATTGTCTGGTTGCTGAATCGCAGGAAGTACTCCACGGTGGAAGGCTCGGGACACCAAAGGCTGCTTTCCTCGATCAGCACGAAAACTCCGCTTCTGTTGCTTGCGTTGGTTTCCGTCGGGTCGCTATTTTATCTTGCACAAAAGAGCAGTGCTTGGCTAGGTGTTCCCATCTCTTACGTCATCGTTTGGAACTCACTGGCACTGGTTCACTTTTACCTGGACGGGCTCATCTGGGCGTTCAAGGATCCGTTCGTTCGCAAGTCCATTGGACCGTACCTAGCTCCAGAGTCACACATGGCAGCGTAGTCCGAGGAGTGGAAGGTTCGACAGGGAGCGGTTACTGGTTCTTTCCGGCCTGCTGAGAATCAGTTTGCGTGAAATCAACTTGGCCTGCCTGGTATCCTCCCACTAGCTTTCCGTCTGCATTATGCATTGGATGAGAGTCTCTGACCTTTGGGCGTGTCGAAAGCCCGTTAAATCCAAGAAGTCTTCAGAGTTTGCTGCGACCGGGTTTCAAATTGTGACTGGCAGAATTTGAGTTTGCTACCGAGTACAATGACGGCACCTGGAGGCTAAAGATGGAAAATCAGGACCAAGCAGCGGCCGATTGGTCACGCGCTCAACTTTTGGCATTTCGATTCGCCTTTGTCTACCTCATTTTGTACTTCCTTCCGTTCCCCTTCGGGGTCCTGCCCCATACCAACTCCGTCGCGCAAAAATACGAATCACTCGGATACAAGCTTGTGCCTTGGGTCGGCAAGCAGGTCTTCCGCTTGAGTCACGATATTATGACCTCTACGAACTGCAGCGGTGATACCACCTACGAGTATGTGCGGGTCGTGTGTTTTCTCTGCCTCGCCTTCACTGCGACTCTTCTTTGGTCTTTCCTCGATCGATCCCATTCAAATTACCGACGGCTTCACCAGTGGCTCAGGTCGTATGTCCGGCTTTCAGTTGGAGCCGCGATACTCATGTATGGAGCCGCTAAGATTTTCCGGATGCATTTTCCCCAGCCAAATCTTTACAAGCTGCTCGAGCCTCTCGGAGATTACTCAAGGATGAGCTTGCTTTGGACCTTTACGGGGGCTTCTCGCGGCTACAGCATATTTGCCGGCTGTGTACAGTTGCTCAGCGGCATCTTGCTTTTCGTCCCCCGGCTGACAACTCTGGGAGCTCTCGTTGGCCTTGTGGTCTTTTCGAACATTTTCGCATTCAACCTGGGTTATGACTTGCCGGTTAAGCTCTATACCTTGCATATTCTTCTCGTCTGCTTCTTTCTTGTTCTGCCGGATGCGCGGCGTTTAGTTAACTTCTTCTTGCTCAATCGAAGCCTGGCACCCTCCCCCGAGACCGCCCTTTTTAATCACAGGTCTCTAAACGCCGTCGCCTTGGTCGTGCAATTGATGTTGGGCGGATTTCTGGCCTGCTCCTATCTTTATCGAACGCACGATTATGAAAAACGGAACTTCAGCATGGCTTCTAGGCCGCCGTTCTACGGCATCTGGATCGTCGATGAATTCATGCTCGACGGGAAGGTGCTGCCTCCGCTGTTGACCGACCAGACTCGCTGGCAGAGGGTAGTCTTTCAGTTTCCCAAAAAGGTTGGCATTCAGTCCATGAACGGCTCGTGGATCGGATACTGGCTACGCGGCGACACGGCGAAGCATACCTTTACTATGGAAAAGCTCAACGATGCCAAGAAGGGGTTCGAATTTTCCTTTTCGAACCCTGATTTGCGGTCGCTTACTTTGGAAGGCAGCGACGGGGGAAACGAGATTCGGGTGAAACTCCATCAGGTGGACGAAAAACAATTTGCGCTTCTCGGCAGGGGTTTTCACTGGGTCAGCGAGGATGCTGATTTGGTGATGGACGAGGAGCGCGTTTGCGATCATGTCAAGCGGGAGGGTGGCGCGCTTTTAGCACGCTGAAAACTCCGGCCTGGCCTTCGATAAGAGCGCAGGCCTCCCTCGGTTCTACTCCGCGGTTAAATCACAGGATGGTAGCTTTCATTGTGCTGCATCCGTCAGGAGTGTTTGACTCCAGTGAAAATGGGAGTGAATTGCTCCCCTATCCCCTTGCAACCCCACCGAACATCCAGACTGGTCTTCCGTTGGATTGCGTCTCAATTAGCACGATAGTCTTCCGTTCGATTCCGCTTCAGATTATATTTTGATCCGGCTGCTTAACAGAAACTTTGCGGTTTGATATCATAGATAGAGCTCAGTCAGCTCTGAGCGCAGGAGACAAACCATGACTGAACAGGACAAAACTCCCGTAGCACCGCAGACCAACGCCGCAGAGTCCTCCCAACTGCCGGCCTATGAGTCCCCACGCCTAACGGTCATGGACGAGAGCCAAGTTATGAGCGTCTTCCAGGTTCCCGTTGTCGCCGGCTCATGGTGGGGCTAGTGTGCGGTGTTCCTTTCGATCTAGACACCGACCCTCAGCCGACCGAACCGCAGGCAATTTCTCCTTGGGTGGCAAGAGCCATCAGTGCCAAATTCCCGTTCTTGTTGCTGGTATTGGTTTCCGTCGGATTCGTTTTTTTATTGCATTCCCGTTGGCAGCGACGGTCTGCGGTTCCCGGTCTCCTACACCGTCATGTGGAACTCGCCGTCCTTTGTCCACTTGTACTTGGACGGATTCCCGCGGGCCTTCAGGGATCCCTTTGTCCGCAGTTCAGTGGGTATTTATTTGAAGCCTCTGCACACCTGGCTTTGACGTGAAAGTAAACTTACCCATCGCCGCCGACGGACCCGCCTTCGACGGGGAACGTTTGCTGGCAGTATCGAGTCTCCTGCGAAACGGCTCCAGGGAATTCGAGTTCCTTCTTCAGGGGACGAGTATGGGCGGGGTGCTGCCAGACGGGTCGAGGATTCGCGTCCGTTTCGCCGAGAAGGGCGCCTTCAAGGCCGGGCAGGTCCTGACTTACGTGACCGAGGATCGCGTGCTCGCACATCGTCTGGTCCGGTTCGTGAGATCGAGGAACAATCTTTACCTGATCACGCGGGGAGACGCGACGGTCTGTTGTGATTTGCCGGTACTGGAGAGTTCTGTCTTGGGGGTCGTGGAAGAATTTTCTACCGCCGATGAGTGGCAACCAGTTGGCCCCCCCGCGAAGAGGTGGTTCGGCTTTCGCTTGTTGGCACTGGCGATTTCGAGCCTTATTGGAAGTTTGCTAAGAGTAAACCCTTCTTGCGCTGTCTGGGTGGCAAGACGCATCATTGCAATCCATAAGATGTCCGGGAAGGTTACCGGTTTTCTGAAGCGGAATGCGACGCATGGTTTGGGAGCTGGATCCGCCGTCTGAGACTGTAATTAATTCTGTCGCGGGATAATTTTACGGACCCTCAGATAATGCGTTTCCCTTCCTGAGGCGAATCCGAAGTGCGTGTCATTAGAGAAGCAGGACCAACTCTCACACGTTTTGCGAGAATACTGGTGAAACTACTTGCATCCCCTCTCTAGATACTACCCGAACTGGTCGCTGGAGCACGAATTCCTGCTTCATTCGTTGGGCCGGCAGTGGCCGGAAAATTCGCTCGCTCTCCAGACCACAGCGCCACAACTTGATTGGCAGCGCCTGTTTGAAGTTGCGTCTCCTGATCTCATCGCCTTTCTAGGATTCAAGATCAGAGAGAATGGTTTGATCCGTCAGTGTCCTCCGCAGCTGCTGCTGGAAGCCGACCACGCCCGCCGCGCTACTGCCGCTCGATGGCTTCGGTTACGCTTTGAGCTTCGCAATCTGGCGTCCCAGCTCAAGCGGGAAGGGGTTGTCTTCGTGGTGTTGAAAGGTGCGCTGCTTGCGTTCAACGCTTATCCTGATTCATCGCTGCGGTCCGTTTCTGATGTTGATCTTCTGGTGCGCGCGGAAGGTCTGGCTCAAACTATGAGGTTAATCGATGAAGCCGGTTTCCGTTGCCCGGAGCGACATGAGTATGCGCACCCTCGGTTTCTGAAGGAGTTCGTGGTTCCCGGAGAAGAGATTTCAATCCCGCTCGAAAAGCCAGGTACCCCCGCTCTGATCGAGGTCCACACTCAGTTGGATTCCACGGAACCGTGGTTTCCCGTCCCGATCGAAACTGTCTGGGAGCACGTAGAGGAGGTAGATTGGAACGATATTAAAATTCCCGTACTTGATCCGCATGAATTCTTATTTCATTTGGTGTTGCATCTTTCGAGGGGCCATTTCTTTTCCCTGGGTTTGCGCCCACTTCTTGATGTTCATCTGTGGGTTGAGCTTCAAGAAAAGCGGTTGGATTGGGAGAGGATTGCGGAGGAGTGCGTCCGCCGGAGATATGGTGACTGGATGTACTTGACGCTGAAAATGGTGAGCGATTGTTTTTCGACCCCCATTCCGCAGGAGTTCTTCGCCCGGTTGGAAGCTCCGCTGCAGATAGAACGGCTCCAAGTTCTGGCTTATGAACAGATCTGGGCCGATCACCGTGCACAATCCGTGGTTCCCCCACGCTTGGCCATAACATTTTCACAACCATCGGCCGGCCGGGCAATTTCTTCCTTGTTCAGGCGAATGGGGCCGGAAGCCTCATTCGAGGGTTCCACGATTCCTGCGAGGAACACTTCAAAAAATGCGAGGAGGTTCAAGAGTCTCCGCCGCGTCTTTCATGAGTTGAGGTTCAAAGTGCCACAGTACCTCCGTGCTTGGCGCGGCGGCAGCTTGGCACTGTCAAGCGTCCGGAGGGCCGCCCGCTTGGTGAGAGGACAGGAAGAGATAAGAAGCATTCTCATGACCCAAGAGCGGCCGCGGGAGGAACAATCCAAGGTTGTAAATCTGTAATGCCCAGACGGTGGTCGAATTAAAGCAACTGATCATTCGGGCGGAGCCAGTGTTGACAGGCGGCAGTTTGCTCCGACGCTTGGCCAAAACGACTTGAACAATCCAAGCGACATAGTGAAAACTCATTTACCTATGGCCAATCAAAACGTCACTGACCTGGAGGGAGGGCGGGGAATCCCGCATAGTGGCACGCCTTCGTTTGTGCGGGAGAATGCACTCAAGATTGTGTTGATCTCGGGAATCGGGGTAATCCCCTGTTTTTGGCACGCATGGCTAGTGGCGGGAGACTTCGGCAGTCATCTTTACAACACCTGGCTTGCCCAACTGATCGAGCGGGGACAAACGCCCGGGCTGTGGCTCACGCTGCAATGGTACAACGTGCTGTTTGATTTTCTATTGAAATGGCTTGCAGAGGCATGTTCAATTCCCATTTCGGGCAAGCTTGCCGCCGCCATCGCTTCACTGCTCTTCTTCTGGGGCGCATTTGCCTTTGTGAATGCCCTAACTCAGCGCCCGCCCTGGGCCATGGTTCCTCTTCTATTGATGGTGACTTGCGGATGGACCTTTCAAAAAGGCCTGCTCAACTACTACCTTTCGATCGGACTAGCGTTTGCGGGCCTCGCTTTGTTCTGGAAGGGAAATAAATGGCTACGGCTCCTGCTGCTATTTATTTCACCCGCGATTCTGCTCGCACATCCAATCGGTTTTGCCTGGTTCTTCGGGGGAGCAGCGTACCTTCGCATTTCAGAAGTTGTGCCGCGCCGATTTCACTTTTTGATGGTCCTGGCGTGCTTAGGCTCTCTTTTCGCGCTGCACGGGTTCCTCTGGCGCAACTACCAGGTTGTACCGCCTGCTCGTTCGGTCGTTTTTTACAACGGACTAGACCAGATAATCTTCACGAATTGGTACTTGATCCCCGCTGGAGCGCTCGCATTGTTCGCCTTTTTTACAATTGGCCGCGATCTGATACTTCGCAGCAGTGAAACTCACGCGCTGCAGAGCTACCTGATTCCCCTGCAGCTCTATGTGATTGTCGAGGCAGGCGTCCTTCTACTTCCTGAGTCCATCCTCTGGCAACATTCCGCAGCACCATCGTCGCGTTTGACCGAGCGCTTTACGCTGATTTCGGCGGTCCTTCTCTGCTGCTTACTGGGAGCGGCAAAACCACGCAGGTGGTTCATTCCTTCACTCACGGCAATCTTCGTGGTGTATTTCATCCTGCTATACCGGGATACGGGTGCGCTAGACCGCATGCAGGAGCAGGCGTGGCGGTTGGTGCATACAACCAAGCCGGGTGAGCGTATCTTGGTCACCATCCTTTCGCCCGCTAAATACCGCTTTGCAACTAACCACCTGGTGGATCAAGCCTGTGTGGGGTACTGCTTCAGCTACGGAAACTACGAGGCATCCTCCCAGCAGTTTCGAATCAGAGCAGTGCCGGAGAACCACTATGTGATGGGCGGTATCGAACAAGTTTCCAACATGGAGGATGGGCAGTATATCGTGCAGCCCGGGGATTTGCCTGCTTCGCAAATCTATCAGTGCGGACCGTCGTGGCGCGACTTATGCATTCGCCCTCTGCAAGCAGGGGAGAGAAACGACCGCCTTGGAATTCATCCGGAGTTGAGTATCTCTCCTATTCGGAAGAAAAGTGCAGCCGATGGGTCAGCTCCTCACTAGTCCAGAAAAGTAAGTCCAGAGCGTAAGCGGAGCACAGCCGTTCACATCCACCATGACTCATGGAGCCCTGTCCGAAACGGTTCAAAATTGATGCCTCTGGGAAGAACTATTCATGACGCGACTGCCTTCGGGGGCGAAAAAGTGCTTTGTGGTCGGAAAAGATTCCTTCTACGCGGAGATTCTACTGAATCGGGAAATGGTGGTCCAAAGCGCGCTTATTTTGCTGGATTCGGGGACTGCGCGTGAAACCCACAGGGCAAGGCAAGACGAGGGATCAGAAAACTCTCCAAAAATAAAGGAAACAACGGAAACAAAGCAGAGTTTGCGATAAACATGAGGATGATATAATGAGAGATGGAAATCTACTCCCGCTTCTATCCTGCCCAGTTGTACAGGGGTGGGGGCTTTTTACGCCGATTAGCTGAGCGCAGAAATTTGCCTTGGTTGCGTATGATTTTCAGCGTGCAGAGAGCAATGGCTCGGAGTCCGACCCACCCGAGAAGCGCGAGCCAGGGCCGCAGGGAAGCATCTAAGCGCAAGAGCGGCTTACACCAGGGGAGGACGGCTTATGGATGGACCTGAGAAGGTGCCAGTCCACATTTCATTGCTAGAACCGGAAATGAGTCACGTTCCGGGGGCGGCGAGACATTCGCGCATCCCTCGAAAGCCAGTGGAACACGTCCGGCTCCTCTGGAGCTACCGCAAGTTGCTCGTTCGAGTCGCGCTCTATGCCCTGCCCGCCACGATTTTGATCGCTCTGCTGATTCCCAACAGATACGAAGCCGCCACGCAGTTGATGCCCCCTGAGAACGTGTCCGGGGGGGCTATGGCGATGCTGGCGGTCCTCGGTGCCCGCGGCTCCGACTCGTCGGGGATTGGAGGGGCTATCGGAGGAGCCGCCGGCGATCTTCTGGGTCTGAAAAACACCGGGTCGCTATTCGTTGGCATCCTCTACAGCCGCACGGTTTCCGACAGAATAATCGAACAGTTTCAATTAAATCGCGTCTACCACACCAAGTTAATTGAGGACACGCGCCATGCGCTTTGGGAACACGTGGATATGTCTGGAGACCGGAAAAGCGGGATCATCGGAATCTGGGTCACGGATACAGACCCGAAGCGCGCTGCAGCTATGGCACAAGCCTACGTGAGCGAGCTAAATCGCCTCGTTACGGAGGTGAGCACCTCTTCTGCCCGGCGCGAGCGAATCTTTCTGGAGGAGCGGCTGAAGACCGTGAAGGCGGATCTCGACGACTCCACAAAACGATTCAGCGAGTTTTCCAGTCACAATACAGCGATCGATATTCCCGCCCAAGGAAAGGCCATGATGGAGGCCGCAGGTTGGCTTCAGGGTGAACTGATTTTCGCGGAATCCGAACTCCGGGGGATGGAACAAATCTATGCGCCCGGGAACGTCCGCCTGCAGGCGCGGCAGGCACGCGTCGCTGAGTTGAAGCAACAGTTGCAAAAGCTCGGAGGCAGCGATTCGGCTACCGAGCTTAAGAACGAACACTCTCTTTACCCCTCGATCCGGAAACTGCCATTGCTCGGCGTTACCTATTTTGATCTGTACCGTGAGACTAAGATTCAAGAGACGTTGTACCAATTGTTGACTCAACAGTACGAGCTCGCGAAGGTCGAAGAAGCGAAGGAGATTCCGAGTGTCAAAGTGCTGGACACTGCAGTCGTGCCAACCAAGAAGTCGTATCCGCAAAGATCATCGATTGTCCTAGCAGGCACCTTCCTAGCGGTCGCCGCGACCGTAGTGTGGATTTTCCTGCGCCGGTGGTGGTCTGGAATCGCTCCCGACGATCCCGGGCGTATCCTGGTCGAGGAGATGGGGGGATCCGTGATTGCCGGACTTCGGCCTCTCGCACCGGTCGGTTCGGCACTCCGGCGGACGGCGGAGCGCGTGAGACGGTTTCGAGGTAAGGGACCGGCTGGCTCTGAATCGCCACAAGAGGTCGAGGAGAGTGAAGATTCTGAAAGGACCACCGATGTTCCCGTTTAGCTGCTGGAATGAACGCTGTGGCTCTGGGACCGGATCCGCTACCAGCCTACATGTCTCAGTCTCCATTTGGATTTGGACCTTCTCAACGGCGGCCTCGCAGCGAAGAATTCTCTAGAGTGGAGCAGTGCAGTGGTGCCAGAGATTGTTGAGAAGGGAAGTGACTTGCCTCCTATGAACGTCACGTCCGAGAAAGAAAAAGTTCCGCAGCTGCCCGTAGAGTTCCCTCAGGAAAGAGCGACACTGCGTGATGGCATTCTACCGGACGAAAGACCGCGTCCTTCACAAGTAAAGTCCAGCGGCCTCCACGGCCTGCCAGTCCAGATCGCTTATGGAATCATCGATTGTGGAATGGTGGGCGTGGCTGGCGCGTTAGTTTTTTATCTGGAGTCCGGCATCGCGCGCTACTTAAGCACCAGCGGTCGAATCCATGTACCTCTGACGCCCCCCATCTATTTGGTTTTCTTGATCGCTTATGCCGTTCTGGTGGTTCTAAGCTGCGCAAGTCAAGACCTTTACCGCACTCCACGCGACCGTGGATTCACGGAAGAAAGTTTGATGGTTCTAAAGGCCGTGAGTTTGGCAACGGCTGTCCTGGTACTTTTCGTCTTTGCGCTCAAAGCACAAGGAATTACCAGGATCTCTGTGCTTGCGCTCGGCATGTTTACAGGGGCGGCTCTTTCCGGATGGCGGCACTTGAAGCGCCGCATGATTTTGAACCGCACTCTCCGCGGGATCGGGGTGTCACGAGTCCTGATCGTTGGGGAGGGAGGGACTGGTCGCACGCTTGCTGCCTCACTGGAAGCAAGTCCAGCGCTGGGTTTCAGGGTGTGTGCCATTTTCGATCTCCAGTCCTCTCCCGATCCCTTGATTCTAGGCCGCCTCTCCGAGCTTCGGCGCGTCCTGGGTGAACAGTTTATCGACGAGATATTTCTCACTCCGCCCATAGACAGAGATCTGGTGAAACAGTTTGTGGTGGTAGCTCGTGAACTCCGCCTCGGGCTGAAAGTTGTACCTGACCTCTATGATGGCATCGGCTGGCGCGCACCCGTTCACGCCCTCGGAGGATTCCCGCTCATCCAGCTGAATGAGAACCCTATTGATGGGCTGAGCGTGGCGGTCAAGCGGCTTCTGGATGTCGTAATCGCTTCTTTCGGATTGGTCCTGACAGCGCCACTTCTGGCGCTGCTCGCCGCCTTAATTCGCCTAGATACTCCTGGTCCCGCTCTTTATGCCGCTACTAGGGTGGGTTACAAAGCGCGAAAATTTCGCTGTTGGAAGCTCCGCACGATGCGCTTGAACGCCGAGAGCGAGAAAGACGCTCTTAGGGAGAGCAACGAGCGAGCTGGTCCGTGGTTCAAAATGAAGAATGATCCGCGCGTAACCCGCGTCGGGCGTTGGCTGCGAAAGTTTAGTCTGGATGAGCTGCCTCAACTGTGGAACGTGTTGCTCGGCGACATGAGCATGGTTGGGCCTCGGCCTCACCCGTTGGATGATTTCAACCGATACAAGCCAGAACACCTGCGGCGCCTGGACGTAAAGCCCGGGATCACCGGATTGTGGCAAGTGACGGCGAGACAAGACCCATCCTTCGAAAACAATCTTCTTCTAGACCTTGACTACATTGAGAACTGGACCATGCGGCTCGACCTGGAAATTCTCTTCCGGAGCATCCCGGAGCTTTTCAAAGGCACCGGCGCATGATCCGTTGAAAACAGTAGAGATACTTCATCCCTTGAGTGGAAGATTTCACTCCTGGTTGCGGTTGAGTTCTCGTGACAGTGGGTGCGGCCATTGGTTGAATCTCGAGGAGAAATGTTGCCCGCTCCGCTAAAGCTATTTACCGGGGCGAACCAGGGCATTGGATAGAATCCTGAAAGAGAATGTATCTTGCCTCTGCGATAATGGGAAGTAGGAAAGCTGTGCTGAGTTCAAAAACGTGGATCGCGAGCCAAATCGAAGCACTCCGAAGCGATCCTTCCCAGTTCGGGGTACAGCAGAGCGGCTTGAAAGCGGTTGTGCTTTCCCTGATGGGCGACTCCTCCCAATACCTGGTTGGAGTGGCCGTGATGGGACTCGTCAACGTCCTGCTTCTCCCTCTCTATACGCGTTTCCTCAAACCATCCGAGTTCGGCTTGTATGCGCTGATCGAAGTACTGGCCCTCAGTCTAATCTCAATTTCTGGTTTGGGGTTTGGTGTTTCTTATTTGAAAGAATTTGCGGCTGCTGCTCCAAACGGCGTGTCAAAACTCATGGGAACGATGCTGTGGTCAAACTGCCTTGTGGCAACGATCACCGGTGTCGGACTCTCCTTGTTCCTTGCCAGCCCCCGGTCTGCGAGCATGCTGCGCGGAGATGCGCGCCAGTTCGCCTGGTTGCTACTGCCCATCGTCTTCCTTGAATCGTTGCAAGGCGTTTTTTTGACACACTTGCGGGCCAGGAGGAAGGCTGCAAGTTTCTCCTGGGGTTCAGCTATCCGACTCTTGAGCATTGCTGCTTTCAGCTTCTGGCTGGTTGCTGGTCGTGGCAAGGGGTTGGCCGGGGTATTTGAAGCACGGGCGATGGGAGACTTGCTTGGGTGTCTTGTTCTTTGGGGGCTGACCTATTCCGAACTTTCCTTGTCGGTTTCCGTTTCTTCTGCCTTGTCGATGGCTAAGTACGGTTTACCGGTTCTGGGCAGCGCTTTTTGTATGATGATTCTCGATGGCGCGGGCCGGTTTTTCCTCGACCGCTACGGGAGCCTTTCGCAAGTTGGACTTTACGCTGTGGCCGTAAAGATTTCCGGGGTCATGCGTATGTTGGTCGTCGTTCCCTTGGGCGCTGCCTGGGGCGGCTTGATGTTCCTGGTCGCCAAGAAGGCTGGGGCACCGCTGATTTTCTCGAAGCTCGTAAGTTATCTGCTGGTGCTTTCGATCGCCATGGCTTCAATACTTTCCCTTTTCTCTCCTCTCCTCCTGCGTCTACTGGCGACCCGAGAGTATTCTGCCAGCCTTTGGTGCATTCCCTGGCTTCTTCTTGTTCAAGTGGCAGCGGTCATGATGTATCCAACATCGATTGGTATCTATCTAGGATCAGCCACCCGGTGGCTACTGCCCATATTCTCTTCTGGCATCGCCATCAGTTTCCTATTGAATCGGCTCCTGATACCGAAATTTGGAATTTTAGGGGCCGCCTGGGCCTGGCTCGGCGCTTGGGTCGCGATCACTGTGCTCATGGCGTGGGTCGGACAGCGCTACTACCCGCTGAAGTATGAAAAGAAGCCCTTCCTGGCCATTCTTCCTCTTTGCGCCCTGATTCTGGTGGCGTCCCGTTGGGAACTGCTGAGCGGTCGAACCAGCGGAATTGTCGTTTCAGCCTTCTTGAGTTTGGTCATCCTAACCGCAGCGATGGTTTATATTTGGAAAGATCTGCGACCATTGGAAGTCGGCACAGCCGCGCAGGTCGGGGGAGTGACGGAAAGACCATGAGCGCGCCAGGCACAATCGAGAGAGGGCTCGCCGTGGTTCTTTTGATTCTTTCCACCGGAGCGTTTCTAAATCTTTCCGTGCAGCGCGGCAAGTTCTATCTTGATCCGAACGCCGGACTGCCCTACATGCAGATTATCTGGTCGCTTTTATATTTGTGTGTACTGTATTTCCTCATTAGCCAGACTCCCGGGTTCTGGCGCACTCTGTTAATGGGTTGGCCTTTCTTGTTGTTTCTGCTCATTACAGTGCTTTCCATCATCTGGTCTGACGCCAAGGGGCTGACGGCCCGGCGGAGCTTGGCTCTGGTGCCAACGACTTTTACCGGCTTTTATTTCGCGAGTCGCTATCCCTTTAAGGAACAACTCAAACTCCTCCTAACAGTCTCCAAGTTTTGCGTGACCTTCAGCCTGATTTTCGGCGCCCTGCATCTGGGAACCGCGGTTGATAGTTTGATTGGGCCCGCGTACGGAGTTTTTGTGCGCCGGGATCAAGTGGGTTCGCTTACCTTCCTTACTGATTTTTTCAGATTGCCATCCATCTTCGGAATGTGGAACGAGCCATGGTACGGAATCTTCGTTCAACGAAACACGCTGGGGGTGATCATGGCCCTTGCCACTTTCGTGTTTTTCCTCTGGAGCAGAATGGAGCCAGAGGAAAAATGGAGTGGCTATCTTTGGGCCAGCCTCTCTCTTCTTTTGATTGTTTTGTCAGGCTCGCTGACCGGCTTTCTGGGACTCTGCGTCTTCGTGGGCGGCTGGAAGCTGCTGCGGGTTATCCGCAAGCATCGCCAGGGGGCAGGGCGGATCTTCGTGGCCACCGCCCTCCTGGCTAGTCTCGGAATCTATTATTTCGCCGGGCGCCCTGAATCCGTAGCTTCTTTTTTCGACCGTGACGTCACTCTCACCGGCCGCACCACCATCTGGGGGGCTTCTCTTGTTATGGGCATGGATCACCCGTGGATCGGTCATGGCTTTAATGCGTTTTGGCTCGGTGACGAGGGACCCTCGGGCGAAGTGCGCAGGATCGCCGGCTGGGATGTTCCCAGCGGGCACAATGGATTCCTTGATATTTGGCTCGACCTCGGAATAGCTGGACTGGCCGTATTCTTCGTGGGTTTCGTTCGTCATTTCTGGGAGTCGATACGTTACTTCCTGGGTGGGGAAGGCTCGGAAGGCTCATGGCCCGTCCTATTTCTGGTTTTTCTGGCGGTCATCAATTTGGCACAAAGCTCACTGGTTGCGCCCAACTTCTTTTTCTGGATTCTTTACGTGGTAGTCTCATTTCGCCTTAGCACGGCGACTGACAAACCTGCGAAGGAGGTGGCGGCGTGAGCATGTTGAAGCCTCCTTCACCACCTGCGGCCTCTGACTGGCACGCCATTCTTGAGGTCCGGGGGTCGAACATGCGTAGTCATTCTTCCTTGAGTATTCGGAAATGACCTACGTCGAGCGCGTAGCCCAATGGCTCAAACATGGGCTTGGACTTTCCGATTCTTCCCCAGCCACAGAAGCTATTCGTCCCTATTACAATTATTTCTTGGAGATTCTCTACTGGCGGGGTGGTCTGGTACGAAAAATACCTGGATGCGGGCCCATTCGCATTCGACCTGCATCCAGATACTTCAGAGATAATTACGAAGCCGGACTCTTTCAATTCGTAAGAAAAGTCGTTCGGCCTGGCGATGTGGTGCTCGATATCGGCGCAAACGTCGGAATCTTTACTGTTCTGGCAGCGCGCTGGGTTGGCCCGGGCGGTCATGTTTATGCCTTTGAGCCATCACGGCAAACGAGGACCCTTCTAAGGGATCATTTGACCTTAAATTCTGTTGCCGACCGAGTAACTATCATCGCGGATGCTGTCAGCGATACTCCCGGGCGTTCCTCTTTCCATACCGTTGGTGCCTCGGGCGAGAACACTCTGTCTCCCAAACACAGTAGGCTCCCGACAGCAGATTCCGTAGAAGTCTCGGTTACAACGATAGATGCATTTTGCCTACAGCGTTGTATCGTTCCCTCATTAATCAAAATTGATATCGAGGGATACGAACTGCATGCTCTGCGCGGGGCAAGGGAGATCTTGGCACAGCACTCGCCCATGGTGGTTGTGGAGCTTCATCCTTCGAACTGGCCCGAAATTGGGGTAAACGCCGGAGAGTTTACTGAATTGCTGGGCGAGATGAACTATCAGGCTCAAGCGCTTGAGGAGAATCCGGATCCCATGTCTCCAAATGCTCACGCAGTTTTGATGCCGCGTTTAACCGGTGAGAATTTGTGAACCAAGTCACGAAACCAAGTGACAAAAAAGATGGTGCGCGTGCTGTGATGTAACCTCGTGGATCAGCCTCAAGATCAATCACTTCGAATCGTCCCCCAAAAACTGGCGAACTCGATCCCAAACATATATCCCTTTCGTGAAAGCTCCCGTTAAATCTTTCCGCCTTGAAATACGCGGGCAATATACTGGAGGGATATGCTAGTGAAGCCGAAGCCCGCGGTTGCAATTTTTGCCGAGCCCCTCCTGGCTCCGAGCATGACCTTTATTTCAGCACAGGCTTCAGCGCTCGCTGAGTTCACCCCCGTGTATGTCAGCCCCCAGTGGGCCTCTCCGAGACTAGAGATACCTTTCAAACCGACCGTGGTCATTTCCAACGATGCGCAAGCGACCCCGTTCTGGAAACGGTTCCAGCAGGTCCCTTTCAAGGTTTTTGGATATGACCCTCGCTTTTTCCGGCGCGTGTCGGCTTACCACCCCGTTTTGCTTCACGCGCACTTTGGTCCAGCGGGGCTCACCGCGCTGCCGCTCGCTCGCTGGCTGAAAGTGCCGCTGATCGTTACCTTTCATGGTTTCGATGCCACCGTCTCGGATGTGCACCTGGCGCAGTCTAACTATCGGAACCGTGCTTATCTCCGCAATCGGCATGTCTTGCAGCAGGAAGCAGCCTTGTTCATCGCGGTGTCCGAATTCCTGAGAAAGCAGTTGATCGCCAGGAGTTTTCCCGAAGAACGGATCCTGGTTCATTACATCGGCGTGGATACGAATTTTTTCCAGCCTTCCCCCGCGATTTCGCGCGGTTCGGTGGTTCTGTTCGCAGGGCGGCTTACGGAAAAAAAAGGCTGTGAGTATCTGCTCAGGGCCATGCGCGTGGTGGAGGAAGCCCTGCCGGCCGCCGAACTCGTAGTGATCGGCGACGGTGAGTTGCGCGGAGAACTCGAGGGTACCGCTAGAAACACTCTCCGCAACTGCCGCTTCCTCGGCTGGCAGCCGCCCGAAGCTGTGCGGGAATGGATGAACCGTGCTCGCGTATTTTGCGTACCCAGCGTCCGCGCTGGCTCCGGGGACAGGGAAGGTTTTGGCATGGTTTTTGCCGAAGCTCAAGCCATGGGACTCCCGGTAGCCAGCTTTTCCTCGGGGGGAGTGCCCGAAGCTGTCCTGCACGGAGAGACTGGTTTGCTGGCTGCGGAAGGAGACTGGCAGTCACTCGCAGGAAATATTTTGGCGCTTCTCGAAAACGGCAATCTGTGGCGCAAGATGAGCGAAGCTGGTCAGAACCGAGTGCGACAACTCTTCAATTTGAAGAAGCAGACCGCCAAGCTTGAAGAAACTTACGCAACGTTGCTCAAGCCCAAAAGCGGAGGGAGAAACATTAATTCAGACTTCGCGGCGTCGATGGCGGACCGCAAGAGCGACGCCAGCGGGTCCCCTGAAAATGACGAGAAGTCTTCCCGGCCGCGGTTGGCTTTCGTGGAGACGGTCTGCTCGCACTACTCCGTCGGACTCTTCGAGATTCTTGCTCAGCGCACCGATGTTCAGTTTTTTTTCTATTCCGATGGCAAGGAATGGTATTGGCAAGACGAGCATGGTTTTCGCTCAGGAGATTTTCCGCACACTTATCTGCACGGTTTCTGGTTGGGGAACACCCGAATTACACCATCTCTTCCTTGGAAACTGCTCCGTTCTCGCGCGCAGGCCATTCTCAGTTGCATCGACGGAAAGTTTTCGCTCCCGGTGGCATACCTAGTGGCGCGATGGAAGAGAGTGCCCTTTCTCCTATGGACAGGAATATGGCGCCGTGTGGATACCCGGTTTCACCGCTGGATATTTCCGATTACGCGTTTTCTCTATCAGCATGCCGATGGCGTTGTTACCTACGGCGAGCACGTCAAACGTTATCTGATTTCGGAGGGAGTGCGACCGGAGCGCATCCATGTCGCGCCGCATGCCGTCGACAATAGCTTGTACTCTCGCACGGTTTCAGAATCCGAAAAGGAGTCCGTCCGCGGGAAACTGGGCATTCTCCCCCCTCAAAAAATAGTTTTGTACCTGGGGCGTCTCGAGAAAATGAAAGGGATTCAATATCTTCTCCAGGCATTCAGCGCTTGTAATCTTGCTGACGCCGTCCTGCTCATCGCGGGTGTCGGCTCGGAGCGCCCAGCCTTGGAAAATCTCATCCACCAGCTTGGCATTCAAGAACGAGTGCGCTTTGCAGGTTATGTTCCTCCGGAGGAAACCGTTGCTTTCTATGCCTTTGCCCGCGTCGTTGTCCTTCCCTCGGTAACGACGCCACGCAGCAGGGAGCCCTGGGGCTTGGTCGTTAACGAAGCACTCAACCAGGGTATCCCCGTGATTGCCACCGAGGCGGTTGGCGCGGTTGCCGGCGGATTGCTCCTGGACCAGGTGAATGGTCTGGTTGTTCCCGAACGGGATTCAGGCGCCCTGGCACGGGCTCTACGGCTGATCTGGGAGGATGACGCCCTTAGAGAACGCTTGGTAGCAGGTGCTAAACGGACGATTGCCAGTTGGAACCACGAAGCTCAGGCCGCCGGTTTCACGCGCGCAATCCACTCCGTATTGCACCGTGAGGCGTCCATAACATCGCCGGAGATCTCCAAGTAAGATCATGGTTCATCAAAAGGAATTTGGACAATTGCGAAGGTCGTATGTTTCCAGCGTACTTGAGTGCGAGGCTGAACTGTGACCCTAGAGCCGCGCCCTTCCATAGTGACAACCAGTTGGGACGATGGACATCCTTTGGATTTGCGCCTGGCCGATTTGCTATCCCGTTATGGTCTTGCCGCGACTTTTTACGTGCCGAGAGAGTCAGGCAGACCTGCCATGGATTCCGCCGAAATTCGCAGCTTGAGCGCGCAGTTCGAGATTGGCGCGCACACGCTCGATCACCGCGCACTCGATCAGCTCAACGATGACGCCGCGCGTCAACAACTGTACGGTTCACGAGACTGGATCCAACAAAT
>Ga0075017_100000055_pt1 | contig 42715 bp, 23 predicted proteins | sample AleBraG_ABR_2012_FD_71475 | JGI IMG/M metagenome (GOLD analysis project Ga0075017, IMG submission 71475) | Freshwater sediment microbial communities in response to fracking from Pennsylvania, USA - Alex Branch Run_MetaG_ABR_2012 | ecosystem: Environmental > Aquatic > Freshwater > Creek >... | reverse complement strand
CTTCAGCCGTGTCCTTTTGAGTTGGCTGCGGCGCGGTTTGGGCCGGAGGAACTTCCCGTGGAGACGGTTGTTGCTCCCACGAACCGGGCGCAACCGTAGGATTTTCGACCGGAGCGATCGTTTCGGATTCGTTACCCCTCGGTATCAGGACGATGTGTTCGATCGCGGCTGGATTAGAGGGCGACCCAATCATGGCGTAGTCGAAATGCGAACCGTTGAGCAGCGCGGCAAGCACCTCGCGTGTGGATCCAGGGCCGACTTGGCTCACGATCCGTTCGTTCCCGCTGCCGGGGGGTAAATCAATCGCGACACCCGTCTGTCTGCAGATCGCTGACAGAATGTCCGCCAAGGTCGCATTCTGGCCAATGACTGTCAGTTGCCCGCCTGAATACGTGACCATTGGCGACGCTGGAGGCATTTGTGGCAGGCCGAGCGGCCGCTGAGACTGCTCACGATCTGCTACTTCAGGTGAGACGGTTTTGTGCGCCTCGTCACACGCATTTATCGGCTTGGGCTGGGCTTTAGCATCCGCACTCCAGGACAGAACTGAGGTTACCGCAACCATCATCGGAATCAGAACGATTTGGCCAGGGTGAGACATCAATGGTTGCAATCGGGAGTGCGCGCCAGCACGACGGTAAGCGCATAGCGGAAAAATCCTGAAGAGCCGGTCACGCCAAGAAGTGTGTTTCACCGAGCCGCCGGTGTCAAGAGAAAATACTCCCGCAAAGTTGGGACCAAGATAGGCCATCACTGCTATGCAAGTTTTGATCACTCCGCTGCGCCGCGCATGGCTGCTCATGTGGCGATCCGGCAAACCCTCCAGATCATCGCTACGCGCCCACACAGCGCAGAGAGCGCACCAAATTGCACAGGTGAAGTTTTTTTACATTTTCTTGACAAGCCCTGTGTTGATACGACGTAGTATTTGTTGGCCGGGGCAGGTCGGAGAAAGAAGCTCTCACCTCCGTACCCTCAATAATCCAGGAAACTAAGGAGCACTCAGCATGCAACGTCCGTTCGGTCGCCTTACCGCTCTGACCGCCGCGCTCGCGCTAATGATGATTTTTGTTTGCAGCACGGCTGCGGCGCAAACCACTAAGACATATACATTGACCAATTTGGTCTCCAACCAAAACGGCAAAGCGAAACACGTGGATCCCCTGCTGGTGAACGCGTGGGGACTAGCCTACGCCCCTGGCGCCCCCATCTGGGTAAGTGACGAAGGCACAGGGTGGTCCACTCTTTATGATGGCACAGGAAAGCCGCAGACACTCCAGGTGGTCGTCCCGAAGGCGAATGGCCAAGGCTTCGGCACTCCGACGGGCATCGTCTACAACGGTTCCCAAGAGTTCGCGATTCACAGTTGGGTGTCGCTCTTCCTGTTTGTGACGTTGGATGGATCGATTCAGGGGTGGTCGAGCTTTAACCCGAATGCGACTTTGGTCGCCGTCGACAACTCGGGGTCGGGCGCCAGCTACACCGGTCTTGCGATTACCAGCAAGTCTTCAGGGAACATGCTCTACGCCGCCGACATCAACAACAACAAAGTGGACGTCTACGACGGGAACTTCAAGTTCGTGACGTCATTTACGGATACGACCCTGCCCAAGGGCTACGCCCCATTTGGCATTCAGGACATCAACGGGCTCGTCTACGTGTCCTTCGCTCCCACGAATGGCAGCGCGGGTGGAGTGGTTGATATCTTCAAGGAAAACGGCTCATTCGTGAAACACTTCGCCAGGGGGAAGCCTCTTAACCAACCATGGGGATTTGCCGTGGCTCCAAAGAACTTTGGTCCGCTCAGCAACACTCTGTTGGTTTCGAACAATACGAACACCGGCACCATCAACGGCTTCAATCTCAAAACCGGCAAGTTTGTAGGTACCCTCAAAAACGGAGCCGGCAAGCCGTTTGTTATCGACCAGCTCTGGGGTATCGAGTTCGGTGGTGGGAGTTCGTCGAACGGTCAGAAGAACCAGCTCTTCTTCACCGCTGGCCCGAACAACAATGTGAACGGAACGCTCGGGGCCATTTCCTTTAAGTAGTCAGTATGGTTATCGCTGTAAAAGTCGGACGGCTTCCTGCTCCGCTGTCGGGGTCGGACCGTCCGATTTGTCTTGCGGTGTTAGCGCGGGGAATTTGTGACTGTGCTGTTTCCGATATAGCTTGTGCGAAAACATGTGGGTAGATTGGTAGATTCCCCCGGCTTGCTGCAGATGTTTTCGAATCTGTGTGAAGCGTCTTGCATAGAGGCGTTCGCCTCCAAATGGGGCGGGATCAAGTCATCCAGCAGCGAGCGTGTGTAGTACTACGTGGATGTTGTTCACGATAACTTTACACAAATCTTGACAATGTGCCCGGCAATCTCGTGGTAGACTCCGTGCTCTGAGGGTGGTCGCGTTTCCTGCAGGTTCATCCGTGCACCAAGATCCCGGAAGTTCCCGCGTGTTGTTTGTTGCGCATCGGTATTACTCCGCGTTGGAAGCGCGAGACCGAAACGCTAGTAGGCCAAGAAGAGTATTCCATTAAATCCAGGAGGGGTTAAAGAAATGAGTTTTAAGACCTGCCATATACGTGTGACCGCAGCCGCGGTAGCGGCTTGCGCGGTTGCAATGCTATTGGTTTCCACAGCCATGGGTCAGGAAGAGCAACCTAAGCTGCATGGCTACTTCTTATCGAAGGGGCCGATACCCAATTTTGATGCAGCAGAGGCCCAGAAACAATCTGACAACGCCACCGGACTCAAGGTATGGACTTATCACGCCACATCGACGCGGCAAGGCTCCAAAGGGCAAAAGTTTACGGGCATGATGGCGGGTAGCAGTCCCTACACCAGCAAGACAACGACAACTATTACCATGAACCTTGTGCCTCTGATTATCAAGATCGGCTCGACCACTTTCGACCCAACCGTGGCCGACAACAGCTGCGCGGGTGGAAAAATTCCACTCACCCTGTTGAAACAGTCGCCGATGATGCAGCCCGCGAGTTTCAAAATGAACGGCGTCAACGTGGGCAAGACGATATACAGCGATGCCTTCCAGCGGGCTAGCTTCTGGACACCCATCAAGAAGAACGGGGCAACCTACCATAACAAGTTCAAGGTGGTCACTCTAAAGCCTGTGACGATAGACGCTACCGGCCACAGCGCCATCGAGACAAGCACGTGCGGACCACTGGGCGGCGTGGACATCAATTGGTTTGAACCAGAACTGGAGAACACGATCATTCCTTCTCTCCACAGTCAGGGCGTAAACCCAACCACGTTCCCGGCTTTCATGATGTACAACGTGGTCATGTACGACAGCAGCCCGGGCAATTGCTGCATTCTCGGCTACCATTTCGCGATCGGCAGCCCGGCGCAGACCTACTCACCGTTTGAATTTGACACCACCAAAGCCTTCGGTTCTTCGTTCACTGACACTTACATCATGGCGCACGAAGTCGACGAATGGCAGGACGATCCATTGGTTAATAACGGAACCCCGGCATGGGGCCACATCGGCCAGGTGTCGGGCTGCCAGAATAACCTCGAAGTGGGTGATCCACTGACGGGTATTGGTAATCCGTTCTCCGTAACGATGAACGGGTTTACTTACCACCTGCAAGAGTTGGCGTTCTATTCGTGGTATTTCGGAGGACCTTCGATAGGCGCCGGTGGGAAGTTCTCTGACAACGGTACATTTACAGCAGCGCAGGGTCCGTGCACTTAGCCTAAGTATGGAATGCTGTTCGATGTACGATCATGGCTTCCAGGCCTCAACCTGGAAGCCATGAATTGTTGTGTTTGCTTGCACGAGATTGCCGACACCGACTGTTTCAATTCGGTTCTGGGGACAGTAGGCTAGTTAGTCAGCAGGATGGGTTGAGCGCCTACGGGCACGGTGCTGGCAATAGTGTGTTTGTTCCCGGCGAGGTCGAGAAACGAGGTGAATCCCGACGGGCTCGGAACGTTCTTGGTACTGCACACACCGTTATTGCAGGTTTGTGAAGTGTCCCAAATGGCCATGGAAGAGGCGCCGGAGCCTGTGATCGTGCAACTCCACTGCGTGCCATTCTGCGTGCAGGGCTGAACGGTGCTGCCGGTGGTCCATGTCACGATCTGCTGATAAGCCACGCCAGCCTGAGTCAGGGCCCGAGCATTCGGGTCATAGAATTCGCCGCTCTTCTGGAAGTCCCAGCCCCACCAGTAGAACTTCGCGACGCCAGCTCCCATCTGTAGCAGGTAATAGCGCGCGACGAAGGCCGCCTGCTGCGCGGGATCGGTGATTGCGGGGGCGCTGCCGTTTGAACCCCAGCTACCCTCGGTATCAAACAGTGGCTTACCTTGCTCGCCGAAACTCGTAGTCACGCTTTGCAGGTTGTGAACGATTCCCAGAACGTCCTCGGGTACCGGACATTGCTGGCAGGTCTGAGAAACGTACCCGTGAAAAGCGATGATGTCGGCGACACTTGCACCGGTACTGTTGGCGAGATACCCGTTCATCCATTGTGCAACGCTGCCCACTGGCGCCGGAGTTGTAAATCTCGCGTTAGCATCGACCGCGCTCACGATGCTGCGCAGATCGTGAGCCATTCTCGCAAGCATAAGGTACTGCGCATTGGGTGTACCCGGGCAATCAGCCACGGCGTTCCATTCGTGGGTTACGCTCGGCTCATTCCACACTTCCCAGTACTTGATCTTGCCCGCGCCCACATGGGTTAGCAGCGCCGTCACGAAATTCTGAAAGTGTTGATTTGAGCCGGAGCCATCGCAGTTAAGGTCGTTGGGCGGATCGCAGATACCAGGTCCGTTCTGCGACTGGAAATCGCAGCCCGTGTTTGGCGGTCCCAGACAGCCCGCGGGATTGCCCGCCGAAACGCAATTCAGGCCACGGGACGAGGCCCAGCTGGGAGTCGCGTACATGGTGAACATCACGTCCTGACCGCCGGACTGTGCCTCGCTCATCCATTGGTCGAGGCGCGAAAAATCATAGACGCCATCGGCGGTATTGATATCAGCCCATTTCACCTGGCCGCCCAAACTACGCCAACTGGCCACGGGTACCAAAGAGGCGGGCCATGGATCACTCGGGAGATTGGTGGCCATTCCCAGAAACCCCTCAACACTACTTCCGCCGTTGCTTCCGCCGTTTCCTGAATTGCCGGAATTGGTATTCATTCCGCCGCCGCAACTCGCCATTAATGCCGAGAGTACCGCCGCGGCAATGTAGAGCAGGACCGGCCGACGCCACCGGGGAGACACTGGGCCCGCAACACTCACATTTGTGCTATCAGTCATGGGGTTTCTTGCTCCATTGCTTCACTTAACGAGAGCTTAACGCAGAAGCGTCGGGAACACACAATGTCCAACGGGATTCGTTGACTCCAAAGATGTTACTCGAGGCTCCTTTTGATCGACTCTGTTAGGAGGGTTTGGGCGGAGGAAGAGTTGCCTCGACGGGGGGAATGGTAACCAAGAAAAGGTGCTGGAACCTTAGTTCCGCGGGCTGCTGGTGATCGCATGGCGCGCTTAATGCAGCCTCCGGCAGGCCGCAGACGATCTGCAACGATGCAGAGAGTACGGCGGTGGCAGGGCGATATATGAGGGAGCCTATAGGACCAAGCGCCCCCCAGTGCTTCGCTCCAGAAGCCCACCAGGCTAATGCCACGCAAAAAGAAAGGCACAGCCTAAGCTGTGCCTTCTTTAGTCGGAGACAGTGACTGGCTAAGTTAGAACTTCCGGGCCGGGTTGGCGGCAACCGAAAGCATGAAGCTCGTAGCGGCGGTATCAAGAGCCGGCGACGAGGAATCCTCAGCAAGTGTGCATGATCCACCACCGGTGGTTACGTCGACGATGGCAACAGCGTTGAATCCCTGAGCTCCACCGCTCTCAGCGACGTAGAGCTGGCCACCATTACCGGTTGTGTCTCTGGTAACTTCACCTGCGGTGAAGAAATAGTCAGTGCCGAAGTTCTTGAAGACTCCGGAGGTGCAAGTGGCGCCGAGCTGTCCGGTCGATTTGTTGAACAGGACGCCGGTCGCCTGACCGCTGGAGTTGTTGGATACGTAGATGATTGACTCGTCCGGGCTGAGCCAAACGTTATTGCTGTTGATGCCGCTACCCACTGCGGTGACCGTTGACGCACCCACACCCGATGAGCTGATGGGAGCGACTTCGACGATGGGAGTGGCACAGGCGGCACCGAAGATCGCCCACTTGGCGTCTGCGGTAACGTCAACGCCGGTGTCGACGCAGCCAAATTGTCCGAACCCGGCGGAGAGCTGCAGGTCGTTGTTCGAAACCGGCATGCCCTTGGAGACGTTCCAGGACTGGTAAGAGCCGTCAGCGAAGGCGCCAACCATAACTCCTAAATGTGCCTGGAGACCAGCGAGAGCGCCGCCGTTCAATCCGGCCGTTGGGCCGATGTCGCCGAGGAACTTCAGGATGCAGCCAGCGTGTTCGGTGAAGGTGGCAATCGTTTCCGAAGCAGTGTAGTTCGCGTACAGGTAGTTGACTTTCGTGGTAAGGCCAATGCCGAGCGACTGGCCATTATCGCCGCTGGAGCCCGTGAAGAGTCCAGTGACGGTCAACGTGTTGAGGTCGATGCCCGCGATGTCGTTGGTGCCGGCGTCGCTAACATAGAGGCAATTTCCATACTTCATGCTGTGGGCCACCGAAGCACGGTTGTCGGCAAAATATCCGCCGCCGAAGCCCTGCCCGCCAGTGGAGACCGCGGTCTTCAGAGTCAGCGTCGTACCGCTGATCGTGAAAACGGACGCGGTATTCGGCGCGAAAGCATTGTCATCGTTGGTGACGAGATAATGGTTTGACGCCGCAAAGCTTGTCGAACAGAGAGCAATCACAGCTGTAACCAGCACCAGGGTAGTGAAAAATCTCCTCATTGTTTCTCCTTTTAGCTTTTTTGGTGATCTTCCCTCATCAGAAAGATTCGCTTGTGGGGCCCGGTACGGCTTGCGACATTCTCGACCCCGACGCAAATGCCGCGTTGCACTGCGAAATGGATACTCAGTCTTACTACCTGTCCCCTGTCTCAGTCTTTCAATTTCAGGAATCCAGATTTGCATCAGGAATCCATCAGCAAAAATGTTTTGGGTTTAAACAAGAAGCGCGCGGATGTTAGCGCAAGCAAAAAGTGCTGTCAACGTGCAAGATTTTGCAACCGCCCGTCTGGCAAGGGAATACGGAGATTTCATTCTGTGCGGATCGTCGAATTGAGGAGTCTCAAGTCTCTAGGCTCGGGCGTCGGTTCTCTGAAAGATTCTGAAGAATAGCGAACATCGTTTCGAGTGAAATGCGGGCCTGCGGAGAGACATGTGCCGACGGGATTCCGGGTCCTGTGTGGAGGCAAAGAACAGGCCGATTTCAAAATCTGCGGCGTGCCAACTGCCTCAAGCAACGGTTTTTCCAGCGTCACCGGCACTGCGCAGGTTCTAGCAATCGACGCACCATGAAAGGATCGTGATTTGAACCGATATGAGGGCGTCAAGAATGTCGGAAGCAGCCACTTAAAGCGTAGGCCACATTGGTTGTGTGTTCCAACCGCAACGACAGAGGTGGAGCATTTCGGCTCTAGGCGTTCTTGCCGAGCCGGATCTGTTGAGGTAGTAACGAAGTTGATGCGCTCAGTGAAATCACCTGGAGTACCGCCAACCAGAACTAGCCTGATTGCAGGTGTTCAAATGACTGCGATGGAATCACTCGATGGTGAATTGCCGAACAGGTTTGGAGTTTCGTTGCAGGCCGACCTGGTGCTGCACGCCTTGCATCTCTTCAGCAGAAGATGCTTGTGTGCCCGAAGGAAGCCGGGACGCCGGTATTTCCACCCTCACGGCGGACGGCGAAACACGCGTTCCGGCGCGGTTGGGGCCAGTGCCGGTGTGCACAGTTCGTGGGGCGGCTTATTGTCCGGTCCCCGTCAAATGGACAGCATCGGGCGCGTTGAGATCGCTGTCGTTAAACGTTACCGAGCCTGTCCGCTGGCCCTGTTTTGTTGGAGTAAAGGTGACCGACACCTGGCATTTAGATCCGGGTGTAAGCGAGGCAGGGCAGTTGTTGGTCTGTGCGAAATCTCCCGTGGCGAAAATATTGCCGAACAACACCGGAGACGACCCGTAGGCAGTGAGAGTGACAGTTTGCGGTGAACTGGTTTGGCCGACCGGTTCAGCCGCGAACGTCAACTGTCCTGGAACGTAGAGTACAGCTGCGCCATTGCCTCGATAGTAGATGGTGTGCGGGCTGCCCGGATCGCTGTCCACAATGGTGAGAACTCCGGCCCTGTAGCCGCCGTCAAGAGGGGAGAAAGCCACGTTGACATTGCAGCTGTGTCCTGCGGCGAGGGACTTGGGACAGGTGTTGGTCTGGCTGAAATCGCGTCCCGTAGTGACGCTGGAAATCTGCACGGCGGTTGCGCCGGTGTTCTTTACGGAGAAAACCTGATGCCGCGGCCGGCCAAATGCGACTGTGCCAAAGTCAAAGATAGGCGGGCTGAGCACAATCTTGGTGCCGGTGCCATTCAGTTGTATGACCTGGGGACTCGAGGGATCGTTGTCCGTGATGGTGATCTTCCCCGGTCTTGATCCGACGGCTTTGGGCTTAAACACAATATTGACCTGGCATTGACCCAGAGACGGCACTGAAGAGGCGCAGTTATTCGTGGTGGAATAGTCGCCCGATGCCTGGATGTTGGAGATCGACAGACTGGTCGGCCGATTGTTAAACAGGTTCACCTGATTGGTGAGAGTAGCGCCCAGACTCACGTTTCCGAAAAAGCTGTTGGAAGCGATCAGAGGACAGGTTCGGGTATTAAGCAGCAGCGGCGGCAAGGGGGACTGGGTGAAATCGAACATGTCCAGCATGTTGTTCGCGTTTGCGTCCCGTTGAGTGAGCGATGTCAAGTTGTATCGTGTCTCGATGAACTTGAGGACTGAGGAAAACTCGAGAACATCGCTTGAAATAAGCCCGCTCTTTACGTAAGGAGAGATCACGATGAGCGGACTGCGCGGACCCAACCCGTAGATGTCGTTCACGGCGGGAGGCGGCACGTGGTCATAGACTCCACCGAAATCGTCCCAAACGATGAAGACCACGGAACTGGCCCAGTCCGGCCCCTGCATGAGCGCGTTCATCTGGTCTACCACCCAGTTTTCGCCGTAACACAGACTATGGGGAGGATGATCGGTTTTCTCTTCGCCAGCCACCAGCCAGGTTACTGCGGGCAGGTTGCCAGCCAGGGCATCTGCAGCGAACTGGGTGTAGGGCACCACGTTGGACGACCATTCAGAACCTTCGCGGATGCGCTTGATGGCATCGTAGATGTTGAAACCATAGCCGCGCTGCGAAAAAGTCGGCGCGTAAGACTTCCATGAGATCCCTGCCTGATCAAGCAAGTCGGCCATCGTCGTCACGTTGGCGTAGCAAGGGTAAACATTGAAGAAGATACCTTTGCTGGTCTCGGAACGCGCCGACCAATTCGTAGGAGCATCGCATCCCCAGGTATCACCACCGGGCTTTGGCCCGCGCGGAACGTCATACGCCTGGAAGCTTTGTGCTGCAATAGTGAATAAGTGGGCAGGATAGCTGTCGGACGGGATGGAAGAAAACATGTGATCGCCCAAGGCGAAGTAGTGGGCATAGGCAAAGTAGTTCGGTATGTCCGTTTCGATCTGTTGTGAAAGAGACAGAAAATCGCCATTCTTGTTCCCGTTGATGACCAGGTCGAAGGCATCCATCTGGCCCTTGTCCATGGCGACCCGCGCAGACTTTGGGCCATGGTCTGGGTCGCGTGGATACTGGTCTTCGGCATGCAAGAGCGGAATGACCTGCCCGGTGGAGATGGTCGCCGTAGTAGCTCCATCGGCGCCGGGAAAAGTTCCGAACATGTTGTCGAAGCTGCGATTCTCGCGAATCAAGAAAATGATGTGCTGAATCTGGGTGATGTCTCTGGGCTTGATTTGAGCCTGGGCCGATGCGCAGGGCTGACCCACGGGGAACAGCAGAGCGACAACAAGAGCACTCGCGTACGATGCAGCCCTTACCCGAACTTTCCTTCGGATGACTCCGAGAGCGCATTGGTAGATTGCGGAAAAGTTAGCCGTTAGCTCAAGGCTGCCCTGCATGACTCAAACCTCCAAAAGATGGTGGAATATGTTGGCGAGCGTCTCTGGAACCGTGAGCGCTCGAAGCTGGGACGGGGGGCGTCCCAGAGCGTTACAACCCAGAACTCAAGAATTTTAGGGGATTAGCCACGGCTGTCAATGAGTCTAAATACTCTATATAGGGGTCCTCAGAGGTGCCAGTCCCGAACCAAAGACTCTTGGGAGCCTACTCCCCGAACTCCAGGGACTCGCCTTCCTGAACGGGATCGGAGATCGCAGTTTCAATTTCTGCGGTCCGCGACTCGTTGCCGTGGGTACGCAAAAGCCGGTTCCGCCATGTTTTCTTTACCCAGTCGAGGCATCTCATCTGCCGCAGCAGAGCGATAAGACAGGCGTTGGTGTGATGCAGAACAGTTTGCAAAACATTCAATTCGATGCCGCGCAAGGTGGGCGCATAGATGTGGGCGCGCGCTTCCACTCGTTGGACATCACAGAAGCACTCACGGAACTGGGTGTTGCCGCGGCCGAGATCGATGTTCTCGATGTCTTCGTCGCGCAGATCGTCGAGCAGGCTCAGAAACAGAAAAATTCCTGGCGAAAGCTCCCGGTAGGATGGGTCGTAAGCCACATGGTCTGCACGCAGGCAACGATCGTAGAGGGTTCCCATCCAAAAAGAGACCGGTTTTCCGTCAACATGGAGAACATAGACTCTCAGCCATCCGTTTTCCGCCGCCACCAGCATTTGATCGCGGACGCGCGGGCTGTCAGAAAAACCGAATCCGAACATCCGCTTCTCGGTCTTGCTGGCTATCTCCTCCATTTCTGCGATAGCGATTCCGAGGTCTGTGAGCGACCTGTAGCATTGGACTCGGACTTTATCCGGGAAACGAGTGAGGATCTTTCTGTACTTTCGGCGCAATTTCGAGCGCTGGCTCCGACCCAAGCTCATAAGGAACGTATCGAGACTGCGGGGAAAGGTCATGAGCCAACGATGCTTCAAGCAATGGGCGTGATCGCGCTGAGTGGCACGCGGTAACCGGAACACCTGCCGGTACAGGGGAGACTCCAAGTCAAGCTGATCCCACACGGCAACATCTGCCTCTCCCTCAACCAGAGATCGCATCACTTCCCGCACGAGCCCCACACAATTCTGTTCAGACGCGTTGCCACGCAAGGCGCCATGCACGAACTCAACGACGTCGACTGTCCGCTCGCAGAGCGTGAGGTAGCCGAGCTTAAAGGACAACTTCCTTTTCTCGCGCCGCCCAATCAGAATGGCTTCGAGTTGGCTGTTCCGCTTCAGCAGGATTACATGGGGTTGGCAGCCATGCGGACCCGATCTCAGGACGGAGGAGAAGAAGTCCAAGTCGGATTCCCGAGTGCCCGGCCAGGATTTCCAGACTGGCCGCAGCATCTCCAATTCTTGAAGATTGCGAATTGTGCGGAACTCCAGATGATCGACTGTGGCTTCAGGAGCAACGGCAATCGCCGACCGGACCGACTCTTTATCGGCAGACCTTGTTTGAAATTCTCTCGCAATCAAATGCATAGGCGGTGTTGGGGCGAGGGGATCGGAGTTAAAGCGACTCCCCGGCAGTGCCGTCTAAAAGAACCAGGAACCGGCCTAGTGTCATACTGCAGGTCTGTGACCGAATCGGGGGCGCGTCGGTGTTATTGGGACGCGGAAGTACATCGGTAAGTCCATATTACAGAGATAGTTGCACAACGCGTTCGTGGGCAGGGCATTTCCCAAAATGGCACAGCCGCTGTGAGATGTTCCTGTGCAAAATTTAGTTCCAATCAGACCGGATGTTTACACATCGCGCGGGAATAGCTGAGACCGAACTCCGAGAGCAGTGACCCCAGGGGTCAGAGAACATTGCAAGCTATTGCATCTTGACTGTGGTTAGTCCCTGACCGATATTGTCTAAGCTCTCCGGGGGAACGCTCCCCCTTGTGGTTCCTCGGGTCCAAGTCTTGAAATGAGTTGGTCAACGTTGGCGAGTCCCCCTGTTCAACATCGTAGGAGCGGATTTCTACAGCCTGAAAACTCAACTCGTGTGTAGGAGATCGTTAGGAGATTATGAAGATCTCATGGGATGACCGGTACCGGGTAACATCGCTCAAATGGAATTTCTTGAGTGTGCTCCTACTTCTAAGTTCGGCGACTGGAACGCAAGGTCAGGTGGTGACGACTTCGCTCGGCATCGGGAACTCGCCACAAGCGATCGCGGCGAATCCGCTAACCGACAGGATCTATGTAGTCGGCAATAACCCCGGCAATAATGTGACGGTAATCAATGCGGCATCCAACGCCATCGTCTCCACGGTCATAGATGCGAATGCACAGGGGTCTACTGCCATTGCCGCGAATACCGTAACCAACAAGGTCTATGTTGCAAACTTCCAGAGCAACAATGTCACGGTCATCAACGGAATCAGCTACGGCACGACCGTAACCGATCCTAACGCGAATGGACCGACCGCATTGGCGGTGAACCCGATTACGAACAAGATCTATGTGGCCAACTACAACAGCAACAATGTAACGGTGATCGATGGTGCCACCAACACCGCCGCCACCATTACCGATCCTAACGCGGTTCAACCTATCGCTGTGGCTGTAAACCCGGTGACTAACAAAATCTACGTCGCAAATTATGGCAGCAACAATGTCACCGTGATCGACGGCGCGACCCATTCCACGACCACGGTCACGGATCCTAATGCGAAGACCTCCTGGGCTCTGGCGTTGAACCCGGTCACCAACACCATTTACGTAGCGAACGGTAACAGCAACAACGTGACCGTCATCAATGGGAACACCAACACTGTCGCCGCCACCGTCGCTGATCCCAACGCAAGCCACCCTAACGACCTGGTCGTGAATCCGGTCACCAACCAGATCTTCGTGTCGAATACTTTTAGCGGCAACGTCACCATGATCGATGGGGCGACGAATATCACGACCACGATCAACGATCGGAACGCGACGGGATGCGCCGCTGTGGCGGTGAATTCGCTCAACAACCAGATTTACGTGGCCAACAAGAACAGCAACAACATTACGGTCATCGATGGGGCCAGTGGCAACACAACGACTCTCACCGATCTCAGCGCCACGTTCCCCTGGTTTCTTGCAGTCAATGCGGCAACCGATAAGGTTTACGTCGCGAACGCGAACAGCAACAACGTGACGGTGATTGACGGAGCTACGAATCTGACCAGCAGCATCAAGGTGGCCAAAGTGGCCCGGCCGAGGGCCGCAGCTGTGGACCTCGCTACCAATATGGTTTATGTAGCTGACGCCAGCAGCAACAACGTCATGGCGATCAACGGAGGCACCAACAAAGTCGTACTGGTGACGGATCCGAACGCCAAAACGCCGGAAGCAATCGCCGTCAACCCGATGACGAACGACATTTATGTGGCTAACGTCAAGAGCAACAACGTGACGGCGATCAATGGGGCGACGAATAAAACGACCACGGTCTCGGATCCCAATGCACAAAGTCCGGTCGCTGTCGCTGTAAATCCTGTGACCAACCAGATCTACGTGGCGAACTATGTCAGTAACAACATCACAGTGATCAACGGCGCCACAAATGCCACTACGACGGTGGCAGATCCCAATGCCAAAGGGCCCACGGCCATCGCGGTGAACCCGGCGACCAATCAGATTTATGTGGCGAATGTGATCAGTAATAACGTCACCGTGATCAACGGGGTGACGAATGCCACGACGACCGTTGCTGACCCGAATGCGGTTGGCCCGACTTGTATAGCGGTGAATGCGGTTACGAATCTGATCTACGTGGCGAACGGCGACAGTAGTAACGTAACGGTGATCAACGGCACAACCAACACAACTACCACGGTGGCCGACCCCAACGCGGCAGGGTCTTATCTAGTGGCAACGAACTCGACGACGAATCAGATCTACGTCGCCAATTACATCAGCAACAACGTCACAGTGATCAGCGGGGCGAGCAACGCTACGACCACCGTCACGGATCCCAACGCCATCGGGCCCTGGCACATTGCCGTGAACGCGGCATCCAACAAGGTCTACGTTGCCAATTACCTTAGCAGCAACATCACAGTGATCGACGGGATCACCAACAGCACCGCGACGGTCACCGATGGAAATGCAAATCAAACGATCGACGTTGCGGTGAATCCCGTCACTGGCCGGATCTACGCGCCTAACTGGGGGAGTAGTTACGTTACGGCAATCGCCGAACAACAGGTGCAGTCGATACCGGTCAAGGCGGTTGTTCAACCGCTGGCTGGAAACCGCACGCAGAGTACGACACCAACCTTCAGCTTCACGACTTCGGATAGTTTCAAGCCAGACGCGACTACCGTTGACAATCTTTTGTTTCAGACCGACACGTGGCAAGGTCCCTGGCGCGCTGCCAAGAACAAAGGCGCCGGCAAGTTCCAGGGCCAGGTGGTGACGCCATTACAGTTCGGCGTTCACATTCTCTACGCTTATGCCACTGACGGACAAGACGCTGGCTCAGTCAGCACCGGCGAACATAGCGATCCTCTGCTCGGAAACATTGCGGCCTACGTTTTCCTGGTGTATTAGGTCGAGTGCGTACCAGAGTGGAAAACCGACGGCCAACGTTGTATTGTGCAGGTTAGCAACCGACCAGGACATTCTTCGTGATGGAACTCTCAAATGTTGTCAAATCGCAGTCGGGGCGCATTCTTCTCGGAGTCTTTCTGATATTACAATTTGGATCTTTTGCCTCCGGCCAAGACGGAACCCAGATAAGCGCGGTTGAGGTGATCCACGAGTTCTACCATGGCACTTCGCGTACGCTTCGTCAGATCGTGCCCGACGGAGTGAGCGCTGATCCCGTTCGTGCAGGTTCGGGAGGATCCGGCACGGTCTTGACGACCACTGGACTAAGCTTTGATGGTGTTGGTTCTTCTCCGGGCAAGTTGACGGCCGACACCAGCGGCGCAGTCGGTGCGACGCAATATGTCCAATCTGTGAATACGCAGTTCGCAGTCTATGACAAGACCACCGGAGCGCTTGATTTTGGACCCGTGCACCCGAATTCGTTGTTCAAAGGATTTGGTGGACCATGCGAGACATCGAACTTGGGCGACCCGAGCACTCAATACGACAAAGCTGCCGGGCGGTGGGTCATGAGCCGACACACTTCCGGTCCGCCGTACTTTGAGTGTTTTGCAGTCTCCACTACCTCGGACGCGACCGGCAGTTACTATCTATACGCATTCCAGTTGCCTACCAACTACTGGCCCGACTACCCGAAGGTCGGAGTATGGCCGGATGGCTACTACGTGACATTTAACCTGCAAAACCAAGCCAAGAACTTTTCGGCGGTAGCCGCGCAGCCCTGTGCAGCCGACCGGAATTCCATGCTTACTGGCTCCGCCGCCACCATGATCTGCTTCCAGGTGACGGCAAACGGGCACGACCTGACGTTGCTCCCCTCGGATCTGGACGGCGCAACTCTGCCTCCAACCGGAGCACCCAACTACTTCCTGGGACTGAACACAAATTCTCTCCACCTGTACAAGTTCCATGTGGACTTCCAAACTCCGACGAACTCAACGTTTAAAGGTCCGAAGACTTTGACGGTGAGGGCCTTCACGGGCGCCTGCCAAGGGAAGATCTGCGTCCCCCAGCTGGATACGGCGCAGTTAGTAGACGCACTTGGTGACCGCCTGATGAATCGTGTCGCCTATCGGAATTTCAAAACATATGACGTATTGGTAGCAACTCATTCCGTCGCAGTAGGAACGCCCCCGGTCGCGGCGATTCGTTGGTATGAAATTCGTAATCCCATGGGACCGCAGACGATTTACCAACAAGGCACTTTCAATCCCGATGGCAACTTCCGGTGGGTGGGGAGTATTGGGATGGACAAAGTCGGGGACATTGCAGTCGGCTACAGTGTTTCCAGCAGCACCATGCATCCTGCGATTCGCTATAGCGGACGCATTCCCACGAACGCGCTCGGCACTCTTGAGAAAGAAGCCAGCATAGTCGAGGGCGGAGGCTCACAGCAGCCCGGTAACCCTCACTGGAACGACTTGACCAGCCTGAGTATTGACCCGACAGATGATTGCACATTCTGGTACACCAACCAGTATTACCAAACCGACAGTGTAAGTGGGTGGAGCAGTCATATAGCGTCCTTCAAGTTCACTTCCTGCCACTAGCGCCTTCTGGTTCGAACAGCAGAAAGGCTACGCGTATGCGGTGGAGTCTTTCTCCTCTACCGGGCTCGTGGTCTTTCGTCCCATTGTGCCGCGTTCCAGCAGGGGATATTATGCGCGAATCTCCGTAGGTTCATCGTCCTGTACCACTCCATGGGTTGCTGACAAACTTGCTCGGGATCTGAGGCTTGGGTGCTTCAAGAAGGATTGTCTGAAATGCAGGAACTCAAAAACTTGAGGAAATTCATTACGAGTTGCGTCACAGTGTTGATTTTCTGGACCTGCACGCTGGTTCTGCCTTTCTCCGGGACGGCACTCGCACAAGCTAGTCCGAACGCCTTAAGCATCACCACGCTAGGAATGGACGATTCGAACAATAATTTTCCCTATAGCAACACGCTTCAGGCGAGTGGCGGAACGCCGCCGTACACTTGGAGCATCACAAGCGGTGTGCTACCACAGGGGCTGCAACTCACGGCATCCACGGGAACGGTGGCCGGCACGCCAAACGATAAGATCAATACGTACACCGTTACATTTCAGGTGAAGGATTCGGGCCTGCTAACGGCAAGCAGGAAAATTTCTTTTAACAATATTTATGGGTTCACCAAGGCACATGCCGCAGCCGCCATTCCGGCGACGTTTTTCGGGATGACGATCTACGATCAGACGCATGTGTACCCCTCAGTTCCTATCGGTTACCTGGGCAAGGGGGACGCCACGACTTGGCCTTTTATCGAGCAAACCGAAGGTGTGTACAACTGGACCGCGCTAGACCAATATGTTTCCGTGGCCCAGCAACATAAGCTCCCTTTTTATTGGACAAACGCCAACATTCCGAAATGGGCTGCGGCTGATCCCAACACCTGCACGTTCTACCAGGGCACCCACATCTACGCCTGCACCAGCATGATAAGAGCCGACAAGATGGCGGCCTTCGACACGTTCCTCAAGACATTGATTTTGCGATACAAAGGCCAAATCACACTGTACGAACTCTGGAACGAGCCCAACGTCGGAAACGTGTTCACGGGGACTATCGCGCAAATGGTGACGCTCACCAAGCACGTATACAACGCCGTGCGGACCTATGACCCGAATGCGCTGATCGGCAGCCCGTCGTCGACTGGCGCGAACTACTTGCTGGCCTATTTCAAGCAGGGTGGGCCCAGGGGCGTCAATCTCATCGATATCCACGGCTATCCGGACGTCACTGGCAATGATGCTCCCGAGGCGATTATTGGGTTCAAGACGGAAAACATCAAAATCAACATGGCTTCGGTTGGTTTGCAGAACAAAATCATCTGGGACGTTGAGAACTCCTGGGGCGGACAACGCTCGAACCAGGACACGGATTATCGAGCTTCTTTCGTGTCCCGGAGTCTGTTGGAACACTGGTCGGTCGGCATACCACAATCCTCGTGGTATGGATGGGATGAGCCAGCCTGGGGCACACTGTGGACCCCGACGGGCGGCATCACGCCACCGGGTACGGCCTACGGAGTGGTAGAAGCGTGGATGTTGGGTGCGACCATGCCTTACCCATGCACCGCGAATGGCGGGACGACCTGGAACGCTGTCTATACCTGTGATCTGACACGATCCGGCGGCTACCAGGCGCGAGCGGTATTTGACACCACGCAAACCTGCAAGAACGGGGTTTGCACGACGTCCAATTACACTCCTGATCCCAAGTACCTCCAATATCGCGACATCACCGGGGCAGTTTTTCCCATCACGCCCCCCGGTCAGACCGTGCAGATCGGCCTTAAGCCTATTCTCCTGGAGAACTGTACCTGCCCCAAGATTCCTTGAAGCCTCGCGGACGATAGCCACACTCCCCCGTGTATCGCGAGGCGTACGACAACAGGAGGCGAGACGGCCCCCGCTTTCGCGGCGTTCGGTGGCCACGTCAAGCACGGGTGGCCAGTGTCCCCCCTGTACCAATGGTACGATCCGATATCGACCGTTGCACTGCTAAAGTGGGAGTAAAGCAATTGCTGGGGCAAGTAATGCCAGCCACGCGGGAAGCATGAGAGCGAGTTTAGGACGCCATTTCGTGGCGTCGCAGCACTGGGTTGCTTCCCGTCATGTCCGCTGACTCCGCGCCGCTTCGACACAGGTCGTCTTCTCGATGCCCCCCGCTGCAGGTTACAGCGGTGGGGTGGGGTCGTCCTCTCTGAAAGAGGAGGACATCGGTCGGGTAGGATTGGGTGAGGTTTCTGGATTGCCGAGCCGTGAAACCTCGCATCGGGATGCAACCATTTGTCACGTACCGGGTTACATGTAGTGGCTGAGCGGCAGTTTTCTGAGCGAGAGAAAGACCGGAATGAAGGAGTTGGAGATTGTTTAGGGCGCTAAGAGCCATACTTTTTGTGGACCACGCGGTGACCACGGGACTGCTGTTTGTAATCGTTTGTTCTCTCTTTCTGTCCGGCTGCGGCGGAGGTTCCACAGGCTCAAATGCGCCACCAATCGGCGCAGTAGCCAGCGTGACCCTCTCTCCTTCATCAGTGACTGTCAGCAAGGGGCAGACCGAACAGTTCAGCGCCATCGCGAAGGATGCGAGCGGAAACGTTATCAGTGGAGCGAGCTTCACCTGGAGTTCGAATACGAGCTCAGTCGCGACTGTCGACAGCAACGGATTGGTGACCACCATAGCGCAGGGCAGCGCGCAGATTACAGCCACCAGTAGTGGCGTAAGCGGCAGCGCCACCCTGACGGTGGTGCAGGTCGCGAGCGTGACCGTGACCCCCTCGCCCGCATCGATCGCTGCAGGGCAGACTCTGCAGTTCAGCGCCATTGCGAAGGACGCGAACGGAAACGTTATCAGTGGAGCGAGTTTCACCTGGAGTTCGGACACAACCTCGGTGGCGACAGTCGACAGCAATGGACTGGCCACAGCCGTCAAAAATGGCACCGCGCACATTACGGCCACCAGTGGAGGCGTAAGCGGCAACGCGACGCTGACCGTGGCAACTGTGGCGAGCGTGACGGTGTCGCCAGCAACGGCCAGCATTACTGTGGGCCAGAGGCAGCAGTTCACAGCGGTGGCCAAGGACTCCGGCGGAAACGTGATCAACGGAGTGCCGTTCGCCTGGAGTTCGGATGTGACTTCGGTTGCGACGGTGGATACCAACGGATTGGCGACTGGGATAAATCAGGGGACGGCACACATCTCGGCCGCCGCGAGCGGGATCACGGGTTCCGGTACTTTGACGGTAAATCCGCAGGCCGGCGGGAACGCCATTCCCGCTTCGTTCTATGGATTCACGATCAACAAACCGTGCTCGATCGCGAACACAAATCCAACGGGTGGCAGCTGCAATAACCCCGAGTCGCACGATTTTCCCGGGCTTCCTCTAACGTGGACACGTTCCCTGTCCGAAGACTACATCAAGTGGAACGACATCGTTCAGTGCGATCCGACGGGAACGGTATGTCCTCTGCCCGGATCCGGCTGCAGCAAGGATGGGTTAGGTAACAATGGATCCCCTTGTCCTGGCAATCAGCTCGTGGCAGGTTGTGTTCCCAATGCCAAGGCTGCTGACGATCCAACCAATTGTGCCTATGTATGGCCAACCTTCGATTTTTATCTGACCCGGTTCAACGCCCACTCAGTTGATTTCATGTATGACGCTTATTTCACGCCCGACTATCTCAGCGTGCGAGGATCTCGCTGCACGGGGAATGGGCAAGCTGACTTTGGAGCGGACTCAACCTGCATTGCTCCGGCGGACATTTGCGGAGGAGGGGCCAGATTCACTTGGGGATGCGATCCGCCTTTTGATATCGATAACACTCCCGGCAGCGGGAAAGCAGACGGCAGTGATCAGCACTTCAAGTGGTTTGTGACCGCTTTCATGACGCACTTGCAGCAGAACGGTGAACACATCACCTACTGGGAGGTGTGGAACGAACCTAACGTTTGCAAAGAATGGAACCATGGCGATCAGGCCAATGTCGACTGCCCGTCGCAAAATCCAGGGGGAGGGCCAAGCGTCGGTACCGCTGCTCAGCTCGTACGCATGGCAAAGGATGCGCGCAACATCATTCCCACGTTCGACCCCAATGTCCTGATCAGTTCGCCGGCACTTGTGGGCATAGCCGCGCCGGTTAATCAGGCTTACATGAACAAGATTCTGACGCAGGGCGGTTCTGTATTCGATTGGATTGGATTCCATGGCTACTACTCAAGTGGAGGAGGTTGTCCCTCGAACTGTCCCATACCTGAAAACTGGTTGCCGCAATGGAACGCTGTGGTAAAGGTGATGAACGCGACCGGGCAGTCCGCGAAACCGGCAATCAATACGGAATACAGCTGGGGCGCCGCCACGAATGTGGTTGATCCGGACATGCGTGCTGCGCAAACCGCGAGGCTCTTTCTACTGCAGGAGTCTTATTATCCAGCTCTTGCCCGTGAAGGGTGGTATGGAGAGGACTTCCAAATCAAAACGGGCGGCGGGTCTGGCGAGTTTTGGGCATCGGGATCGACCCATGTGCAAGATCATTGTTCCGTGGTGGACCCGGTTCAGGGCGGATTCGTTTGTCCGGGGGGCCTGGCGATGAATCAAATCTTCACATGGACGCTAGGAGCGACCTTTGGCGGACCGTGCACTTGTTCTGGACCCAATTGTTCACCCGCACCTGCAGTGGGGGTGTTTCAATGCGCGATCACGCGGCCTGGCGGGTATGCCGGATTGTTCGTCTGGGACAGTTCAGCGACGACATTTCCTTGCCATAACGCAGCTTGCGGCTCGACCACCTTCAACATCCCGCCGGCGTACACCTCCGACTGGCAGGACTTGAACGGAAATGTGACACAGTTGGGGGGCGCGTCTACTGTGACCATCGGTGCCAAACCTATCCTTATTGAAACGGTTCCTTAGCACGCCACGAAGGGATCGCATTCGCGGCCGCCAGCGCCTGAATGCGCGTTCATAAGCGGGCCAGCTACGGCTTCTGGGACTTCGACCCGCACTAGAGCGACCTGAGCCGTAATCAATCTTCATCTAGCGCACAACTCACCCTTATCCCACAACCGCCTTCTCTTCTGTCTTCTACCACCGCTGGTAGTAGTAGCTCCCCTAGGCTAGTCTCCATACTCAGTCGCGTCCGGGGCCGCCAGTGGCCGGATGCAGCGCTTCGAAAAAGCGAGGGCCCAGCTTGCTGAAGAACCTAGTTGTTGCGACGGTATGGCTTTTCTTGTTTGGCAGCCTCTTGCAGGCACAGAATTCCCGAGGATCACTGCGTGGCATCGTCCAGGACGTCAGCGGCGCCCGGGTTTCGTCCGCCAAGATCATCGCCCAGTCATCTGGCTCGTCGTTGCAGCGCGAGGCGACGAGCGAAGACCGAGGAGAGTTTCGGATTGACGAGTTACTGCCCGGCACGTACCAGGTAACCGTAACCGCTGCTGGATTTGCTCAGGCTCAAGCCGAGGTTGCGGTTGCCGTCAGCACCGTCCGCGACGTCACGGTCACCCTGAAACCTATGGCAGCCAAAGAGACTGTCAACGTTCAGGCGTCAACTTCCTCGATCACCACGCAGCCGATCGATCTGGTCAGCGTGGTGCACCAGGGAATTGTGAGTAGACAGGACCTGGAGACTCTTCCGCTCGCCGCCCGCAGCTTTGCCAACATCGCCTATCTGACGCCGGGAACCGAACCGGTAGAACCCTCCGACCCGACCAAAGCGCGCATAACTGCCGTCTCCACCGGTGGCAGCTCGGGTCTGAATAACGAACTTTCCGTCGACGGTGGGGACAACTCCGACGACTGGATTGGCGGGTTTCTGCAAAATTTCTCGCCAGATGCCATCCAGGAATTCGCCGTTCGCACGGCGAGTGAAGACGCTGACACGGGGGGCACAACCGCTGGTTCGGTCGTCATCACCACCAAACGGGGTACGAACGACTGGCACGGCAGTGGCGCGTTCTACGAACGTGCGGCCTCTCTGAATGCGCGCTTCCCGATCGAAAATCCTGCGCCTAATCCGAAACAGCCTTTCTCACGCCAGAACTACATCGCGACTGTGGGCGGACCCGTTGAGCGCAACAAGGTTTGGCTCTTCGCGTCCTTCGAATACGTTCGCGAGAACGCCAGCATAGCTTACAGCCCCGCCAGCGTCACGCAGTTCGATGCTCTCTCGCAGCTGGCATCCAACGGACTCATTCCCGGCGGGGTCACTTCAATCGCCGTGCCGCCGAATGTTCGCATTCCGTTCCGCGACTACAATAGTTCTTTGCGTTTCGACTGGGCGCAGTCCACAAAATCGCAGTGGTTTCTCCGCACCTCCTCCGACAGCTACCTCACCCACAACGCTCTGGTGCAGCAAGCCACTTTGCCCTCGACCGGATTGACCACACACAACAACTACTTCAATACCGTCGTCAGCAATACGTATTCCTTCAACCCGAATTGGCTCGGCACCTTCGTCTTTGACGCGAGCGAACTGCACCTGACCCAGACGCGCAACTCGACCCTGGGCTTCGCTCTGCAATTTCCATTCAGTTTGACTTCGCTGACCGTATCTGGCTTCGAAACGTTCGGCGATAACCAGTTTGCCACGCCGATAACGGCGTTCCCGGAGCTTCGCAACCAGGAAAAATACCAGTTCCGTTATGACCTCAGCCGGGCTGGCGGCGATCATTCGTTCAAGTTCGGTGTCAACTTCATCCATGAGCCGGTGCTCAGTGGAGCGCTGTCATCAAACGCGGAAACTCTGTACACATTGCCTAACGACCCCACGTTCTACCTCACCAATCTCGCGCAGTTTCGAGTTGATCTGGCCGCCGGGGCTGCGATCACCCCCGCCGGCGATGGCAGCTTCTCGCAGAATGTTCAACGTCTGGGTCTCTACGCTCAGGACTCCTGGCGAGTCTCGCGCCACCTCACCGTAAGCTACGGGCTGCGCTATCAAACAAGCTTTGGCCTGTTCAACGCTTCGGGCCGCACCCAGGCTGCGAATCCCACCTTTGCTCTGCTCCCGTTAAACGGAGTTCCGGCTGCGGTTCCCCACGACTACCGCAAGGCGTTTGCACCTCGCCTTGGAATCGCTTATTCCCCGGGTGATAGCGGCAAGACCGTATTCCGTGCAGGCTTTGGAATGTTCTACAACGATCTGGCGCAGAACGGTTGGGTCACTGCGTTTCAAGCTGTCAATGGAGGCATAGATAACAGTCCTCCGTCTTATATCGACCCGAACTACAAGACGCCCTACGCGATCCACGCCACCGGCGGAGTGCAGCATGCCTTCAATGATCACTGGACGGTGAGCGCCGACTACACTCACGAACAGGGCAATCACGGTTATCGCGGCTACTCGTTCAACGAATTCAATCTGTACAAGTCCGACAACCGGTCGAGCTATAACGCCCTCATGCTCCACTTGCAGGGGAACGTGTCCAGTCGCTTCAACCTGGTCGCGAACTACACGCTGTCGCATGCGCAGACCTGGGGTTGCATACTGGGCGAACTGTTTGACTACGTGAACGCAGTCTGCAATCCGTTCAACGCTTTCGGGCCGGGCGACTATGGCGACTCCGGGGAAGACGTTCGTCATCGCTTCGTGGTCGCCGGGACCGTGTACGTACCCGGCGGTTTCGAAGTGACTACGCTCACTCAAGGAGAAAGCGCCCGCCCCTTTACCATCACCACGGCTGACAATAGCGGTCGAATTTCCGTGAACGGAGTTCCCACCGCTCTTGACGAGTTCCGCGGCACACCCTACATCCAGATGGATCTGCGCGTCAGCCGGCCGTTCAAGTTCGGCGATCGCTGGGAGGTTCGACCGTTTGCTGAATTTTTCAATTTGTTCAACCGCAACAACCCCGGCGCGAACTTCGTGGCCAACGTAAGTGCTCTTTCGATGGTCCCACCCGCGGAGGCGCTCACCGGCAACGTCACATCCCTTTGCGCGAATGCCGACTGTTCAGTGACAACGCCCATTACAAGCCTGAACCAGCTGCGTGTGCCTGCAGGCGGCTTAGGGGACTTCTTCGGCCCCGGCACAACTGTGGGGATTCCCTTCGCGGCCCAGTTGGGGGTGAGGGTGACGTTCTAGGGCGACAGTTCTTTGTGAGAGCCTGGCACACTCCGAGGCGGCTGGTCTTAACGCAGACTCCAGTATGAGGCGCGCAGGGATCTTGGCTGGCCCGATGCGGTCTCTTCTTTCGCGCGTGCCGCGATAGCTCTGTTTCAGCCCGCGACACCCCCTGAGGTTTGAAGCCTGAAGTGTCCCTGATGCAAGTCCTTTCATCCTTATCGTGCGAAGGTGATACCGTGTACAATCCTCGCGGTCTTTCGAAGGCGGAGAGGATGCTTGCAATGAAGCGACGAGCAGCAGTCTTAATAGCCTCGTGCATGATGCTTACCTGGTCTGGTATCGTCCACGCGCAAACATGGCGCCCGCTGCGAAACCAACCTCGCTTTTCATCTCCAGGGACTCCTCTCCTGCTGACGGACGGTACGGTGATGGTGCAAGACTCGGACGCCTCTGACTGGTGGCGACTGACTCCCGACGCCAATGGAAGCTACCTCAACGGGACATGGACACAGTTGGCATCGCTGCCGAAGGGATACGGTCCTTTATATTATGCTTCCGCGGTTCTGGCCGACGGTCGAGTCATCGTGGAGGGCGGAGAATACAACCTGGGAAATCAGCAAGTCGAGACCAATCTGGGAGCGATTTATGACCCGACAACCGATAAATGGACAGGAGTATCGCCACCAACCGGCTGGGGTGACATTGGAGATGCTCCGAGCGTAGTGCTCCCCAATGGCAAATTTATGATTGGCCATATCGACGATGTTCAGGACGCGCTGCTCGATCCAAAGACGATGAGCTGGACGGTAGAACCGGGCACGGGAAAGAGGGACCGGAATGCCGAGGAAGGGTGGACGCTGCTGCCAGGTGGAACCGTCCTGACTGTGGACGCACTATTAGCTCCCGGCGCAGAAAAGTTCGTTCCCAGCCTGGTTAAGTGGATCAGCGCTGCCAACACGATTGTTCGCCTGGAGGACTCGTTCTCTCAAGAAATTGGGCCAGCCGTGTTACGTCCGGATGGTACTGTCTTCGCGACGGGCGCCAATGGAAATGGCGCCGGTCATACATCCGTCTATCATCCTCCGGCGGATCGAAACAAGCCTGGACATTGGGTGCCGGGGCCCGATTTCCCAGGCAAATTGGATATAGCCGATGGACCCGCAGCGCTGCTGCCTAACGGCAGCGTGCTCTGCCAGGCGAGTCCCGGCATCTATCATCCTCCCAGTCACTTCTTCGAGTTTGACGGGACTAAACTGAAAGCGGTTCCGGCGCCACCCAACGCACCCAATGACCCGTCTTATGCGGGACGCATGCTGGTGCTGCCCACCGGCCAAGTCCTTTTCACCGATGGCTCAACCGATGTGGAGATCTATACGCCGACTGGCAGTGCTGATCGCGCGTGGGCGCCAACGATCAGCTCCGTTCCCACTCAGCTTACTCGCGGACAAACGTATGTAGCGTCGGGAACCCAGTTTAATGGTCTGTCGCAAGCCGTAGCCTATGGAGATGATGCCCAGGCGGCCACTAACTACCCGCTTGTGCGCATCAAAAATGACACGACAGGGCACGTCTTCTACACCCGGACTCACGATCACAGTACGATGGCTGTCGCAACTGGGGACAAAATCGTGTCCACTAACTTCGACGTTCCCGGGAGTATGGAGACTGGTACGGGCAAGCTGGTAGTGGTCAGCAATGGAATCGCTTCCGATCCGGTAGCGGTTACAGTCCAATAAGCGAGGCTGCCTTCACTTATCGCCTTCCTCCAGCAAGACGGGAGAGAAGTCTACGTCCACTTTTGCAGTGCGGTCGAAGCTCCGTTTTTCCTGGTCCAGTTGCTTCAGGAAACCTACGCCCCAGGCCTTCGGCACTTCGAACTCGACGTGGCCGCCGGGATTCCACAAAATCCACGCTCGATGGCGTGAATTCAAGCTCAACTGGCACATCCAAGTGCCCCGCCGGTCTTGGCCACAGGAACGCATGCGAGCGCCTAGCAGCCATTGTTCGATTTCGGTATAGGCGAGTGCTGCAGGCAGAGTATGAATGTCATCTGATTCGGTGAACGGAATGCTGAGCTCCTGATTGTCCCAGGCATACCAATAGAGACGACGTACGCCCGCAGCCCAGTCGAGGATGTAAGCACGTGCAACGTATGCCGATTTTTCCCGATCCGACTTGAACGACTTAGGTACTGGGAAACAACATCCATTTTCCGTGTCCCAGAGAGGTTTGTTGACTTTGTACTTTGCCATCACGCCCTGAACTTCACGAATGCGAACCAGCATTGCTTCCGGTTCCGCTGCTCCGGAATAGAAATGATAGCCGACAATGTCGGCGTACTTAGCGCCGCCTAACTCGAAATAGCGGTCCATCCAAGCGGCTCCGGTCGGACCCACGGCCGAGGGACTGACCACCAAGGCAGAAGGGTCAACCTCTTTTATGATCGAGTATGCTTCTCTTGCGAGGGTGATCATCTCCTCGGGCGAGCCCGAGTAAAAATTCTTCAGATTGGGTTCGTTCCATATTTCGAAGGCCTCAATGCGCCCCTTATAGCGTGTAGCCAGGATGCGCACGTAGTTCTGCCAGTCGGAAAGATTCTTCGGGGGAGCAGCGCCGCCGGGAGCCGGGTTGCGAGGTGAACCTGCGGTCTCCTCCGGACGTGCTGATGCCCACTGCGGCGTCCGTCCCAGAGTCAGTATGATGGGGACGTGGTGTTTCTGCGCCAGGTCAAGACAGCGATCGAGCGTTCCGAATTCCCACACACCTCGGCCGGGCTGCAGTTTTAACCAGTTAACTGCCGCCGCCCATAAGCGCCAACTGCCGAATGGCACGCTTGGCCATTCTGTCGTCGTGGTTGCGCGATGAATGTGCATCCCAAAATAAGTTTGTGGTATGGGATCTGAGGACGGAGAGAGTGCGAGGTCGGGAGAACCAGCCAACTGTGCCCAGCCGCCTACAACAACGATGAAGGCCAAATGAACGAGTTTCATGCTTCAGGGCACCGTTGTTTATGCGCTTGCATGTTCACCGAGGTGCGGCGCGAAGAGGCTGAAGAGCACACCTCACGCCATGAAGGATCATACTCTTCTACGATGTGAGGGAGCTACAAAGACGGCGGGAAAGGGAATGATAGTACACGAGGCGAGATCACGAGCAGATATACAGAGCAGAGAAGGGGGTGGGAGTATAGGGCGCCCAGCCCCCCGCCTCTTTTTGTCTTGCCTCGGCGACTAGGGAGGTGTCATGTTCTCCAAGAGAATGGGTTTAAGTCCAATCTGCACGGTCTCCCCGGGAGCTATAGGAAAGAGAGCCCCTGTGATGTCGCGATACTGAATGTACTTCGGGTCGGGAGTATACGAAGACGTTGTGCAAACGCCGCTCTTGCAGGTTTGCGTGGTGTCAAATACTGCCCGAGCCTGGTAGCCACCCGATCGCGTAAGGTCACAGCTATAGACCGCCTTCCAGACGGTCCCGCCATTTTCGGTGCACGGGTAAGGCATGGTGGTGCCCAACATCCAGCCCTCTACTACTCCGTACGCCGTGCCGGCAGGTGTGATGCCTCCTGTTGGCGTCCAGAGCGTGCCCCACACGGGCTCGTCCCAACCATACCAAGAGGATTGTGGTATCCCGACCGACCAATGTTCAAGGAGGCTGCGTGCAACAAAGGAAGCCCGGTAGTCAGGGTCAGCGATCGCTTGACTTCCTCCCCAGGAATTCTCACTGTCCCAGATAGGCTTATTCTCTAAACCCAGATTCATCTGGGCGAGCGTAACCTTAATATTCACGCTTTTGAATCCGACAATCGCCTCCGGAACATCGTTGGTGCCTACGTCCGGATAGCCATGAATGTCGATGAGGTCGACACCCGTGGGTAGTCCCTGCTGGAAGAGGCTCTGCAGGTAGATAGCGCTAGTAGACGACGGGCTGGCGATGAGTGCTTTGGGATCGCCGGCACGAACGTCGTTGTACACATGTTGTGTGAGCTCGACCATTTGCGCCACGGTCCCAGTAAAGACATTGGCAACGTTGGGCTCGTTCCAGAGCTCGTACATCGTGATCTGGCCTTTATAACGCTGGACCAGGGCATTGATGAAATCGTCGAGGTACTGAATATTGCTCACCGTGCTGGTGCACGCGTAGATGTGCGTGCCTTTGTAGAACGTACAAGTGGTAGGATCCGCGGCCGCCCATTTCGGAATGTTGGCATTGGTCCAATAGAACGGGAGACCATGCTGCTGGGCGAGGGCGACATATTGATCTAGTGCCGTCCAGTTGAATACCCCCTGTGTCTGTTCAATGAAAGGCCAAGTGGTGCCGTCGCCTTTGCCCAAGAAGCCAATAGGAACCGAAGGGTATACCTGAGTCTGGTTGTAGATCGTCATTCCGAAGAACGTCGACGGGATGGTGACGGGCTGAAATCCGTAAAGATTGTTGAACGAAACTTGCAAAGTCGCAGATTGAGGAGGAGCGGAAGAGTCAACCAACTTGAAATTCGCGGTGAAGGTATTGATCTGGTCGTTGGGAGTACCAGCGATAGTGCCGGTCGAGGCGGAAAGCTGCAATCCCGCGGGCAGAGCGCCGCTGGTGAGAGTCCATGTCAACGGTGTTTTTCCGCCAACGCTCTTCAGAGTGTTACTGTACGGAAAGTTGTTGTAGGAATCATCCATGCCCTGAGTGGTGATGCTCATGAGGTACTTGTAGCCGTTCACCACGGTGTACTTACCCTTAGGGCTCTGCACGGTGACATTGGTGGTGCCTGCGCCACTGGGAGCAACCACGTCAACTTCGCTCGCGCTCGTGGTTTTTATCGTCGCCGCGGAGCTACCAAACAAAACCTGGTTGACCGGCTTCAAGTTTGCGCCCAGAAGTTTCACCACGTTGCCGCCAGCGGGCGCACCGGATTTCGGGGAAATAGTGAACACAACAGGGCCGGCGGTGTAAGTATATGCATTAGCGAGATCTCCATTGCCGTTGATGTCGGAGACGCTAACATCGACCTTGCCGCCCGCATGGGCCGGTGTGACTCCGGTCAACTGGGTGGCCGACACGAAAGTCACGGAGGTTGCAGCCACTCCGCCGAATTTCGCTGCCAGGGTATTGTTGACGAAGTTCGTGCCGTTGATCGTCACCTTCCGGTTCCCGGCAGTAGGTCCGATATTGGGCACTACACTAGTAACGGTCGGGGCCTGGGCGAACGCAAGCTGTGAGAACGCAAGCGCAGCCAAAAACGAGAAGAACATGAAGCTACGGGAAATGCCTTTTATCAAAAGGCGGGAACTGAAGAACCGAGTCATCGAGGTGATCCCCTTTAATGGAGGCATTCCTGCCTCACGTGCTGAGTGGATGTGCAAAGTTCAGAGAGTGCGCGGGCGAAACTTCAACGGACGGTAAGACGCAAAATAGACAGACATGAAAGGCGGGAGACCAGCCTATCGTCCTCACTACGACGCTGTGCAAAGCAAGCACCTTAATCCGGTAACTCTGTACCTAGTATCTACAGCCCGTAAGCAGCTTTCTTCTTACCGAACCGATGGTTAGGTAACTTACTGTTGTGTCGTGCAGCCTCTGTTGTCCGGCAGCAGCTACTTTCCTAGCTTGAGCATGGCCGCACCGTGGCCAGTTACATTTATGGTGTGGCCGTTCTTGATGAGCCCGAGGTTCTTATGTGCCCAGAGATCACGAGCAGTAATTTCCCCGCTAATGCCGATGGACTGGAAATTGAGTGGAATCGACTCCGCGCCTAGGCCTCGATTGAATACTCCAACGGCCAGACAAGGCGAGCTCGAACATTCCGGATGTGGTCCGGTGGTCGACAGCTTCTTGATCCATATTTCCAGCGGCCCTTGCTCCCAAACTCGTTTTCCTTGCACCCCAAGCGAATCCTGATCGACAGCGATTACCTCAGGATCAGCGAGAAGTGCGAGGACAGCGGGCGTCATCGCAGTAAGGTCATTGCCGGCGATCAGCGGAGCGGAAAGAATGCACCACAAGCTCATCTGGGTCTGGTACTCGACATTGGTCATTCCGCCATTCCCAACCTGCAGCATGTCCGGATCGTTCCACGCGCCCGGTCCCGCGTACGACTGAAGCCCCATCTGCCCAAAGCCGATCTCTGCCATCTCGTAAAAGTCGTCTTTTACGTCCTGGCTGGTGCGCCAAAGATTCGCTCCGGTAGAAGCACCCCATTGCCACACGCTCTGCATGCCATATTCGTCGATGCTATAGACGAAGGGTCGCCCAGTGGCTTGCAGGACCTTGTACATCAGGCTATAGGCACCAATCATCTTCTGGACGGTTACTGGCTTGTAGACCTGACCCGCGCTGCACCAGTCATACTTGAGGTAATCGAAGCCCCACGTTGCAAAGGTCTGTGCATCCTGCGCTTCGTGGCCGTAGCTGCCGATGTAGCCGGCACAACTTGTCGGCCCGGGAGAGGAGTAGATTCCGATTTTCAGGCCAAGGCTGTGAACGTATGCGGTTAGAGCGGCCATGTCAGGAAACCTGCTGTTTGCCTGGATGTTACCGTTGGAGTCGCGTGTGCCTTGCCAGCTGTCGTCAATGTTGATGTAGGTGTAACCCACATTCTGCATCCCGCTGCTGGCCATGGCGGCGGCTTGCGCTCGGATGGTAGGGTCGTCAACCGCAGTGCGAAAATGGTTCCAGCTGTTCCAGCCCATAGGCGGAGTCTGAGCTAGTTGTGCGCGCATAGCCGTTGGGCTCGCGAGCAGGGAAAGAACAGAAATGCACCAGAAAACAAAAGAACTTCTCGATGGTGTCATGTTTGCCTCGGCCGGTACAGCGCTACTGACTTAATTCAACCAAGACTTGAAGTGCCTGCATACCCCACAGCAAGTCCCGAAGTGGTTAAGGTGTTCCAAATGCCGACTTATTCATCGTCTATGTCGTCTGTCACGCGTGGCTTATGAATAAAGTAATTTGTGGGCAACTTTGCAGGGATTGCGTGGAACTGCCTTGGTTTCCGGTTGAAGTTGAAACAGTCGGAAAGGTCGTCTGCGCGTGCATCGGCATACTCCTGGCCGTTAATCAGGCCAAGGCCGAAAACCTCTTCCGTGAACTTCAGGATGCTGCCGAAATCGTGCTGAGTGTGGGAGACATAACCCTGCTTCGCGTAGGGGGACACCACGATCAGCGGCACGCGAAAACCCAGCTCATACGAGTGATAGAAAGGTGTCGGAGGAGCAACGTGGTCATACCATCCGCCCCATTCATCCCAGGTGATAAATATGGCGGTGGTGGACCAATATGGACTGGAGCCGATGGTGTTAACGATAGATGCCACCCAGGATGGCCCAGAGCCATCATTGCCATTGGGGTGATCGGACTCCTGGGAGTCTGGTATCACCCAGCTTACTGAGGCTAACTGCCCGTTGGTGACGTCGGTCAATACCTGCGACGGGTTCAGAATTACATTGGCCCAGTCCGGTCCGTTTCGAATCGTCGAGATCGCGTTGGGTCCGGTCCAGAGAGAGTTGGCGGTAGGTGCATAGTAGCGCCAAGTGATGCCGCCTGCATCAAGCAGGTCAATAAGCGTTGGATGAGTGAAGCACGGGAATGCCTGGTAGATCTCGTGGCCCTGGAAGTCAATCAACGGCACGTATTCTTGCGGCGGAGAAGTGCATCCAGTATTCCAATTGGCATTTGGAATACCCAAGGGATTGTCAGCTGCGAGGTAGTTGCTCGGATTGGCTGGCGCTGAGGTCCCGGAAATCAGATATTGATGCGCCTCAAAACTTGGCCCCTGGTGGGTCGCAAACATTCGGTCGCCAAAGACGTACTGTTCGGCCATCAGGAAATAAGGCTGCACGTCTGCAGGGTTTACATACTTGAATTGAGGATTAGGAGGTGGGCAGATCACCTGGTGTGGATTAGGACCACATCGGACCGATATCTTGTCGGCACCGTCCATCTTGCCGTTGTCATACATGGCCGCGAACGAGGGGTATCTGTGATCAGGCCCGTAGTGGCTCACCAAAGGTATCTGTCCCAGGGTGATGACCTGTCCCTTCGAGTTCAAACCCGTGTTCGCTATGTCGGCGCCTGGCAGGCCATGGAAGAGGTTGTCCGGACTGCGATTCTCTTGCATGATCACCACCACATGCTGGATCTGGGTCTGCGCATACGCCGGCGCAAGGGGAGCGAGCAGCAAAAGCGCCGTCGCGAACCGTTTCATGTGGGACAGTTTCATTACGGCTTCCTCCTCAGAACCGTGCTCAATCAGAATTAACCTTCCAACCCACTTCTTTGCCAGAAAAACGTGGCCTGGGATTCACAGACAGTTCGAGCAGTTTGCGTTCGGCGACTGACTGGGGTCGCCCACACTCATAGCTCCGCCCTCTCAGTCGCATGGGTGTGACTGCACAAGAAGTACGATAAGCAAGTTACGCCGTGCATGATCGTTCAGAACGATTGCCGGCACGTTCTTACAGAGGCAGTTTTGGACATTTGGGGGATTTACTGGTCAAGTGCGCGGTCGAACAAAACAGCTTGTCCTCACCGCGACTTGGTGCAGGTGAGGTTACCCGGCGCTGCAAGGTGCTGCAAGTGGTAGAAAGACCTTTGGTATTGGGGTAGAAAGACTCCATACCGGATTCTTTGGCCGCTCCTTGCGCCAGGAACCTGGTGCAGCACGATCTCATGATGCTCAGTTTGCTCCTCCTGATCAATGCCGGACGAGTGCTTCGCTATCAGACAGACTCGCAATGACGGCGCGTAAAACATTCACTTGCCGAGAGCTTTGAAGGTGGCCATCTGCATGACCCAGGGACCGCTGGAGAGCAGGGGAGCGGTAGCGTTGTAGCTACCTGTACTGGAGACGGTCTTGTCTTCCGCCAAGTCGGAGTCCGGCAAGGTGATGATGCGCTCAGTGAATGTTTTGCCCGGTCCTGTGGAGCCGGTAGAAACAGTGTCAGCACCGAAAATCAGCTCATCTGCCAGGGTGGTGGTCGCTGAACCGCTATTCGCGGTGGACCCGCTACTGCCGGTCCCGGCAACCACATCCAGGGGGCTGTTTGGATCCGCGCCGGCATATTCCAGCACCCGAATGTCAGGATACGTTGCCGCTTGGCTGAAAGTGACGGTTACAGTGTTGTTGCCGGGCGCAATATTTCTGGCGTAGTAGATCGACTGGCTGAGACCGGTTCCTCTGGTCGGGCCGATTGCTAGAGCGTAGGAATTTCCCTGGCTGTCCTTCACGGACTGTACTGCCGACGTGGTGTCGTTCCAGCCGACCACGACGATGTTCAGATCGTTGGCGATTTGTGGCGCCATGTACTGGACCGAGACGGTCGACGTGGGTGACTGCGGCGTGCCAGCATTGACCTGAATGAAAGCGATGGCAGTCGCCGGCGGCGGATTCAATCCGTATACCTGGAGCTGTCCGGAAAAAGTTCCGAGATAAACCTTACCTTTGGCGACGGTCGGCGGCGAGAACTTGGCGTAGAGGCCAAGGTTGTCGCGGGCCGCATTCTGGTTGCTATCCCAGAGCTCGTGTGTGAGGTCGGTGGCGTCAAAAGCATGGAGGATTCCTGGCTGTGGCTGCAAATTAGCGTCGCCGGAGTAGGAGCGCGCCGCCCATACAATGCCGGTACCGGCCTTGCTACCGTTGGCCGACAGCGACAGGACCGCCTCATTCGAATTGCCCGCAGGGCTCACGATCTGACCTTGCGACACTGGCGAGGTAAGAAACGTCTGTCCCGAAAGCTCCCAGGCCTTGATAACGTCACTCGGCCCCCAGAGATAGATAACCGGGCCGTGGTTGGGACTCTTCCAGTAAATGGGCGAGCCCATAATCATCCCTTCGGGGTAGATATTGGTGGCCTGGAAGTTCTGCAAATTGCCATTGAAGGTGGTATTGAACTCGCCCATTTTCCCCGTGGTGCAATCAGCGACACGCAGAATGCCGTCTTTGCCGCCGGCAACCAGCAACGTAGTGCCCGGCAACAGGAGCGGCCCGCCGGCGCCCAGGTCGACATTGCCTCCATTCAGGAAGGACTGATCGTAAGGCGCGAAGTAGTCTGCCAACGTCAGGCCGTTGGCCGGACTCAGCTTCAGAAAACTACTGGCGTAATCGGGGCCGCCGGTGTTGACATCGAAGGTCCCGTTAGAGGTTGTGGCATAAATATTGTTAGCGTCTGCAGCTAAGCCTTGTTGGCCGCCCCAGATACCGCCGCCATTGGCGCCCGAGCCGGGAGTGGAATTGTAGGCGCTCAGCTGCGCGAGGGTCGTCGCGTCGTATCCGAGGACGAAGCCGTGCCAGGTCCTGAAGTCGCCGACGGATCCGAAGCCGATATAGATCACACCGTTAAGCAACAGCAAGCCGGGGCGATTGTTTTGGCTGAACGAAATGAAGTCGCCGGCCGCAATCTCTACTGGACCAGCGAATTTCTCTTTTCCACTGAACAGATCGAGCGCGTGCAGCTTGAAGTGATATGTGTTGTCGGTTGCGTTCTTGGTCTTTGCGACTACGTAAATCGTGTGGCTCGACAGATCTATGACGGGAGTACTTGTGATACCAATCTCAGGCTCCAAGTCGCTGTAGCAAGGCGGTCCCGGAGTGGGGCAGATGTCCTGGCTGGGCACGGATGTCCCGAGATGGACCTTCCAGAGCGGCGCCGACGCCTTGGGATCGTCGGCATCGAATGCGTACACACTGTCGTGCTCAGTCGCTGCATAAACTACATTTCGCGTCTTGCCTTTGATATTCAGACTGGGAACGTAGAGTGGCTGCGCATAGACTTGACCGTCGACCGTGCGGGAAAAGAGTTTGCCAAACTTGCTGACGTTCACGTTGGACGTGTTGAGTATGGTCTCCCGCAGGTTCTGTCCGCTACGGCGGTTGTCGTTGTGGTGAGTCACGACCGACACCTGGGCGGCGGCGAAGGTGGTGACCAGACAGATAATCGAACACGAGATTAGGAAGAACTGAATTCGACGCACTAATTCGAAGTCTCCGCTTGGCTTGAAGAATGTCGACGACTGTCGCAAATATTTCCACCGCCTCTACAATCTGTCTGTTTGAAGCTGCGTTAATGCTGGGGCCCTGGCGGGAACCTCCAGCGGTGGTCACGGCAATGGTGACGGCAATGTAGAGTTCTGTGTTCGGATGCTTCGGACCGACCGAGAGTTGTAAAACATCCTCCCTCGTCACCACCGCGCGAGTTGGAGTTGACTTACTGTCCCGCCGCCTTGAAAGTGCACATTTGCATGACCCATGGACCCCCAGGAGAAAGCGGGGCGGTCGCGCTGTAGCTTCCGGTAGCACTGACGATCTCGTCTTCGGCAATATTGCCGTCCGCGGTAATGATGCGCGACGTGAAGCCCGATCCCGGACCCGCAGTCGCCGTGAATACGGTGTTGGCGCCAAAAATCAACTCAGAAGAAAACTTGGTTGTAGCCGATCCACTACTTGAATTGGTGCTGTTTCCACTCGCGCCGGCGGAGGCGTCAAGTGGACTTGTGGTGGCCAGGCCACTGTATTCGAGAACCCTTACGTCGGGAAACACAGCCGCCTGGGTGAAGGTGACAGTAACGGTGTTGCTTCCGGAGTGGATGTTCGGAGCGTAATAGATCGACTGAGTGAGTGCCGTACCTGCCGTCGGGCCAGCCGCCAGACTGTATGTATTGCCGAGGCTGTCAGTCACCGACTTCACGGACGCGGTAGTATCATTCCACCCTACCGCTACAACATTCATATTGCCCTGACCTTGGGCGGACGGATACGTCACGGCGACGGAGGTTTGCGAGGACTGGGGAGTAGCCGCGGCGACCTGAACGAAGCGGATTGTCGATATCGTGGATCCGCAGCCAGAGATCTTAAAATTGGCAATTCTGGTGTTGCGAATTGGGGGCGGCCCAGTTTCATTCTTGGGAAGATATTCGTTCACATACCAGAAGGTGCAATCGTCGACGGGATCGACAGTCATGCTGGTGTAGTCGCCCCACTCGTTCGTGTTCTCCTCGTCGCCGGCCCCGGCAAAAATGTTGAGTTGTGTAGGAGCGCCCTTCGGATTGAGTTTCCACCAGGACGCTTTGATGCTGGGATGGGTGGAGGCATTGGAGGTGCTGTAGCCGACAGAGGCATCCCCGTTCTTGTCCTGAGCGATGCTCGGCATGAAGCGGTAGAGACTCTTGTCCGGAGAAACAGTACTACTCTGATATACCGACGGCGTCCCGCTGCCTCGGAGTTCATACCAGCGAATTCCGGTCTGCGTGCTGGCATTCAAGCCAACCCGGACGGTATGGCTCGCCAAGAAAGACTCGTAGGTACCGAAATTCCGGTATGCCATACGCGGCATGAGCCGATCACCAACCGAGTCCACATGATAGTGAGCCTTATTGACTGGGTTGACCGCCAGCTCGGGAACGCAAAAAGTATTGAGCGCATGCCCGGCCTGATAACAGCCGGGCGTATACGTGGTCACAGTGAGTGGAGAATTCGTGAATGTCGAGTTTGCCGGATTGTTCCAATCGACATGAAAGTCCCACAAGTTAATGGTGTTGGATGTGGTGGACTTTCCGTCATTCGGAGGATTCTGGATGCTTACCAGAAACTCGTCTCGACCTGCGGGAGGAGGAGTTGTCCCCTCGATATCGGCAGGGATCACGCTATGAGCCAGGTACAGAGTGCCGGCGGTAGGAATTGGATTGGGGTTGCTGAAACACTGCATCGGGTTCGGCGTAGCGCCCGCCAGCATGTTGGTCCGATCCAGTGCGCAAACCAAAACACCAATCGTCAGATGTTTCTGAGCGACGTCCTGCAGGTCAAACGATACGTAGTAAGCGTCCTGCCATGTGCCAATCTTGGGCCAGTCGGGAAAATACGGTTGGCCTTGTGTATTAGTGCCGAGGAACGGGTTCAGAAAAAAACCGTAAGTGTACCAAGCCAGCGTGGGAGACGTGAGATCGTCTGTATTAGAGATTGCGACGCAATAATAGTACTGGCTGTTGGCCGGAGAAGTATGGGCTGCGATGATCCATCGAGACGCCAACCGATCAAAGTTGACTACGCCGTCACCACCGAAGGCGAGACAGTTCTGCACGTTGTTATTGAGCCAGGGCGTATTGCCCGGCACAGCGGTGGGCCACAGAGGTGCAAATGTAACCTTGTCGAAGGCCTGATAATAGAGGTTAATCCACTCCAAGTACTGCTTTGTGCCGACGGAGCCGTTAGGATCAAGGTCCAACTGCGGATTAGGAACTTGCGAGTCGTCAATTCCCTCGAATGACGTGACCGTCTGGGCTCGCGCTATCCAGGAGGTAAAAAGGAAAAACAGGAACAGAGACAGAATTCTGGATTTCATGGGGCTCTCTCGTCTTTGCCGAATCGAGGCGGTGGCGTCCCTCAGAGGAGTGTGGAGACTCTAACATGGGCACGCAGCTCCACGGTAGAGAAGAAAGTCCAGAGCTAAGATACTCTGTGCGTCAAGAAACTTGACACTCTCTTCGGGATTACAACTGTGGCCGACGACAACCTTAAGAATCAGCCTCGTCGAGATCGAAGCGGATTCTTAGTGTCTTTCTTCTGGGAGGTAATAACCACAGTCCTCGAGCCGACGCTCTTCGGCGCTATGGACTTCTGTGCCCCGGAGTCCGTGACGGCGATCGACTGCGCGGATGTGAGAGCGTACAACACCAGTTCGACTCTTGTGGAAACCCCAACCTTGTCGAAAATCCGGAACAAGTAGTTCTTAACCGTATGTTCTGTTAGGCCCAGGTGCGCAGCGATCTCACGATTCGTACGTCCTTCCGCAACCGCTCTCACAACGTCCTGTTCTCGTTTTGAAAGCTTGGCGCGAGGGTCTGTGTGAACATCATTCACGGCAGGCATTTGGGCAAAGGTATCCAGCAAAAAGGCGAGCTCGCTGCTGTTGGCCCAGACTTGGCCAATGTGCACACTCTGAATGCACTTTGCCAACGACGTCAGAGACTGGCTCCGGCAGAAAACGCCCCGTGCACCGCAGCGAAATGCTTCCAATACCCTGGCGCGTTCAGAGGAATCCAGGAGCATTACCACACGAGTGTTCGGTTGAGTAGAACGAAGGGTGCGTGCCACCTCAAACCCTTTGGATTCACCATCCTCGAGTTGAGCACTGAGCACAACGATATGGGGCATTTCACTTGCCACCGCCGCCAACGCACTCTTGGAGTTGAAACACACGCCACAGATCTCAATGTCAGCGTTCCTGGCCAATGCTTCGGCCAACAACTGGCTGTCCATCGGAGTTCTGTCGGCGGCAAGCACCCGAACGACACCGGAATTCACTGGAAAGGCTGCATGCATCATAGTTATGTGCTGAAAGGGAGTGGCTGAGTTGTTGTGGCAAACAAAAGCCGGATCCTGGGGAACCGGTGGAGGGTGATACCACCCCCCAGCGTACGTAGACTTTAGACTGCGCTGCCAAAGAGGTAAATGGCACCTAAGTGCCATTCCGGATCACGCTGGGGGCCAGTTCACAGATGCGCCACTGCAGTTGTAAGTCAATGATTTAAAGTTGGTTATAGGGAGGCAACGGTAAAGAGGCCGGGTTTGCCAGGCCTCGCGGGTGCGAATTTCCTCAGTTCCTGCCAGCGTCTCGCGTCCTGGTCACGTCTGCCCACGGCCCCTGCAAGCCGCGGATGTTCGGATGTAGCTGGGCCTTAGCGATCCCGCCCCTCGACCTACTAGGGGTGCCCGTTTTCGCTGAAGGCCAATTCCCGGGAGGGAGTTGCGTTTTTCTTTGGACAACCAGAATTGAGAGATGGTCAAATGATTCTTGCTCACGACCCTTGACGTATTCAGGCTGCCACTTGTTGGGCCCTTGGTCGGCAATCCAAATTAACTAATCCCATGAGACCCGCATTCGAAGTTCTGCCACACAGTCGGAGAGCCTCCTCTCCAACCCACTTCTTTGCTCGCAATGGCTTTTCGATCACGATTTGCCTGCTCGTTTGCCTTGTGCTGTTACCGATGACTTCCTTCGCTTCACCCGACGGCACGAGGGGGGATGCAGAAAATGCCTCTGGCGCTGGACTATACCTGAAGGCACAACTCGACAGCCGCGTGAAACTCTCTTCCTTGAAACCGGGTGAGGTGCTGGAAGGCAAGCTCGTGCGCGACGTCTACTCCGGGGACCATGAGCTTTTCCTGGCCGGCAGTCGTGTGTGTCTGACCGTCGACAAACTGGAGCGACGGCGTCGAGTCCCCAATGATCATTGGCCGTGGGTGATCAAATTCTTCACTCCACGCCATGAAAGTTATCCGTTGTTCCAATCCGTTGTCGTCAGCCTCCCTGAAGGAAAGGAGGTGACACTGCAGGTCTCGCTAATTTCGATCAGCAATAAAATCGAAGTTCACGCACAAGCCACATCGAAGAAGTCTGCTTCATCTTTGGAGGCATCGGCGGCTGCGCAAGAGGTGAGCACGGGTCCTTCGACGAACAGCGGAGAGTCCAAGACAAAGCTAAACGCACCCATCGTGACGCTTGAAGCAACTCTCGTACAAAACGATGAGCCGGAAACCCAAGGACAAGGCGCGCCCGTTCCTACCGCAAGTGCCTTCACACTGCCGACCGGAACCCAAGCCAAGATCATTCTCTTGGGCGGCGTGAGCGCATCCAAGAGCCGGCCCGGGGACTCGTTTCAAGCCCGCGTGGTGGAGCCCGTCCGGCAGGGTTCGAAAGTTGTTTTGCCTGCTGGAAGTATCCTCGACGGGAAGATCGTCAAGAGCACGCCTCCGCGCTGGTTAAGCCGGGCGGGTTCGCTTTACATGAGGTTCACGGGGCTCACGTTGCCGGGTGGCGGTGGCGGCCCCATTGTGGCGTCGCTCAGCGGCGCTGAACTGAATGAGGGGTCGCGAACCAAGATGGACTCTGAGGGTGGGATGAAGGGCGACCGCCCCGGCAAAGCCTGGATGCTGATCCACATCGGTGTAACCGGCGGCATCGCCAAAGTGGCAGACGACGGAACCCAGTTACTGATCGAAGCTTTGGTTTCGACCGCAACGGACGCGTCGACAGCGGGCACCGCGAAGATCGTTTCCACCTGCGTCTCAGGAATGTTCATGATCACGCGGCACGGTCGAGACGTGATTCTGCCCCGGTTCACCGAGATGGATGTCATGTTCGACCGGCCTGTATCAGTAGGTTCTCCATCTCCGACTGACCAACCAAGAGATCCAGGACCCAGTCACTCGAACACCGAATGACGGCCTGGCCTCAAAACACGGGCGAGATAGTCAGCCTTGAGCGGCGATGCGGTTCTCGCGCCGCCTGGGCAAACACCATAGGCCCGATCTCTAATGTAGGCCGAAGCTCTTGGCGGCCATTTCCACGATGGCTCGTCCGATAGCGATCGATGCTGTGGCGGCTGGCGACGGGACGTTGAAAACATGCAGCATGTGGTCAGCAGCGACGAACTGGAAGTCGTCGACAAGCGCCCCCTGTTTGGTCAGAGCCTGAGCACGCACCCCAGCGCCGCCGGGCACGAGGTCGGAATCACGGACCTCAGGCACCAATTGCTGGAGGGCGGCCACGAATGCGCTTTTGCTGAATGAGCGGTGAAATTCTCCCAGACCGCTGCGCCAGTATTTCGCCGCCATGCGCCAAAAGCCGGTGTTAGTGAAGATGGATTGAACGTCGCGCGCGCTGAAGTCGGTGCGCCGGTATCCTTCCCTGCGGAAGGCCAGAACAGCGTTCGGACCCGCGTCTACTTTTCCTGAAATACGACGCGTGAAGTGAACTCCTAGGAAAGGGAAGCGGGGGTCGGGGACAGGATAGATAAGCGCTCGCACCAGGCTCGCACGCTCGGGCACGAGATCGTAGTATTCTCCGCGAAAAGGAACGATGGCGATGTCGGTCTTTTGACCCGCTAATTGCGCAATCCGGTCGCTATGAAGGCCGGCACAATTGATGATGTAACGGGCAGAGAAATCTCCCTGTGTGGTTTTGACTACGTCCTCGGCGCCATTGCGCGAGAAGCCCGCCACCGCCGTTTGCAGGCGAACTGTCCCGCCTTGGGCGGAGATGATCTCGGCATATTTTTCGCTGACCTTGGCGTAGTCGGTAATTCCGGTAGCGGGCACCTGAATCGCGCGCACGCCGGTGCAATGCGGTTCGATCTCCAGCAATTCTTCTTTCGTCAGGATTCTTAATCCACGAAGACCGTTCGCCTCGCCACGCTGCATCAGTTGGTCGAGCGCAGGGAGTTCTGGTTCTTTCGTCGCGACGATCAGTTTCCCGCAAAATTCGTGGGCGATGTTGTGCTCGCGGCAGAATTCCACCATGGCCGCCGCGCCTTCCACGCACATGCGTGCCTTAAGCGACCCGGGTTTGTAGTAGATGCCGGAGTGAATGACGCCGCTATTGTGTCCGCTCTGGTGACAAGCAACCCTATCCTCTTTTTCGAAAACCGCAAGGCGCAGGTTGGGGAAGCGGCGGGTGGTCTCCATGGCCACCGATAGGCCGACAATTCCTCCTCCGATTACGACGATGTCGTAGCGCGAGTCGGTCATGTCTATTGCACGGTCAGACTGACCGTAGTCTGCTGGGTGAGAGCTCCGGAGTTGGCGGTTATGGTCACCGTGTAATTACCCGTTGGCGTTCCGGGCTGTGGTGTGGGAGTGGTGCTGCTTCCGCTGCCTCCGCATGCTGCTTGCAGCAAAAGCAGGGAGAGGAAAATCGCGAGACCTGTGTACGAAGCGAGGCGCTTACGACGAGGCTGGAGACCCAACATGCCCGCGAACACAAACACCATTCCCGGCAAAGGCAGCCACACTGCATAAAACATGCTGCTTCTGTGCAAGCTCGCGGTCGGTGCAGTAGTGGCAATACTTAGGGTGACATTCGTCGCTCCGGCGCCGGCATTGATCTGCGTAGGAGTGAACGAGCAACTGCTCAAAGTGGGCAGTCCAGCGGAACAGGTGTAGGTGACGGCATTCGGGAAGTTCCCGCCCTCAGGCGTGAAGTCCAAAGTGTATGTCGCCGAGGTGCCGGCTTTGACGGTTTGCGATCCCGAGGTTGCCGGAAGGGTGAAGCCAAAGACTGAATTGAAAACCGCGGACGCGGCATGAGTCATCTTCGCGGCATCCGTACCGGTTCCGACCACGGTGAAATTGTAAGTGGCTGCCGTCGCACTCTGTACCCTGGTGGTGAAGGCGGTTCCCGATGTGCTGGGAGTGAGACTTGCCGGTGCCGGCGTGCAAGTGGTTGGAGCGCCACTGCCGCATGCGAGATTGACCGCGCTCGCGTATCCGTTATACGCGGTGAGCACGCCGTTGAAAGTTGCGGGTTGGGTTGCCGTGGCCGTTTGCGGCGAATTGCTGATTGCAATCGTGAAGTCGGGGAGATTGGTGACGGTGAGTGCGAGACTCTGGCTA
>Ga0075017_100000054_pt1 | contig 43066 bp, 36 predicted proteins | sample AleBraG_ABR_2012_FD_71475 | JGI IMG/M metagenome (GOLD analysis project Ga0075017, IMG submission 71475) | Freshwater sediment microbial communities in response to fracking from Pennsylvania, USA - Alex Branch Run_MetaG_ABR_2012 | ecosystem: Environmental > Aquatic > Freshwater > Creek >... | reverse complement strand
TCACTGACCATGGAATCCCTGTTTTTGAAAGAATTACAGGGTGGTAGTGTACCGATTCCTTCCCTCAAGAATCGGGAATTCTAATTGTCGTCGGTCGGGAATTCTAATTGTCGCTAATCATGCGGGGCGGACGGGGGTCGCAGCGAACCCTGCTGGTGCTGAAAATCCCCTTGATTAGCGCATCCAGTGGGCGCATGACCTGAGGGCCTCCCCTCCCCCAGGGTGCCGTCGCGCCCGGTTACTAATTTACTTCAATTTATCCGCCAGGTATTCAGTATTGTATCGAATGAGACCGTACGCTTCATCTGTGATGACCGAGGAACTGTCGACATCGGCGTCCCTTAGGATTGTCCTGAGGATATCGTTTGCTTCTGATTTCTTGTTTGACAACAAAAGAATTCGTGTTTCATCCAGATAGCCAAGATACTTCTCAGCAGGCTTGTCTGAATGGATCCAATTGAATGTTCGGGCTTGACCGATGAATGACGATAAGGTATCGAGAAATACGATCGGCAGGAAATTCGCATCGGGGGCCCATGGACCAACAGTAGGTCCGTAGTAATTGCAGGCATCCATGATTGAGTCCATTTGATCTGCATCCAGAGAATCGGCAGCAGGGCTGTCCATATCGGGAAAGTATCGATCCACTTCAAAATCTGGTCTTGCAACACAATTTCTGATCCCAGGAAGACCCTTGCTCATTAGGACGATACCACTTACACTTTGACCTGGCGCGATAAAAGCCCTGTCCTTCATGACACTGGCCTCAGGCATATTCCCCCAGAATGAAATCCATCCCGGAGGCAGACTCAAGAACCCGACGGGCAATACCCGCGCACCAAGAACGGGATAGCTGCTTCGATAATCCGACTCCATAAAGCCGATTCCAGCAAATTGCAGACCGATACTGTCATACAAGACAGAATTGGGACCTCGACTTATATCCACACCGAACTCAATGATGGTGCCAGCGTTCTTGGCATCATTCGTCAATGAGTAATCATAGTAGAAGAATTTCGTGGGAGAGTCGTAAGTCACGCGAGCTCTTACCTCGACATGCTTTAACGTCGGATATCGCTGTGCGAAGGACGAATTCACGCCAAGTGCGGCGAGTAATATTAGGATGCGAAACCTGATGAGCATCTTATCCCCGTTCGAAAAAGATCAGTCGCCTTCATGAGTACAATGAATCTTGGGGCAAATGTAAGATAGTCAGAGCGAGATTAGCGGACAACCGTGCGAGTCGGAAGGATGCGCGAGTTACCTGAAGCCGCAGGGTCTCGCGTAAAAAAAAAGCCCTATTTCATTTCAAATAGGGCACTTTGTTGCGGGGCGGACGGGGGTCGCAGCGAACCCTGCTGGTGGTCAAAATGGCGCTAATTGGGCCGGGGGGCAGCCCCCCGAGGTAAGGCTCCCTCCCTCCCGCACTATCCCTTCGCCCTGGACATCTTGACAATCAATAATCAGATTACGAAATCAATTAGGCGACGTCTTGTGTGCATTACAATTCAGGCACATGGAGTAGATCATGAATGGCACGCTCTTAACATACATTGGCTCATTCCTTGCATTCGGCTGGGGAATCGCACACCTTTTCCCGACGCGCAACGTCGTTCGATCATTCGGCGATGTTTCACCGGACAACAAACGAAACATTGCGATGGAGTGGATAAATGAAGGCGTGTTCCTAATTTTTCTCGGTACACTCACTGCGATCGTAACATTTTTGGACCGCCAAAGCCCCATCGCGCAGGTGGTGTACTGGACGGTGTTTGGTGCATTGAACTCATTGTCGCTCATTTCTCTATTTACAGGCTTTCGGAATTCTCTCCTCCCTTTCAAGCTCTGCCCTTTTATCTTCACCGGGTCGTCGATACTAATTGTGATCGGCGGTCGTTTGGGCTGACGCGCCATCGCTGGATATTTGGCTCGTGATCAAGGAATATGGAGTACTTGCTATTGAAGTCGGTGACGATTATATTTCGTCGGATAACGAAATGAGATGTCTATGAAACGTGATACCATCAAGGTCTTCAAGGCCCTGGGCGATTCGAACCGTATCCGCATTGTCAAAATGCTCGAAGCCAGGGAGCTCTGTGTCTGTGAGGTAAGAGAGGTTCTAGATCTCTCCAACTCCACCGTGTCAAAGCATTTATCCATATTGCGTGATGCCGACCTCATCCTGGATCGGAAGGATGGAAAATGGGTCAATTACCGGTTGAACGAACGATCAAACAACAGCTTTGTCCGATCACAACTTGCATTGGTCAAGAATTCATTTTCAGATGATGAACAGGTGTCACTGGACAAGAAGAAACTGCAGAAGGTCGACCGCAACTCAATCTGCGGCATGTGATTTTTTTTCTGCAATCACTTCGTTACATGACGAAGTAACCACACATTAATGCAGGAGGTTGAATATGGAAAAAGCGAAGGTTCTTTTTGTCTGCGTTCAAAATAGTGCGAGAAGCCAGATGGCTGAAGCCCTCTTGAATCAATTGGATGGTGATCGCTTTCAAGCGGAAAGCGCGGGGATTGAACCGGGAAAATTGAACCCGCTCGCAGTCGCCGCAATGAGAGAGATGAATATCGATATATCGCATAAAGGCACCCGGGATGTCTTTGACATTTGGAGAAAGGGGGGAATTTACAACTATGTCATAACTGTGTGCGATGAAACAAGCGGCGAACGCTGTCCTATATTCCCTGGCGTCACGAAACGTCTCCATTGGAGTTTTGATGACCCCGCGACTTTCACCGGCACTCAAGAAGAAAAACTTGCCAGAACAATCACAGTGAGAGACCAAATCAAGGAAAAGATCCAGGCCTGGGTCCACGAACTGAATCCATAAGTTATTTCATTCAGACCACAAAGGAATCGTATGAAAGTAGCCCCAAGAAAACTCTCATTTCTTGACCGCTACCTCACACTGTGGATTTTTGCCGCTATGGCGGTCGGCGTATTGTGGGGTTACCTCGCACCAGGTGTTGTCGACTTCTGGGGACAATTCCAGAGTGGAACGACCAACATCCCAATTGCAATTGGCTTGATCCTCATGATGTACCCTCCGCTTGCCAAGGTGAAATATGAAGAACTGGGGGACGTATTCAGAAACACGCGGGTGTTGGCGCTCTCACTCGTCCAGAACTGGATTATCGGCCCTATCTTAATGTTCGTGCTCGCAGTGGTGTTTCTGCAAGGGTATCCTGCCTATATGGCGGGGCTCATCATGATGGGGCTGGCGCGCTGCATCGCCATGGTGATTGTATGGAATGAACTGGCAAAGGGTGATACTGAATACGCTGCAGGACTTGTCGCTTTCAATTCAGTTTTTCAGGTGTTATTCTTTTCCGTGTACGCCTATGTATTTCTTACGGTTATCCCTGATTGGCTCGGACTTCAGTCATTCAAAGTTGATATTACGATCGGACAGATCGCGCAGAGTGTTTTCGTGTACTTGGGGATCCCCTTTCTTGCCGGTGTTATAACGCGATTCTCTTTGTTGCGCTTCAGAGGGAAGGAATGGTATCAACAGAAGTTCATCCCGAAGATAAGCCCCATCACACTCATCGCCCTTCTCTTTACGATTCTCGTGATGTTTTCGTTGAAGGGAGAGTACATCGTGAAGATCCCGCTGGACGTCATTCGCATAGCGATCCCGCTGACGCTCTACTTTGTGATCATGTTCTTCGTCTCGTTCTACATGGGGAGGAAAATCGGGGCGGATTACTCAAAGACCGCAACGCTGTCGTTCACAGCAGCGAGCAATAATTTCGAATTGGCAATTGCAGTGGCTGTAGCAGTTTTCGGGATCAACTCTGGAGAGGCTTTTGCGACAGTGATTGGTCCGTTGGTAGAGGTACCCGTTCTTATCAGCCTGGTGAATGTATCGTTGGTTTTTCAGAAGAAGTACTTTTCAGGTGCACAGACCTGATCGGCATCCAGAGCTACACAAGATCAAGACGTCACAATCTTATCTTGCCGATCATCATGTCAATGATTCTCAAATGAAGTATTTCACCGAAACAACAATGCCCTATTTCATTTCAAATAGGGCACTTTGTTGCGGGGCGGACGGGACTCGAACCCGCGGCCTCCTGCGTGACAGGCAGGCGCTCTAACCAAACTGAGCTACCACCCCTTCGTTTTCCCTACTGTTTTCACCGATTTTGCACGTCTAACTCCTCTATCGACACCTCCGGACGTTAGGCGTTTCGTTCGGTGTTTTTTGATCACGTCCAATGGTACAAAAAACGGATTCAAGTTGCAATCGCCTCCGTCACGATTATGGATACGACAAGCCTCAGCAAAATACAAGATTGCAGATGCGCCAGGGCGCCCAAACCCACTTTTTGATCAGGGTTAGATATGCACAGAAAGCTTGATGACGACATTCCGTCGTTCTTCCCAGCTTGCACCGGTTGTGTAGGCGCCTTTGAGCAAGTGGGAATAATCCAGGAGATTCGTGATATACACTGAAGGCTCAAATGTCATTTCTCCCGACATACGGTAGGTGTGCCCGCCACCGAGGTTCAAAATCGTCGAGGGAGCAGTATGAGCCGGGGTATTGAAATCAAACAGCCCCGTTTTGTAAACAGGAACATTGGCTGGGTACCCGTTTGAAAGGCCAGAACCATAAATCGCTTCAAGGTTTAGAAACCAGTCCTTAGGCTGGTAATTGAGTCCCATGGCGAGGGAAAGCCTCTGATCATGGTCGAGGTCAGTTGCAGCTCCGTCACTGCTGGGTGGCAGGAATCCACCGGTAAGAGCTCCGGAGCCAACAGCATGTATGACCGACGAATTTACATATCCTGAGAAGGGTGTATAAGGTGCATTGTACGAGACGGCAAGTTCGAGTCCATTTGTATTGACAATCGCTATGTTAAAAGGGGTCTTGATCGCACTGGAGCCCAGCGTTGCGTCGTCTGTGAACGGTGAAGCGTGCTTGTGGAACGCAGCCAATTTGATCCGGACGCCGAAGGGAAGGCTGTTTGTGTACACCGCCTCGAAAAAATCATCCCGTTCTGCCACTGCTGGAGTGACAGAATTGCTCACATTTCGCGCAATTGACCTTAGCCCCTCGATGTTTGTCGGCATGAAGAGTCGTCCGAAATATAGATAAGCGGAGCTTAAGGCGTCAATATTGAAATTCCATCTGATTCTCGGACTGACTTGGCGCTGCAATGGTGCATCGGGTGTAATGTGCTGATCATACCTCACCCCGAGGTTAAAGGATGTCCAATCGAGTGGCTCCCACTCTGTCTCTGTAAAGATTCCAAAATCTGACCCTGCAAAATCCGTGACAATCGAGGGACCGGCGTTCATCAGGGAGTCGCGCGATGTGAAATTCTCTCTTCCCCTCGTGCTACTAAATGTGAATCCAGCTTTGTACATAAACTCGTGAGAGAATCTGTAGTCGAAGGTCAAACGCACACCGACCGAATTGAAACTTCTGTCCTCTGAGAGAAGGTAGTTCCTTCCCGGATTGTCGACGAATTGAAATGTCGGCGGATCAATATCTCCAGGAGTATACTGTAATCCCCCTTGGCGAACGTAGCCGCCGATAAAAAGGTTAGACTCCTGGTCAATATCTGAGTTGAGTGTTCGGAAATACGACACCGCCTGGAAGGAGTTGCTGGTCTCCTGAAAGTCCGATGCCACTGGTTGTGAAGGATCATAGGGCACCTGCGTATATGTCCTGCCGAAATTCAGGTTACAGGTGAGGTAATCAATGTCGGTTAAGATGTAGTCGAACTTGCCGTAAAGGAAGTAGTCGAAGCCGTGATCATGGAACAGTCTGGGAACCGGTGTGTCAATGCGCCGGTCTGTTTCCTGGCGTGACCCAGAAACATAAAAGCCGAGCTTTCCTATGTGATCACTGATGGACAGCGACTCGCCGTTTGAGTTAAGAGCACGAAACGGCCCGAGGCGTCCCCCAAGAGTGTCGCCCGGAACTGAGCTTGAAGGACCGGATTGCACCTCCTTTCCGGGTGAAAGGGGTTTGGTCCCATTGAACACAAGGTAACTCCCGGCGTATGATGAGGCGTCCACATGAAATGCACCTGTCGGAACACGATTGTTCAGATCGATTACAGCCGACATTTGTCCGCCGTATTCCGCCGGAAAACCTCCGGTAATAAAGGTCGCACGTTCGATCACCGCAGGGTCAACGACCTCATTCAAGCCTCCGAAAACCCCCAGAGGGACCGGCAGACCATCGACATAGTAGGTAAACTCTCCGTGTTGCCCTCGGATGTGCACTTCTCCGGTAGGAGCCCGGGCTGCTCCCATCACATTTTCCTGAATTAGCGTTGTCATACGGGAAGTTGGCGGAACATGATACGTCTCGGATTCGAATACTTGGTTACCGCTTCGCGGATCGATATGCGACACAGCAAGTTCCCTGTCGGCAGTGACTTCAACTTCTTGGGTCGTGGTACCCTCTGCATGAAGCGCTATCCTGAAAACGGTGTGTTGCGCGTCGATTTGAACGGAGTCTGTATAAGTTCTGTAGCCAACAAACCAGGCCGTAAGACTGTACGTCCCCGCCTCAATTTCATGAAACCGTATTTGTCCTGCTGGATTTGACGCATCGTCCGCAACAAACTTTCCTCCCCTCCGCAGCACGACATGTGCAAGTTCAATCGGGAGCTTTTCTTCCGCGTCAACTACAGTTATTCGTACCTGGAGGCCCCCGAGTTTGGGAACGCACAGCAGAGATTCTCTGGCCACTACAGGACTTCTTACGCCGAATGAGATGACCCCGAGCGAAATAAGAAGACTTGCGGTCCCTGTAATTTTTCCATAATAATGGTGTCGCGACATTATGTCTCCCCTTTACGCATCTGCCTATCCCCAACCGATCAAAGGGCTTTTGGGCCCATGAAGGCAGAGGAGACGCAGTCGTTGCTTACAATGAAAGTAATTTGCAACTCCCAAATATTCTAAATTAGGATAACCTACTTGCAAGAGTAAGGATAATCCATTACATTGTCAACATGAAGACAATTACTCTTACAGAAGAAAACTATTTGAAGGCCATTTTTGTACTCTCAGGCGAGGCAAGTGGCCGTATCCCCAATCAGGCTATTGCCAAGAGATTGGAGATAAATCCGGCAACTGTCACTGAAATGCTTCGGAGGTTACGTGACAAGAAACTCATTGAATACAACCGGTCAGATGGTGCGAGCCTGACAAAGGTGGGAAAGGATCTGGCACTAAAAGTGGTCCGTAAGCACAGATTGTGGGAGACATTTTTGGTTCACAAGATGGCGTTCACCTGGACGGAAGTGCATGAGGTCGCTGAACAACTGGAGCATCTGCAGTCCGACAAACTCATGAAGCAGTTGGACAAGCTCCTGGGCTATCCGCAATTCGACCCGCACGGTGACCCTATACCAGACGAGAACGGGAAACTTCCTAACTTAGAGGCAAGTCCCTTGTCAGAACGCGGTCCCAGAAAGAAATACCGACTCGTTGCTGTAGCGAACAATAGCCCGGCCTTTCTCACACTCTTGGACAAAATCGATCTCGCGCTCAATTATACCGTCGAAATCATAAGTATTCAGGATTTTGACAAATCGGCGGATGTGTTGATCAATAACAAAACCAGAGCGACCTTGAGTTTGGAAGTGAGGCAGAATTTGCTGGTAATCTGATGGTGGAGTGAACGAATTGGGAGCCGTATGGAGCAACTCAAGCATATACAGACGCTCGCGTTCCTATGTATCCTCGAATTATGTGTCAGCCCAGGGTTCGGTCAAGATAGTGCTGACGTGGATCACTCCGCCGTTCTCGAACTCGGAGGGGCGGGTGAACGGGATCTTAAAGGAAACTCATCAAACTTTGGAGCCACGCTGGCCATTGAGATGACTCCGGTAGAGCACTGGCTTGAGCTCGAAATCGGCGTGACGGCGTTGGCTACATCCGGTCACACGGAACTTACAACAGACCTATTATTCAAGAAACCGTATCGCCTTTCCCAGACAGTCGAGTTCATGTTTGGCGTGGGACTGGAGATGGTACGGAAATTCAGCGTAGAGGAGCAGGGCACTTCTCTCGGTGTGGAAGGCGTCCTCGACTTCATGTTCTGGCCTACCAACGACATTGGCTGGTATTTGGAGCCTGGTTACGGCTTCGTGCCTGGTAAGGGAGCCGAACGATCCCTTGGCCTAGCTGGCGGGCTTCTCATCGGGTGGTAGCCCCTTTGGGGAAGCGTCTGCCTTTCAGAGGCGGTCCGTTTCCTGTTGCGCCTGCTACATCCCCACGTCACCTTATTCGTCGATCACTGGTTTGAATACTCCGGCGAGACACCCCCGTGCTCGGCTCATCTTCTCTTCAGCATTGTCTATGGCTCGACACAATGTTCATTGTGGGGCTATCACACAGTGAATACCCCCCTGAACTAACTCGCCGGTTGTGCCGGACCTGCTCGGCCGGATCGTTTTGCCGGATAAGTGCCGAGCTGAAGTGCGGGGCGGCAATATCAGTGGTGGTGGTGGCTGTGGAATGTCCCTTTTACGGTCTTCGCGTCAACGCCGGGGACATTCCCATCTCCGCGCTGCCACCCAGCGTAGCAATCGGGGCATACCGCCTTCGCGGCTTTGACTTCAGATGCGCAGTCACAGTTGCCATGGTCAAGCGCACACCGGTCACATGGATCTTTAATGCAACAACTATACTTTCCGTCCGCCATCAAGTCCTTCTTGGCTTCGGCAAGCAACTGCCTTGCGTTTTCTATCTTCTCTTTGGAGGATCGGACGGTCGCCTGATTGGTCTGTACAATTGCAATTGCGCCAATCAGAGAGGCTACGGCAAAGAACAAGGTTGCTCGCATAACACCTCCGTTTGTCAAGTTAATTTGCTATTCACTTGTGCCCTGAAGAGTCGCGCAGAATTAAGGATGAAAATCAGCTCTGATGTGACATGAATTATCGCAGCATACAGGGGAGTCAGATTACCCAAAAAAGGCGAGCATCATGCCTACGACATCGACCACGATGGTGCCCCAGAAATTAACCATTATGACGTGCAGGCATCTCCTGCTGATCTTCATCGCCTCAACGATCTTTAGAAGGTTATTTGTCATCAGAACCATGCCAGCGCTTTCGAGTGCAACATCCGTCCCGCCCCCCATTCCTCTGCCCACCGTTGCTTCAACAAGAGCGGGCGCATCGTTGACGCCATCCCCGATCATGGCTACCCCTCGGGCGCTTTCCTTTAATCCGCGGATTATTCCCGATCACTCTACCAGTAGTTGACCCCTCATGATTCATAGTCCCCTCCGAGGAAGAGTTAGTGAATTTGCTTTCATTACAACTCGGCGGATGGTCAGATGTCCGTGTCGCCAGCGAGGTGCGCTGAACATGGAATCCCTGCCCCCCGGCAGGGATTCCTTCATTCGCTCGATTTCAGGCATCCGGATTGATCCTGGACTCACTCTTTGCCGGTTGGCGCTGATCAGATATGAACAGCGAGCCGGAGTATGACGTTTCTTGGCTCTTCCCAACTTGCCCCGCTGAAATAGGCTCCCTTGATCAGATGTTCATGATCGAGCAAATTGGTTATGTACAGAGAAGGTTGGAAGTTCGAGCCCCCCGACATGTGTATCGTATACCCGAACCCGAGATCGAATATCCACGAGGGAGGTGTATGCGTCGCAGTATTGAAATCAAAGAGGCCTGTCTGGTACGGAACACCGTTCGGATTGCCGTTGGTGAGCCCAGAGCCATAGATGCCTTTAAGATTAACAAACCAGTCGGCTGGCTGGTAATTGATGTCTGCGACCACGGAGAGACGCTGATCGTGGTCCAAATCCGTCGCAGGGCCATCGTCGCTGATATCGAGAAATCCTCCAGTGACAGGTCCGGAGCCATAGGCATGGATTATCGAACTATTAATATAGCCCGAGAACGGCGTCTCCGGGCTGCTAAATGAAAGTCCAAGCTCGATTCCCCGTATGTAGACAGTAGAGATGTTGACAGGCGTTTTTATTGCACTCCCGCCCACGGTCTGATCATCGACACCCGGGACATCCTTTTTATAAAACCCGGTCAACTTCCCCCGCAGCCCTCCCGGAAACAGGTGAGCGTACATGACCTCGTAGAAATCATCTCGTTCAGGAAGTGTCGGCGTAAGCGAGCTGCTCACATTGAGCGCGATCGACCTCAAACCCTCAATATTCGTAGGCATGAATATCCGCCCGTAGTACAGGTAGGCTGTGTTTGACTCATCGATCAAGAAATTCCATCGTATTCTCGGGCTCACCTGGTGGGTCAGTGGTACGTCAGGGGCAACGTGCTGATCGTAGCGCACACCCAGTTCGAATGAAGTCCACTCAAGCGGGTGATACTCCGTCTGCGCGAATACTCCAAAGTCAGACCCCTTGAAATTCGTGATAATGGACGGTCCGGGATTTCCCGCCGAATCGCGCGAGGTGAATTCTTCGGTTCCAGACGTACTGCTGAAGTTGAGTCCTGATTTCACAATAAAATAGTGGGATAGCCTCTTATCGTACGTAGTCCGAAAGCCGATTGTGGTGAAGCTCCTGTCCTCTGTAAGGAGATAGCTGTTGACAGTGTCCCCTACAAACATGAATCCCGGCGGATCGATGCTCCCCGGGGTGTAGGTGAGCCCTCCTTCCCTGGCGTAGGCGCCGATGAACAGATTCGACTCCCGGTCGATATCCGAGTTCAGCGTCCTGAAATACGAGAGCGTCTGAAACCCGTTCGTCGTCTTCTGCTGGTCGGAGGCGATACCTTCCGCCGAGTCAAACGGCACCTGGGTGTTCGTCTCCCCGAGATTCAGGTTCGAGGTGAGGTAATCCACGTCACTCAGGATGTAATCAAACTTGCCATAGACGAAGTAATCGAACCCATGGTCGTGGAACAGATTGGCCACCGGGGGATCAATGCGCCTGTCCGTCTCCTGCCTTGAGCCCGAGAGGAAGTATCCCAGGTTCCCTATGTGGTCGCTGATCGAAAGAGCCTGCCCGTTTGAATTGAGCGCCCTGAAAGGTCCGACCCTCGAGCCGAGCGTGTCTCCAGGAGATGCCAGCGACACACCGTTCCCCGGTGAGAACGGTTTGGCGCCATTAAACGTAAGGTAACTCCCCGCATACGTTGAGGCGTCGAGATGGAACGTCCCCGTGGGAACCCGATTATTCAGGTCGATGATTGCGGCCATCTGTCCACCATACTCCGCAGGGAACCCCCCCGTGATGAACGTCGCCCTGTCGATTACCTTGGGGTCGACGACTTCGTTCAGGCCTCCGAAGACTCCCAGCGGAACTGGAATTCCATCGACGTAGTAGGTGAACTCTCCGTGCTGTCCCATGATGTGCACCTCGCCGGTCGGGGCACGCGCCGCCCCCATGATGTTCTCCTGGAGGAGGTTCGTCATTCGCGCCGTGGGTGCAGCGTGATACGTCTCGGATTCGAAAACCTGGTTTCCGGTTCTCGGGTCTATGTGGGAGACCGCGAGTTCCCTTTCGGCGGTCACGACCACCTCCTGCTCCTGTTTCCCCTCGGTCTGTAGCGCAAACGTATACGATGTGTGCGCCTTGTCAATGAGAAGCGAGTCTGAATATGTCTTGTAACCCACAAACCACGCTGAGACATTATACCAGCCCGGTTGAATATCCCGGAACCGTATCAGCCCAGCGGGGTTCGTGGCATCCTGGTTGACAAATCTCCCGTTACGCCGCAGGACAACATGGGCAAGTTCGATCGGGATCTTTTGGTCGGCATCTATCACCAGAAACCTCACCTGGGTACCTTCGTCTGCAGCCTTAGGCTTGGGGTCATCACTGGCTCGAGCGAACACGTTGAAGAGAAGAATCATGGACGCAATAATGGGCAGGCCTGATTGAACCCTCATGGTTACACCTCTCCGATATTGAGACGGATAAAAACGGGATGGGTAAGGCGCACCTATACCTCACGCAGTCAATCAAGGGAGTACTCAGGAGCGCAAGGCTTCTGGAAATACTACAATTGAGGTGAGGTTCTGATGTTTAAGATTTATGGAAGTTGGAGCCTGGAGGAGCGCGTGCGGGGTGAGCCTGGGGGGATGATTCAGATGCACTGAGGACTTTCGTGACACTTACTGCTCGGTCTGGTGTGAGGACCGGTACGAATGGCTCATAGTTGACGATGTGACCTGCGGTGAAGAGGCAAGCCAGACAAAGACCATTGTCGACCGCTTTCGTGAAGGTCCGGGCACCCTGATTCCCCACAATAAGGTGACCCGTCCCTAAGGATAAGAGATCGTCACTGTGCAACAACCCGATTGAAACGCTCAGCGGGATGTATACAGCAAGGAAGAAGATCCGGAGCCTATTTGGTGCAAAGACTCGCATACTTAACTAAGTTAACGCAACTCGGGGAGGAAAGTTCCTTCCTTGGTCACATTTTGAGGCTTTTGGTGGCGAGGTCGTCCTGACCAATTTCTATTTATCGGCGAAAATCATATAGATTTCCCACATATAGGTGGTTTTTCCTGGAGCGGCGTCATCCGGGCTGATTCAATAGCGAGAAGACACTTATCTCACCATGGCGGTTAATCTGAACAGAATATCCCTTATTTTTCTGCGGTGTCGGCCTCAATTCTTTCGCCATAGGCCTTTGCTGGAGACACGCAGGCAATTCAAGAAACGCGAAGGTGAGGGCGATGCGGTAAATCTCTTTGAGGCTGGAAAGGAACGGATGATTGGAGTATCTTGACCCATCGAGAGGAGGGAGAGCTTTGACGTATCTAACAATTCCACAAGCCAATGAATGCTTAACAGCACATGCCACGACACTCGCTCACTTGCTATGACTCAAACGACAATCGACATCATTAATAAATCACGACGCACGGCTGGGATAATGGCAGGACTTAGTTTCCCGATCTCATTCATCACCGTGATCGTTGTTAATTTCGGGATCTTCGCTCGCCTCATCGTTCACAACAATCCGGCGGAGACCGCTCGGAATATCCTTGCGCACGAAACACTATTCCGTATCGGCGTCGCGGGCAATATGGTCTACTGCGTGAGCGTTGTCGTACTGCTGACAGCGCTTTATGCTATCCTCAAGCCAGTTAGCCGGAACCTGGCCTTGCTCGCGGCATTCGGCAGGCTACTCCATGGCTTCACGTGGCTTCTGGTGACGCTTAATCTCTTTACCGCTCTGCGACTCTTAGAAGACGCTGATTACTTACGTGCGTTTGGACCAGATCAATTGCAGACGTTGGTTCGACTGTACCTGAGCGGTTCCGACGCGTATTACGTTGGCTTATTGTTTTGGGGATTGGCCTCCACAGTATGCAGCTACCTTTGGTTCAAGTCGAATTACATCCCCAGGGTACTGGCCGCATTTGGTGTGATCTCCAGTGCATGGTGCGCCACGTGTACTTTCGTTTATTACATTTTTCCCAACTTCCCTCAAGTAGTGAACCTGTGGTGGTTCGACTCGCCGATGGCGATTTTCGAACTGGCGCTGAGTTCCTGGCTTCTGATTGAGGGACTAAGGCCATCCGGGATGGCTGGGCCCGACGAAGCAAGTGCTCGAGCACTGGCGGGCACCGTAAAATGATCTTTACCACTGTTTCGTTGAGAGTGCTTCGCAGCCTCGGGAGCGGCGATTTCTGTTTCGAGGAGAACGCGGCAGGCTTCGGATCGTTTTCGCGTGTTGGTCGACTTCGAGAAGCGAATTCCTCAAGCGATAGTACAAGGATACGGATTCAACGTGCAATCGGCTTTGTCAGTAGTATAGGAACGACCCCCCTCAGAGAGAAACCTGGACTCCTGAGGCGAGCCGGTATTGCTCATTTATCTGGTTGCCCGCCAGATCTTTGATCAACGGAATCTGGGCGAAGAGATCAAAGCTGACTCCTGGAAGAGGAAGGAACGAAAGGCCTGCGCTCAAAAATACATAACTACCTCCGGAATCCGGGACATATGCGCCGTTGTACCGCTCCTTCGAGCTCGCCTGCCCGATTATGCCAAAGTGCTGGATGAGCATCGGTCCATCTTCCGCATCATCAGGAAACCAGCGGAAACGGAACGTCGCATCATAGTTTAGGGCCGCTGGCTCCCTGTACGGGCCGAAATGGTGGATGGGGACTCCCGCAAGCACGCTCGCATCAAATGATTGTTTTGGTCCCCCGTACGACCCGCTCGCGCCGACGAGTGCGACTGTAGTTCCCGTTCCGGCCTGCAGGTGAGGATGGATGAGATAGCCGAAGACATCCCGTGCGCTGATAGAGCCAGTCGGGATTTTGACTCCTCCCTGGAGGAAGACGGAAGCGAATTTCTGCCCGGAGAGCGATAGCACTGCGTAGCGGACGAGCGCTGATGCATCACCCAACCCCCTCGTGCTATTGCTTTCCAGAGACGAGGAATCTATCGTCGAGACAACACGCCCGACATGCTCATAGTGGAGTGAAGGCGTTCCCACATACGTATTCCTCTGAAAGCGGTAGACAAACGGAACCGCGAGCGTCCAGCCCCACCGTCCCGTTGCGTAGTTGAGAGTGAAGAATGAGGTCACGTATTGTGTGTTGACATCATCGTTTAACGAGGAACTGTTTGTCAGACCCGAAAACGACTGGAGTCGGGTATCAAAACGAATCAGGGTCCGGTTTATGTCAAACACGTATCCGTGTTCGCTTATGAAGCAATACTCGCACGCTCCTGCGGTTTCCTTTGAGAGGAACAATAGCAAGCCCGCAACGAGGATTCTCTTCATGCCGCCCTCCTAGCCTTCAATGAACCTGGTTACCCGGTATTTCACCTGTCTCAGGGGGCAGATCAAAAATTGAACCCCATCGTTATATTCACGAGAGCAGGCGCAACAAGCTGATTTCCCCGGACGTGCGTCACAATCGGGATTTTCAGGTCTGCGTACAGGCTGAGATGACTTGTGGCGACTACCTGAAGGCCGGGAGAAACAAACAACCGTTCATACCCCGTGTCACCGGGATTTGCATTTTCGCCGCTGTCTATCCCGCGAAGTGACCCCTGTAGCTGAAACAAGGGAACGATTCTGAGGATGTTAAGAAGTCCGTCGTAGTGAGCCCCGATGTTCACGTCGAAGCTGTCTCCCGGGCGGTACCCGTCGCGCTCATTAAACGCATGTTGCCACATGACCTGTGCGTACCATCCCCATCCATTTTCCTGCCCCATCTTGTATCCTCCAAGCAGGAGGTCGGTCGAGCCGGTCCCGATCTGCGTATCCCGGTCAAGGAGTGATTCATTGAACGCCCCCGTAGGGAGTTTCAAACCAAATTGAAGCCCCGTGGACATATCCTCCGAAAGGCCTGTGTACATTCCGAAGAGGCGTAGGTCACCGAACGATGTGTGAGTTGCTGAGGCGAAACTCCCATCGTCGGCAATTGTCCTGAAATAGCGATTCCAGACAGGAGCCTCCGCCATGACTCCCCAGTCCCTATCCACCATGTACTGAAGGCCAAGCGTGTAAAAGTTTGTGCGGATTTCCTGATCCTGGTTGGCATCAGACGGTGCGCTCTGCCAGTTCCCCCAATTCCTGCTCTGGTCCATATAGTTGTACTGGAGAAACGCTTCAAACCCTGCTGAGGTCGGCATCGACCATCGCGCACCAACCGTGAAGACATTGCAGCCGCACGCGCACGCGAGAGTCCCCGCAGGGAACAAGAGCACACAAAGCAGAGCAAATACGGAATCAATGCACTTTCTGGTCATACTACACTCCTCCCCGTACGTTTCGAGTTATTGTGAGACAGCCGCTACAGGTCGGAGGCTTTCGGAGGATGATCGATGTCTCTTCCGGGAGGAAGCGGGATCGTAAATCTGAGGCAAGCGAAATACACTTCTCCGGTCCGGGGCGCGCGAATGACCATTGGAGGGGCTATCGGAACCGGCTGAAAATCATGGATTTCCCGGAGATTTCCTGCGGGTGGAGACTCCTCCTTCCGCTCTTCATTTTGTAATTGCTTCCGGAGGAGGCAGCATCCCTGGCAAGTGTTTCCAGGTACGTTCCTTTTTTCGCAGAGGTGTCTTGCGATATATGATCGGTTAAGGGAAAAACAGAGGAGAAGGGCGCAATCGCTGAGACAGGCCAGCGTAAGGGACAGAAGTAGCAGTATGGTGAGAATAAGTCTCACGGGGGCAAGAAGTCTGGAAAGAACGGTGACAATTCAACGTCGCAAAATGATTTGAGATATACAAGTCAAGTGTGAACTCCGAACTCCCGCCCGGCCTTTTCTACCGTGCAACCAGGGGGACCTCCTCCTGTCGCTGTTGCACAGGAACCAGGGATTTGCGTCTCAAAAAAGGGAATCCGGGATGGGCCTGTTATGATACCATATTCTGCTTACCAGAGTACCGACTCCTTTCCAGTTCATCCTCTCCCCACCGATCCACGCACAGGCAGAGTCGGATTCAGTTTTCGAACCAAATGCCGCGATATAAACACCCATCGGACTATCGGGCTTTTCACATGTCCGCGAGAGTGTCAGTCTCATCAGTGTTGCGTGAGCCACTTATCGTGTGAGCCGCATCCGGTCTTCCTTGCACCTGCAGTATTCGCTTCTTAGATTTCCTCCCAACCCTACTTGTCGCACACCCGCGTGACGCCCCGGTGACCGGTACATTCATTCTTCAGATCATTCTCTGGCTCACTGCGGTTTTCGCAGTTGGGGCAATTGCATCGCGATTCACGCCAAGAACAGGATCCCCGGCTGTACTTGAGTTGCTGGGGGGAATCGTTCTCGGTAATCTTGGATTCCTCGGTGTTTCGCTCTTCGAGCCGATGAAACAGAGCGTTTTTCTGGGTGCACTCTCGCAGATCGGCGTTTCTTTCCTCCTCTTCCAGATCGGCCTCGAATCAACCGTTGTCGAGATGCGTCGGGTGGGGCCGCGCGCCCTTTTGGTAGCGCTCACCGGAATCTCGGGGACTTTCATCCTCGGTCTTGTTATTGTTCCCCTTCTCCTGTCCGGGTTGGGAGCTGCTACATACGTCTTTCTTGCTGCATCGCTCACAGCAACATCAGTTGGAATCACTGCGCGGATATTAAGAGATCTGGGCAAAGACCACCCGAGTGAATTGCAGATCGTCATCGGAGCTGCGATAATCGATGACATTATCGGCCTTGTGCTGCTTGTCCTGGCGACGACACTGCTCAGGGGCAGCTCGGCGATCGCGGGGCCGGTGGGGATCGCAATCCTCAAAATATTCCTGTCTATCGCTTGTGCACTCGTCCTCGGACGATTCGTCGCCCGCAACTTCCCTCTTCTGCTAGGCCGCGCCGCAGAAAAGAGGAACGGGACGCTCATTACCGCGTTACTATTCTTCATCGTTTTCGGACTCGCATTTTTTTCAGCGGGGCTCCCGCCTATTATTGGCTGTTATATCGGCGGACTCATCCTTGAACGGAAGCGGCTGGGAGGGAAGGCTCAAGAAACGCTTGATTTCGAGTGGAGTCAGACAGAACGCATTGTCGGCCGAATAGGCAAGGTCGTGGTGCCAGTGTTCTTCGTGATGACAGGACTCGGCACGGATCTATCCGCGATGTTATCCTTCCAATCTCTATTCGTTGCGCTGGGCATCATCGCGGTGGCGGTGGCAGGCAAATTGGCGTGCGGAATGGCCGCGGGGAAGGGGGTCAGCGGTTGGATTGTTGGCGCGGGGATGATCCCGCGCGGGGAGGTTTTGCTGATCTACGCGAGCACGGGACTCGCGCTCGGCGCACTATCGAAGGCCGTCTATTCGTCAATCGTGATTACCGTCGTGGTAACGACGATGCTTGCGCCGGCCGTTCTTGTCAGGCTTCTTCGCAAAGCAGTGCCAATATGATCCCACCCCGCCGATGCACAGGTTGCTCCAAGGCGTGGTCGATAAGAATTGGTGTTCGTCGGTCGTGGACGCACAAACCACGCCATCGCCCGCCCGGATTGCACACGATGCGAAAGAACGGTTTCTCCCGGGCGGCGTACTTGTGACTCGGAGATCCCCGGGGAATCTACTGTTCAGGTCTTTTTCGCAGTCTCCGTACAACCTTCTTCCCAAGCCCGAACACTGACCCATTGCGTGAAGTTACCGTGACTTCATTTATATCCTCAACGGTGCTTCCAAGGTCCGGGTTCAGTGAGGAGGACTTGGCAATCGCAAGGATTTGGCTCGGATAGACACTTCTATGGCCAACGATAAGAAAGCTGACGATACAGGTCACAGCTGCATACGGGCTCAGAGTAGCGCCGAAGAGTTCGATTGCCATGACGCTTGCGGAAATAGGAGTATTCGCACACCCCGCAAGCATTCCTACCATGCCGAGCGCCGCCCCGGTCGCAGGATCGAGTCCAAATACCCACGCAAGAAAGCTTCCCGCAGTCGCACCGACGAAAAATATCGGCGTGACGATTCCACCACTCCCTCCGAATGAGAGCGTAATGGCTGTTGCGGCCATCTTGACGAACGGATCATATCCCATCCCAACGTTCTTACCATTGAGCACAGACTCAACGGTCGTGAGGCCCAGACCAAGATACCGGTCGCCAAACAGGAGCGTAACAAGGAGCAATGTCCCGCCGATCAGTCCTTTGAGCGGGGTCCACCAGCGGATTCGTTCCGAAAGCAGTTCCGTAAATTTGAGAAGTTCGATGAACATTAATGCAACGAGACCAAATGCCACACCACCAAGAACCACCTTAAAGAAGAATAGCTCGCTAAAGGCGGGGATAAAGCTAATCGGATGGTGGAAGTATGTTGTCCCCAAGGCAGTTGAAATTTGGTACCCGACGATTCCTGCCACAAACGATGGAAAAAGAACCGCGTATTGAAGCTGACCAATCGCCAGAACCTCCACCCCGAAGAGAGCGCCCGCCACAGGGGTGCCAAAGACCGTAGCAAATCCCGCGCTGACCCCGCAGATTACGAGCTTCTTCCGATCAGTTTCGTCAAAGTGGAACCAGCCGGCAAGCGTCGAAGAGATTCCTGCGCCAATCTGCGCGCACGGGCCTTCTTTCCCCGCCGAGCCTCCCGATGCGAGCGTCACCACAGTTGCCAGGAGTTTCACGGGAACCACCAGCGGTCTGATTACCCCCGCTCGCTGGTGTATGGCCTCGATGACTTTCTCGGTCCCGTGGCCTTTTGCATCGGGAGCAAGGTACTGGACGATCAGTGCCGAAAGAAAGAGTGCAATCGGAAGGATGGCATAATGATACGGGATGACATCAAGCCCGTCAGTCGCCCAACGCAGACACCAAAGGAAAAGGGCCGTTGATCCACCCACGAGCAAACCCACTACCGAAGCAAGTGCAAACCATTTTACTACGCTCACGAATAGCACTGATGTCTCGGTCAGGCGTCTCCTCATGATCTCTCAAATTCCACGATTCTTCGACATGCTTGGTATTTCAGGATACGAAACTGCATTGGATTCTTCAAGCCGATGCCAATGGTGCTTGAAGCTATTTACAGGGCAGTCGAGCGCACCGGGCTCATGGAAGCAAATCCGATCTCGACGGGGGTGTGGAACAAGGAGCGACCCAAAGGGCTCTTGAACATCTTCGGGTCGAGTATGGTGAGGACGATATTCTTGCTATGGTACAGGATGCATTCCGGCGATTCCCAGGCGAGCCTTGATGTGGTCTCCCACGCGCAGTGCATTTGCCATGATCGTGAGGGCGGGATTCACCGCGGCGCTCGATGGGAAGAAACTCCCGTCCACGACATAGAGGTTGTCGATGGTATGCGATCTGCAATAACGGTCGAGGGCGGAAGTCTTCGGGTCGTCTCCAAAGCGCACCGTGCCGTTCTGATGGGCGACACCCGCGAGCGGAATCCTCTGACCCAGATAGAGATTCCGCGCGAATACTCCCTGGTGACAATCGTTCCCATGAATCGGGCAAGCAGATTGCTCGGTCATGACCTGCTTGAGTCTCGCGATGAGACGCCGGTGCCCCTCTTCATTGTTCGGCGTGTATTCCAGGACGATATTTCCCTGCCGGTCAATCGTCACCCGGTTGTCGGGATCGGGCAAATCCTCCGAAGTCAACCAGAAATCGATCGAATGACCGGCCATTTGTTCGAGAGCCCAACCGGGGGCAATCTCAGGCGCCCCGGCCCTCAGTGCGTCGGCATCAAGTTTCCCGACGAACGAAATGTGTCCCATCGGGAATTTCCACTCCTTCGAGCCGAAGTAGAAATCGTTGACCGCAAGCGTCTTCTGGAAGACCGTAGGATTGGGGCATTTCGATATCGCCATCAACACGGAATTTGTGTGTCCCATATAGTGCCGGCCGACCACGCCGGAGCCGTTGGAAAGTCCATGGGGATGCCTGTCGTTGGCGGACCTCAGAAGCAGAGCGGCTGAATTTATCGCGCCCGCCGAAAGCACGACGATGTCGGCGGAGAAGGAGATGTGTTCCCCGTTCCGGTCGACGACAATATGCCTGATGTCGAGACCCGAGGGTCCTGTCTCAAGCTTTGTCACCCGCGCGTCCGTTATGAGCGTTACGTTCCGATGCTCAAGCGCCGGGTCGATGCACACGATCTGTGCATCCGATTTTGCACTGATCAAGCATGGATGACCGTCGCACGTCGAACACCGGATACACGGACTCTTGTGCCTGTTTGACTCATCAAGCCGTACTCCAAGCGGCACGTGGAAAGGGGTGAGACCCGACCGGGCAAAGTCTTCACTCAATCGCTGCATCCGTTCCTCATGGCTCACCGGAGGAAAAGGGTACGGCGCGCTCGCGTAGGGTTCGGTGGGATCTTCCCCGCGCATACCATGCACCGCGTAGAGCTGCTCCGCCCGCGTGTAATACGGCTCAAGCTCGTCATAGGAGACCGGCCACGCCGGCGAGACCCCTCCCGCGTGTTTGAGCTCTCCGAAGTCCTCTTTGCGAAGCCGGAAGAGGGCCGCACCGTAGAATTTCGTGTTACCACCGACCGCATAATTCGTGTGAGGATGGAGCTCCCTCCCGCCCCCATCGCGCCAGACTTCCGTGGTATTGTATCGAGCGTCCACGTGAACCGCTCTGGTGCTCCAGTTCTCCTTTTCGCGAGGCACATAGTCGCCCCGCTCGAGCAGGAGGATCTTTAGCCCGGCGGGCGCCAGTGCGTACGCCAATGTTCCGCCCCCCGCTCCGGTGCCGATGATGATGATATCGAAATGGGTGTCCTGAGCCATGGCGATTCTCCTACCGGGGAATTGTGTCTGCCCGGAACGTCGTACGATACCCACAGTTGAAAATGCAGGGTTTATCATTATGGTGATGAAGTTTTGCGCAGATGATCGCCTGCGCCCCGTATCTCCTCCGGTATGATTCCGCGGCCAGGAGCATTCCCATCGGCGGGGCCGCCATATAAATCCAGAGCGATCCCCAGGTGCCCGCGAACGCGGCAGATCCAAACGAACGGGCGGGATTAATACTCATCCCCGAAAACGGTGATTCGAACGTGATGAACAGGAACACAAGAACTCCCGCGCAGACGCCGGTGTATCGCGAAAGAGAACGGCGATTGGATGTCACGAGCACGGTCAGCATGAGCAAGAAGGAAAGAGCAGCTTCGGCCACGAAGGCAACGGCGACGCCCTCCTGCCCGGGCAATGTGGCAACAGCATTTACCGGGGGGCGAAGGAAGTCTTCGCCCAGGACGGTCTGCACAAACAGGACCCCTGCGAAGGCACCCCCGAACTGAGCGATAATGTAAAAGAGGGCGTCGATGGATTGCACCTTCCCCAGGCGGAAGAAGCTGAGGGTTACCGCCGGATTCAGGTGTGCCCCCGACTGTTTTCCCCACGGGGAGTAGACGATGAGAATCGCGGTGATGCCCATGACAAGCCCCATCACCGCACGGCTCGTGAACGCATCACCCAGGAGTGCGTGGACAGGATATCGGGGGGACCGGAGAATCGTGCCAAAAACGCCGGCGGACACCATAAAGATCCCCAGTCCGGCAGCCTCGATCGTGTACTCCTGCCAGTGTAATCGCCTTCTGAGGGTCACGTTGTTCTCTTCGTGGGGGGGGACACATCTTCGATGCAGGCACGAAGAAGTTCTGCCACGCTCCAGGCCTGCGCGATGCACCCGCGCGGTGCATGGGGAAAATCCCCGTCAAAAATTTCCGATATCGTTCCGATGCCGGCATCCGCAAGATGAGGGAGTATACCGGCAATGATGTCCCGCGCGCGCTCCCTTCCCGGTTCACCTTCCAGTCGTACGATTGCGCTGCAGAGCGGGCCCAGCAGCCAGCTCCAGACGGTCCCCTGGTGATATGCGCCGTCCCTCGAAAGCTGATCTCCACCGTACGTTCCGCGATACGCCGGATCCCCGGGTGCAAGGCTCCTCAGACCGAGCGGCGTATAGAGGTGATCGAGCACGACTTTCAGGACCTGACGCCCCTTTTCACCGAACAGGAGGGGAAAAGGGAGACTCAGGGCAAAAAGCTGGTTGGGGCGGATAGATGGATCCCTGAAATCGCCGTCAACACAGTCATAGAGCGCGCACGCGTCCTTATTCCAGAAGAGCCTCATGAATTGCTTTCGTACTTCCTCCGCACGCCTGCCGGCCTCCGCCGCCTCCTGATAGAGCTCGAAACGGCCTGCAAGTTCGGAGTAGATCATGAGCGCATTGTACCAGAGCGCGTTGATTTCAACGGCCTTTCCCGCACGCGGTGTGACCACCCATGTCCCCACTTTTGCGTCCATCCATGTCAATTGAACTCCCCGCTCCCCGGAGTAGAGCAGCCCGTCGGCGTCAACGTGAATGTTGTACCGTGTCCCGCCGTCGTGCCACTCGATGATTTCCCGGAGGATCGGCAGGAGCCCGTCCCGGACAAACGCATCGTCGTTCGTATAGCGGAGGTAGTTGTGAATCGCGACGAAGAACCAGAGCGAAGCGTCGACGGTGTTATATTCGGGCTGCTCGCCGGCTTCTGGAAATCTGTTGGGCAGCATCCCCATGCTGACATTCCGGGCAAATGCGTTCAGGATCCGTTTTGCATCTTCATACCTCCCCGTCACAAGGCAAATTCCCGTCAGGGCGATCATGGTGTCCCGTCCCCAATCGGCAAACCAGTGGTACCCGGCCACTATCGTTTTAAGGTCCCCGTCGCGCGATGCGACGAACTGGTCGGCCGCAAGCGCGAGAGTGGCTGCAACCCCGTCGCCCGGGGAAAATCCGGCCACGATCCGTTGACGCCGGTTCCGTTCCGACTCCAGCAGGAGAACGGCATCGCGTCCCGCGGTATCCCGCGTCGAAATGATGATTCCGAGAGTTTCTCCGGCTCGCAAACGCACGCTGAATCTCCCGTGTGAAAACAGATCCTCCCTGCAGTCCAGCCCGCGGTACTGTTCAACCGCATACTCGAAATTGTAGTACCATTCGGGGGCGGGCTTGAATTCCGACCCGGGCACATCAATATAGAGCGCCGGTACGCCCACGTACGCCTGAACGCGCAACGCACCGTTGGCGAATGTCCCCTCCTTCTGAATCGCACTGTTCGCATGACTGAGCGAGTGGTAGTCTCTCGGTGAGAGAAGCGGAAGAAGCTCCAGCGTAAACTCGGATGGCGCCTGAAGGACTTCGTAGACGATAACCGTGGTATTCTCACCATGCAGGGCAGCGATAGTCTTGCTCAGGACAACTCCGCCTGCTTCAAATTCAACAACCGGAAACAGCCCCTTCGTGAACGATCGCAGGTACGCGTACCCGGCCGGGTGAATTGTCCCGGGGTATTGATTCGACCCGAGATCAAACCGCCGGTCCCCCAGAATAATGGACTCGTCGAGTTTTGAAAGGAGGACCATCCGGCCCACCGGGGGGTGTGACGCCGCCACAAGGAGCCCGTGATAGCGCCGTGTGTGCAATCCTGTCACCGTGGAACTTGCCCACCCTCCGAGGCCGTTTGTTTCAAGCCATTCGAGCCTGGAGGATTTCCCCACATCGTGGAGGACGGCGGGATCGACGATCAATTCCAACACTGCTCTTCTCCCCGGTTTTGCTTCATTGAATCTCCTCCGGTCACATCACGAACCCATCACCTTTGCCGGCCCGGGGTTCAGTCCTGATACGGCTCATCCGGCGCGACTTCCAAGAACACCTTGATGGTGTTCTCACCCGCGGTCAAGGTCTCCATCATCTGGCGAAAGTTTTCCAGCCCTTTCACGGGATGGGTGAGCAGTTTCGACAGCCAGCCCGGATACCGCATTTGAGCCAGGGAGAAGTCCCTCATGCCGATTTCAAAGTACTCCCGGTTGGCGTTTACGGTCCCCACGACAACCTTGTTCCCCAGCACGAATCCGAGATTGATCATGTCGGCGGGTACTGCAATGCTCCGGCCGCCCCCGGTGACGCTGGAGAGAATGAGGACGCCGTTCTTCCCGAGGATGTTCATCGCCTCAAAAACGATGGGGGAGTATCCCGTCGCTTCAAAAATAATATCGAAGGGTCCGTGTTCCTGCGCGGATGCCGTCAGGGAGGTGGATTGCGTATTGTGATAGCAGACGCCGATCTCCTGAAGGAGATCCGCATTACGGTAAGGCGGCGGCGTCCGGCCGAACGTGCACACTTCGAGGCCTCTGAGCCGAAGGGCGAGAGAGGCGAGCAGCCCGATCGTCCCCGAGCCGAGAACCGCACCGCGCCCCGGGTGCCATACGCGAAGCCTCCGTTGGATTTCATACGCCTGTGCAATCCCTTTCTCGATGACGCTGGCAGGCTCCGAGAGAACGCCTATATTGCTGAGACCTTTCGGCACCCTGACAATGTATTCGGGTTCATCCACGTAGTACTCCGTGAGGAACCCGTGGCGAAGATTGATGCCTCGCTCGAAGTATACGTCATCAGTGGTCATGTCATACGTTCCGATCTTATCATAGAGCGACGTGCCGGGGCGTCGAACCGTGGCTACGACATAATCACCCCGCTGAAGATCCGTCACGTTGCTGCCGGTGGCTTCGACAACGCCAAAGGATTCATGTCCTATGATCAGGTATTCACATCCCGGCGGGGCGACGCCGTATTCCGCCGCATTGATCTCCTTGTCCGTCCCGTCCACTCCGACGCGGAGTACTTTAACGAGAACCCCGCGACCACCGGGAATATCCGATACCGACGGTTTGGACACTTCACGAAGATGAACGGAATCCGGTTTTCCCGGGAGGACGCAGACTGCTTTCATAGCGGACTTAATTCGGTTTATGTGAGGCAGAGAGAGGTTCGTCTTGCGGCGATTGCTGCTGCAGGAGCTTAGCGACAAGGCCTGTCCAGCCCGTCTGATGCGAAGCCCCGACTCCCGCACCGGTGTCGCCGTGAAAATATTCGTAGAAAAGGATATTGTCACGGAAATGGGGGTCGTTCTGGAGTTTTTCGACTCCCCCGAATACCGGCCTTCGGCCTTCGCCGTCCCGCACGCAGATGCTGATCAGGCGCCTCGACAGCTCACCTGCAATTTCGTTCAGAGTCAGAAACCTCCCGGATCCGGTGGGGCATTCAATCCTGAAATCATCCCCGTAGTAATGGTGGAATTTTTGGAGCGACTCGATGATGAGGAAATTCACGGGAAACCAGACGGGCCCGCGCCAGTTGGAGTTGCCGCCGAAAAGGCCCGTGCCGGACTCCGCGGGCTGATAATCGACACTGAACACCATCCCGTCTGCGACAAATCGATACGGATGATCGTTGTGGTAGCGTGAAAGAGCCCTGACCCCGTGGCCGGACAGAAATTCGCGTTCATCCAGCATCCGCTGCAGAAGCTTCTTCATGCGATGACCGCGCAGCAGGGAGAGCAACCGCCTCTCCCCCATACCCGGCTCCTGCCAGCGCGAGATGAGGCCAGCCAGATCAGGCCGGCGGTTGAGAAACCGTTCCAGATGGCGTTTGAACTCGGGTACGCCGGCCAGCAGCGAAGGATCAAGCGTTTCCACGGCAAAGAGCGGGATCAAACCCACCATCGAGCGCACCTTCAGAGGGATCCGGTCCCCGTTCGGACAGTGAAGCACGTCGTAGAAGAATTCATCATCCTGATCCCACAGGTCGATACCGTCCCCGCTGATGTTCGCCATCGCTCCCGCGATATGCATGAAGTGTTCAAAGAACTTCGTAGCAAGATCCTGATAGACGGGCCGTGTCATTGCCAGCTCTAGCGCTATCCTCATGAGATTGAGCGAATACATCGCCATCCAGCTCGTCCCGTCGGCCTGCTCAATATGGCCCCCCGTGGGAAGTTGCGCGCTCCGATCAAACACCCCGATGTTATCAAGCCCGAGAAACCCCCCCTGAAAGATGTTATGGCCTTCCGCGTCTTTGCGATTTACCCACCAGGTGAAATTCAACAACAGCTTGTGGAAGACGCGCTCGAGAAATTCCGTATCGCCTCTCCCGCCGTTCATCTTCTTATCGATTTTGTAGACCCGCCAGGCTGCCCACGCGTGGACCGGGGGATTCACGTCACCGAACGCCCATTCGTAGGCAGGAAGCTGCCCGTTCGGATGCATATACCACTCCCGTGTCAGCAGGACAAGCTGGTCCTTCGCAAAGTCGGGGTCCACCATGGCAAGGGCCACGCAGTGAAAAGCAAGATCCCAGGCGGCATACCAGGGATACTCCCACTTGTCCGGCATGGATATGATGTCAGAGTTCGTAAGATGAATCCAGTCGCAATTACGCCCCCGTTTACGCTCTTCCGGCGGGGGTGCCTGGCCCGGGTCTCCCTGTAACCATTGCGGGATGTCGAAATAGTAGAACTGTTTCGACCAGAGCATTCCCGCAACAGCCTGACGCTGCACCAGGCGTTCATCACGATCCATGATACGGGACTGAAGCTCTTCGTAGTACTCGTCCGCTTCTTTCCGCCGCCGGGCCATGATACCGTCAAACTCCGCGAAGGGATGTTTGTGCAGGCTATCGGAAAGCCGGAGCCTGAGCTCGATGCTTCCTCCCGGGCGGATCGTCTGCCTGAAATGTACCCCAGCTTTCGTCCCCTTCCGCAGAGGATTCACCGCGCTGCGTACGCCATGGACGAGGTAATCATTAATGCCGTCCTTGTACCATCCTTCGATGCCGAACCCGTACAGCCGGTGCACATTGGTATCGTTCTCGCAGAAGAGGAGCTCGGCCTCCCCGTCGACAGAGAGCCACCGCGTGCCGAGGATCGGGTGTCGAATGACAATGGCATCCGTTCCCGAGGCTTCCATGGTCGGCCGCGGGTCGCTGTTGATCCCCCAGGACCACGTATTACGGAAGACGAGCTGCGGTATGATATGTATGGTTGCGTCCTCCGGTCCCCGGTTGGCGATCGTGATGGAGGCAATCAGGTCCTCCGGAGCGGCTTTTGCATATTCTGCAATCGCATCGACATAACGATCTTCGGAGAATATCCCGGTGTCCATGAGCTCAAACTCGGGTTGATCCTTTCCGCGGCGACGGTTCTCATCGACGAGGCGCGCGTACGGAAATTCTCCCAGCGGATACTTGTACAGCATCTTCATATAGGAGTGCGTCGGCGTGCTGTCGAGATAGTAGTAACATTCCTTCACGTCTTCGCCGTGGTTCCCCTCGTTGCCGGTAAGTCCAAAGAGGCGTTCCTTGAGAATGGGGTCGCGGCCGTTCCAGAATGCGAGCGTGAGACAGAGGTACTGGGCCTCATCGCAGATCCCCGCGATGCCGTCTTCCCCCCAACGATATGCTTTGCTTCGCGCGCCGTCGTGCGAGAGATGTTCCCATGCCCTGCCGTCAGGACTGTAGTCTTCCCTCACCGTCCCCCACTGTCTCTCCGAGACGTACGGCCCCCAGTGTTTCCAGTTCGTAGCGGACCTGCGGGACGCCTCGAGGCGTTTTTTTTCTTCGTTCATGGGATGATAATGATTCCCCGGCAAGCAGAGGATGTCTTCCACTCTTCCCGGAGCGGCAATCTGGAAAATAGAGTTCACAAAAGGATCACGGCGGGGTTACCAAAAAGTAACCAACGGAGGATTGTTCGTCTCCATGGCCACTTGCGATCCACCGGCGGAGTTGGCGGGGCGAGCTTCCGTCAGAAGATCGTCTCATTCCCCGGGTTGCGCAACGGGAGGGGCATACCACGGAATATCGGGATTCACGAACATGGGGTGCAACAGAATCACTCGGCGCCGCTCCGCGCGGGCTTCTCGCCCCCTTCAACCTGCTTCCATCCGGTAATCATCGAGACAAAATTCGACCAGCCTGCGATGATGACCATGAGAATGTGTCCGGCAAAGAATGAGACGAACGACGCTGCAAAGAGGAAATGCCAGATCCTGGCGCTGTCATACCTGCCGAATGCGGAAGTAACCCAGCCAAACTGAACAGGCCAATACAGGGATATACCCGTCAGAAGCGCGCCCAGTCCCAGCGCGGGAACCGCCGTGTAGGCGAGTTTTTGAAGCGCATTGTATTTGCCCGAAGGCGGGTGGGTCTTCCGAAGACGCGTATAGAACTTGATCATGGGAAGTACCCCCGAGAGATCTTCACCCCTGAACAGGGTCGTTTTCCTCCCGTGGGAGCTCACGATGTTGTACATGAGCCAGACCGCCCCGTTGAGAACGAGGAGCCACATCCCGAAGAAATGCCACATCCGTGCCCCGGCGAGCCATCCGCCCAGGGTGAGAGCCTCAGGGATTTCAAAGCTCCAGATCGGCGATGCGTTATAAATCTTCAACCCGCTTCCGACCATGATCGTCAGGGCGACGAAGTTTATCCAGTGCGTGAAGCGTATAAGGATCGGATGCTGGTACTCTCTCGATTTCGCGGGCATGGTTTACTGAAGGTCGGGTTTACACACAGGGCAGGGTTTCAGGTGCCGATCTTTCGCCTCGTCGCGCGTCACCAGTATCGTCCTGGCCATATGAACCGGAGGACACCCGCTTCGGTGGTACGTCCCGGTCCGTTCGATGCCGACGACCTCATGATGATCTGTCACGGTGCAACCGGCAATCGAGAGCAATACCGGAATGCATATCGTCCACAGCAGGCGTCGCATCGGCGGTCGCTCTCTCAAATCCCGGCAAACCAGTCGTATCCCTGATCTTCCCAGTACCCGCCCGGTTTGTCGTTCGTGACGATGATCTTTCGAACCCATTTGGCGCTCTTGTATCCCAGCTTCGTGGGCATGACAATCCGCACGGGAGCGCCGTGAGGGATGTCCAGCGGTTTGCCGTAGGCCTCAAAACAGAGCAGGGTCTGCGCATGGAGTGCGCTCGGCATATCATACGACGTCGTGTACTCGTCCGCGCTCTCCACGGCAATGTACCTGGCGCCGGGCTTCATCCCCGCCAGCTCCAGAAGGCCCCGCAAAGGCGTCCCCCCCCAACGGGGGATCATGCTCCAGCCTTCAACGCAACAGTGGCGCGTGTTCATCACGCGCTTGGGGAGGCGCATGATGGCATCGAGGGGGTACGGCCCGGGGTGATCGACGAGACCGTCGACCGTCACCGTCCAGCCTTCGAGCTGGATATCGGGTGCTTCCGCATCCTTGCCATTGACCCGAAACCCGTCCTCTCCCGTCGTGTCCACATCGGCGTACTCCGGCGCGAGCTTTTGCGGATCGAAGACCTTCGCTTGCACCCAATCATTGAACCCCTGGACTGCGTGGAGGAATGACTGGGTCCGTCCTTCCGGGGCGTCACACCCCGCCAGAACGATGAGCGGCGAAAGTTTCAGGAGCTCCCTTCGTGAGAGTGACTGCATCGGCATGATTTCTTGAACCTTTTGTTTGCCGGATCACTACTTCTTCATCATGTCGTCTTTATGATCCATCGTCCCCATCTTGTCCATTCCCTTCATGCCGGATTTCATCATTTTTCCGTCCATGCTCATCATCATTCCCTCTTTCATCATCATTTTCTTTCCGTCCTTCATCATCACATCGCCGGAGGGCATGACTTTCGTTCCGTTGGCGAGTGTCATCTCTTTCTCCATCGGTGAGGACATCCCGTCCTTCATCATCATCATTTTCCCGTCCTTCATCATGAATCCGTCTTTCATCATCCCTTTCTTCTTCTGCATTTTCATCCCCATATGGGACGAACTATCGGCTTTCATACCCATCGTCTCCTGTGCGAAAGCGCTCAGACTACAGAAGACAAGAATACCGGCCAGAAGTGTCAACATGCGTTTCATAGACGTTCTCCGAAATGGGGGATAATTGTGGATTATTGGTATGGCCATCAATATGCATCAGGGGGATCGACAAAGTCATCACGAAAGTATCACGGGGGGGGTGAATAGTACTGAAAAAACCCCCTTTATGCGATTCCGCCTGGATGCCGGTACGAGCTCCCCCCCCTGCGCGGGTCCCGGATCCCGTCCCCCATTTACGGGGACGTTCTCTCAATTATCAATCGTCCATCCGCCGATTCGGCTTCCTTTTTCAGCGCCCGGCTCTTCCAGAGAAAGTAGATAGCCGGATAGACGAGAAGTTCGAGGATCACCGACGTGACCACCCCTCCGACCATCGGCGCTGCGATACGTTTCATCACGTCCGCCCCGGTTCCATGGCTCCACATGATGGGCACAAGGCCGGCGATGATCACAGAGGCGGTCATGATCTTCGGCCTCACACGCTGAACAGCGCCGTGATGAATCGCATCCTTCAGGTGCATCGTGGTGCTCATTAACCCTTTCTTCTTCCATTCGTCGTATGCATGATCAAGGTAGAGCAACATGACGACCCCGGTCTCGGCATCAAGGCCGGCGAGGGCGATTATCCCGACCCACACCGCTATGCTCAGGTTGTATCCGAGGAAGTACAGGAACCAGAACGTGCCCACCAATGAAAATGGGACGGCAAGAAGCACGATGGCGACTTTCGTCACCGAGCGCATGTTCAAGTAGAGGATGATGAAGATAATGAACAGCGTCATCGGGATGACGTACATGAGCCTTTCCTGGGCGTGCTGCATGTTTTCGTATTCTCCGCTCCAGGTAATCGTATACCCCGCCGGCAGTTTTATGTTTTGCGCAACGATTCGCCGTGCATTCGACACATACGTCCCGACGTCGATATCCTTGATGTCGACATACACCCATGCGTTAGGACGCGAGTCTTCGCTGCGCACGACCATCGGTCCGTTGCGCGGAGTGATCGTCGCAAGTTGTCCCATCGGGACCTGCTCCCCGCCGGGTATCGGGACCATCACCCGCTCGAGCGCTTCCAGGTTGTCACGAAGCTCGCGGCTGTAGCGCAGGTTCACAGAATAGCGTTCGAGTCCCTCGACGGTATTTGTGACCTCCATCCCCCCCATTGCCGACTCTATAACGTCTTCAACGTCTCCCACGGTTAACCCGTAGCGCGCGGCTTCTCTGCGGTTGATATCAAAATCGAGATAGTTCCCACCCACCGCACGCTCGGCAAACGCACTCGATGTACCCGGCACCGTCCGTATCACCGACTCAACCTCTTTTCCGATCTTTTCGAGTACCTGCAGATCGGGCCCTCCGATTTTCACCCCGACGGGAGTTTTGATCCCTGTACTCAACATGTCCGTCCGTGTCTTGATCGGCATCGTCCACGAGTTTGTCAGCCCCGGGAACTGAATGGACGCGTCCATCTCGTCGATGAGCTTCTGCACCGTCATCCCCGGCCGCCACTCGGCCTCAGGCCTGAGCATGATCGTGGTTTCGAGCATGTCCAGTCCCGCAGGATCGGTGGCCGTCTCCGCCCGTCCGATTTTGCCGAAGACGTTTTGTACCTCTGGAAACTGACGAATGATCTTGTCGGTTTGCTGCAACAATTCCCGGGCTTTCGTTATCGACAATCCGGGAAGCGTCGTCGGCATGTACAGGATATCTCCCTCGTTGAGAGGCGGCATGAATTCCGCACCGATCCTGGTGAACGGAAATATCGTCATTGCCAGAATGCACAGGGCACCGATGAGTATCCACTTGTTGTTCCTCAGGACAAAATTCACGACGGGAGTATACGTCCTGATGAGGAATCGGTTGATCGGATTCCGCTCTTCCGGCAGGATTCTTCCCCGAATCCAATAGCCCATGAGGATCGGGACAATGGTGACCGACAATATCGCGGCAGCCGCCATCGAGTACGTCTTGGTAAACGCCAGAGGGCGGAATAGGCGCCCCTCCTGACCTTCGAGCGTGAACACCGGTATGAATGACACCGTAATGACGAGCAAGGAATAGAAGAGAGCCGGTCCAACCTCTCTGGAAGCGTCGAGGATCACCTGCCAGTGGTCTCTTCGATCTCCGGCCGGCTTGAGCGCCTCATGTTCAATGTGTTTGTGGGCGTTTTCGATCATGATGATCGCGGCATCGACCATTGCGCCGATGGCAATAGCAATTCCGCTCAGCGACATGATGTTCGCGTTTATCCCCTGCAGCTTCATCACACTGAACGCGATCAGGATCGCCGTGGGGAGCGTAAAAATCGCCACGAGCGCGCTCCTGGCGTGCAGGAGGAAGAGGATGCAGACAATCGCTACAATGATAATCTCCTCCGTGAGCTTATCCTTCAGCGTGCCGATGGCGCGGATGATGAGATTCGAGCGGTCATATGCGGTTTTGATTTGAACATCCCCGGGGAGTCCCTCCTTCAGAGCCTCGAGCTTCTTTTTCACGTTCTCAATCACCTCAAGTGCGTTCTGGCTGTAACGCATAACAATGATCCCGCCGACGACCTCCCCTTCCCCGTTGCTCTCTGCGAGCCCCCTGCGCATGAGGGGACCGATTGTGACATCGGCGATATCGCTGATAAACACCGGCGTTCCGCTCTTCCTGTCCAGCATGACGGGAATATTCCTGACATCATCCACGGATTTGATGTAGCCGAGGCCCCGCACCATGAATTCCTTCTCGCCCATTTCAATGACTTCGCCGCCGACGTCGTTGTTGGAATTCCGGATCGCCATCTCGACAATATTCAGCGGTATCTTGTATGCGACCAGCTTTGTCGGGTCGACAGTGACCTGATACTGCTTGACGAAGCCGCCGATGCTCGCGACTTCGGCGACCCCGCTGACCGCGCTCAGGCCGTACTTCATGTACCAGTCCTGGTAGGAGCGCAGCTCCTGGAGCGAGCGCCTGTCGGATGTGAGCGTGTATTCGAACACCCACCCGACACCTGTCGCATCAGGCCCGAGTGTCGGTATGACCTTCCCGGGCAGCCGCTTCTGCGCATAATTCAGGTACTCGAGGACCCGGCTCCTTGCCCAGTACAGGTCGGTGCCGTCCTCGAATATGACGTAGACAAGCGAATACCCGAAAAATGAATACCCGCGTACAACCTTCGCCCCCGGGACCGAGACCATAGCGGTCGTGAGCGGATACGTGACCTGATCTTCCACAGTCCGCGGCGACTGTCCCGGATATTCGCTATAGACAATCACCTGAACGTCGCTCAGATCCGGTATCGCATCAATCGGGATGCTCAGCATGGAATAGATGCCCCAGCCGATAAGAAAGGCCACGGCAAGAATGACCATGAATTTGTTCCGGACGGAAGCTTCTATAATTTTCTGCAACATTGAAGTTCTCCACGCTCTTGACGGAATTTCAGTTCACACCTTCCAGGTGATGGTGTCCGCTATCCTGCCCGGCGGGGACCGGTTGTTCGGCCGCCGCAGACGTGTCAATCCCTGCCTGCCCCGACATTTGACGTATGGCGGCCTTGAGATTGCTCTCGGAGTCGATCAGAAATTGCGAAGAGACTACGATATTCTCGCCGGCTCTGACCCCGCTCAATACCTGGACCAACCCTTCTGACTGGACCCCAAGCGTAACCTCCCGAGGTTCAAAATAGCCCTCCCCGAGCGCGATGACGGCGATGTTTCGTTCCCCGGTGCGGATAATGGCCTCATCGGGGACGACAACGGCTTCGATTGTGAGAGGAGACACTATCCTGACTGTCGCAAACATGTCCGGCTTCAGTTCAAGAGCAGGCGTATTGCGGACTTCGATTCGCACCTTCGCGGTCTTTGTTTCCTCGCTCATGTACGGGTAGATGTACGTGATCGTCCCTTTGAAGGGTTTGCCGGGAAGGTACGAGAGTTCGATGTCGACTGACTGGCCAGGCCTGACCCAGGGGAGTTCGTACTGGTAGATATCTGCAAGGACCCACACCATGGAGAGGTCAGCGATCTTGTACATTTCCATCCCCGGCATCACGTTATGGCCCTCGTGTACTGATTTTTCCGTGACAATTCCGTTTGCGGGTGAATAGATCGTCATCGTCTTCCTTGGAGCACCGCGCTCTTCCAGAGCCCGTATTTCACTCTCGGGAATATCCCAGTACCTGAGTCTCCGCCGTGCGCTCTCGAGCAGTTCGGTGGCCCCCTTTTTCGCCTCATCGAGATTGCTCACCTGAAGCTTCTTCTGATAGGCAAGAGCCTGCAGATATTCTTCCTGCGTCGTGACAAGCTCCGGGCTGTAAAACTCCATCAGAGGCTCGCCTCTCCGGACGACTTTTCCCGTGTAATCCACATAGAGCTTCTCCACCCATCCCATCACTTTTGTGTTGACCGAATATACTTTCCGCTCGTCATAGTCCACCTTGCCGTTCGTGCGGATGATTTTATGCAGCATTTTCCGGACGACCTTTTCGACTTTGACGCCGATGTTCTGGACGGTCACCGGATCAATTCTGATCCTCTTCCCGCCGCTATCCCCTTCGTACACCGGGACGAGGTCCATTCCGCAGTCAGGGGCCTTGCCCGGCCTGTCGGAGGTGTACCATGGATGCATGGGATCCTTGTAGTATGCAATTTTTCTCTCCCCCGGGTGACCTGACTCCTCCGCGTAGACGGGGACATAGTCCATCCCGTCCGCCGCCTTCTTCGGAGTTTCCGAGGTGGCTCCGGGATTCATCGGATCACGGTAGTAGAGAACTTTACGGTCCGTCGGACTCCCTGATTGCGGCGACGGCCGAAACACGAACCAGCCGGTCGCGAGGCCAAGAACGATGCACACGGCCGCCGTTATGATATTTTTCTTCATAGTTCTGTGCTCCCTCAAAACCTGTTAATGAACTTTTGCCGCGATATCGCCGATGTCCAGCCCCACCGCCTGTTCAAGCTGAGCCTGACTTGACATGAAATTCATCACCGCCATGAAATAGTCGAGCCTTGACATGAGAACCATCCGATACGCGTCGATCAACATAAGAAACTCACTCTTCCCCGTCTGATATGATGTTGTCGTGCTCTGCAGGGTCTGCTCGGCCTGCGGGATCACCGTGTTCCTGTAGAGGAGGACGAGATTCCGATTGGTCTGGACGTTCACCAGAGCCTGCTGGACATCGAAGAGGACCATGTTTTTCATGCTGGTGTATTCATCTTCCGACGTCTTCACGTTCAGCTCGGTTTCCTCAACTCTTGATGTGTACTTTCCGCTTGACCACGGGGCCAGCGGGATCGTGATCCCGACCATGAATGACCAGAAGTCGTTCTTTGTCTGGGCCATGTCTTTGTAGGCCAGCTTCGTCATGAAATCCGGCAGGTACTCCCGTCCGGCAGAGGCGGCTTCCGCTTTGTTCATTTCAATGCTGTAGCTCATCCCTTTCAACTCGGGACGATGCCCGAGCGCCAGGGGCTCGAGCTGATCAAACGTCCATTGCGGAATATCTCTTTCAATGTCCGGAACCCGACCGAGCGGGGACGATGCCGGGCGGCTCAGTATCGTGTTGATCATCGATTCGCCCACCTTTTTCTCCCTCTCCAGGCTTATTCCCTCGTTTGAGAGCGTCGAGAGCTCGGTTTGCGCACGAAGAACATCGGCCTGCTTCCCCATTCCGACTTCGTACTGTTTCCGGGCGATTGCGACAAAGCTTCTGAGGAGATCCTGGTTTTCAGCATTGAGCTGGATCTTGCGCTGAACCAGATACAGCTCGAAATAGGCGGATTTCAGATCGCGGATAACCTTTCTCCGGAGAGCGCCGTATTCCTGCTCAGCCATTGCAGCCTGATTCTCGGCCGACCGACCCATCGCCGACAACTTGCCAGGGAATGGAATCATCTGCTGAATGAAGTAGTCATTTTCCATCCAGTCTCTGGCCGGATTCGGGAAGGATTTGATCGGCGTCTGATAAAACTCCACGCCCACCTGCGGACTCTCCCACGATGTAACCTGGTCGATGCGAGTGAGCGATGCGCTCGCCCTGTTACGGGAGGCGCGGAGCTGTGGATTTGACCGGAGTGTTTCCGCGACGAGGCTATCAAGCATGAGCTGGCCATTTTCCTGACCGGGCGCTGGCACGTACGTTCCCAATCCGAGCAGGACGAAGAGATAGAACCTGAATGTGGCTCTCATAAGAGCTTCACTCCCTTTTGACAAACATGCGAGCTATCGCGCATGGCGCGGACAATCGAAACCGAACAAATTGGAAAATGCTTGCAGAGAAGGATACACATCCGCGCAAGCAGGGCGGCAGAGAAAGGAGAGGCTAAATCAAGAAGGTTGAATTGAGGACGTACGTCTCCACCGAATGAAGCGGGTTGGGTTCGGAACCAGCGGAAAGGCGTCGGAACGAACTTTTTTCGAGAGAGTACACGATCTGGTCCGGAACGGGAGCAACCAGCGCGAAAAAGCTGAAATGACGGACGAGTGATTGCTCCTGAACTATTGTCGGATCCCGCGGCAAACCTCCTGCAACAATCGCGGCATGACAGGAAACAGCATCACCGATGACGGCCCCATTCCCGGTCGACTGGGCCCTTTGATCCCCGGAAGTCGAGCCCGAGCAGCAATCGTTATTAACGGAGCAAGCTCTCCCGTCATTCGCGATTGCCATTGTGCAATAACGCTCGACGAGGGTAAATCCGGAATTGGCCAGAAAGTACAAGGCAAGGAACAGGCGGCCAATTATGAGAATATGTCGGCTAAAGATTTGCATTAGTGTTGAGATTGACAACAGTCGTGCCAGAGGGCGTTTTCAAATCAGTGTCGCAAATTGAGTCCATATTGACCACAAATCCGAGTGGAACCCCTATCCGCTATTGGCTCTTTTTGCAAAACCGGGAATAGCCTCTGCAACCCATGAAAGGTAGATTTTACACTCACTAATGTCAACTATACGATTTCGAGTAGAAGCTCAGCTGAGGCAACTAGCTATAAAAAGGGAACGAGGCGCCGTTGGAGTCACACCGTTGGAGTCGATTTATTGACGAGCCAACAGGGGAAGTAAGTCTACGGATCGGGCTCGAAATCGAGCACAATAGAGTTCATGCAATAACGCTTCCCGGTGGGAGGCGGTCCATCATCGAAGATGTGCCCCAGATGCGAACCGCAGCGGCCGCAGAGAACCTCCGTCCGATTCATGCCGTACGATGTATCCGGGCGGTAAAGGGCACTGTTCTCTCTCACCGGCGCAAAGAAACTCGGCCACCCGCACGAACTGGAGAATTTCGAGTCGGATTGGAATAAGGGATTCCCGCAGACTGCGCAATAGTACGTGCCAACCCCTTCATAATCCCAGTACTTCCCGGTAAATGCCTCCTCGGTCGCCCCGGTACGAGCGACTGCGTACACATCGGGAGGGAGGACTTTCTGCCAGACGGAATTCTGAACATCCAGAATTGTGACATCCGTCCGCGAGTAATAAGGATTCATCGATTTCCTTCCCGTCGAGTTCAGGTTCATTCCAGCAAGAGAGGGGTCAACACCAGCAGAGCACCGGGTTGTTTCATGTTCGATTCAAGTCGTCTTCATGAGAGTAGATTACGAAATCAGACGGCAATTCACAATCGCATAAGTCGTCGGAATCGTTCGAGAAACGGAGTCCGGGCTTGTCAATTAAGTCGCTCGTCAATTCTCAAACCCATAAGTCGTCGGAATGGTTCTTGAAACAGAGTCCGGGCTTGTCTATATTGGCAGGAATTTAAGAATTCACCTGAGGTATGCCATAGTATGCGGGCCGGGAAAGTGATACTGATCGCGCTTACGCTTCTCGCCTGGCCGGGGAACCCGGGCGCTGCGGGGAAAACAGAGGATATTACGCTGACTGTCTTTGCGGCCGCTTCGCTCAACGAAGCGTTCCATGAAATTGAGACGATCTTCCATAAGGCAAATCCGGACATCACCGCGGAATTCAGCTTTGCAGGTTCACAACAGCTGGTCCAGCAGATCAGCGAGGGAGCCCCGGCGGACCTGTTTGCTTCCGCGGACATGAAGCAAATGGGGATCGCAGTTCAATCCGGAAGGATCGACAGCACCTCCGTTCGTACATTCGCACACAACAAGCTCGTCATCATCGTCCCGCCGGACGGGAGTAACGTAGGGACGATTCACGACCTCGGCAAATCGGGAAGAAAGATCATTCTCGCCGACAAAGCCGTTCCGGCCGGCCGTTACTCACTCCTGGCTCTCGATCGAATCAGCAGCGATTCCGCGTTCGGCCCCGGATTCAAAGAGTCGGTCCTTCACAATGTCGTTTCGTACGAGGAGAACGTGCGGGCGGTCCTGGCGAAGGTGATCCTGGAGGAAGCGGATGCGGGAATCGTCTATGTCTCAGATATCAACGGGGAACAGGCACGCACGCTAAGAACAATCGAGATTCCCGACGCGTGGAACATCATTGCCACCTATCCCATCGCGACGATTAAAGACTCGCGGCAGCGCGCTGCGGCTGAACGGTTCGTGCAATGCGTGCTTTCGAAAGAAGGACAGGCGGTGCTCCGCAGGTTCGGCTTCATGGCGGGCGCTGAATAAGGCTCCCGGAAGAAATGGCCGGGACACCCCCTTGAGAGAGTATCACCGGCCTTCGATCACCGGGTCCGGCTCAACATGCGGAACCGGCTCAATGACGACCCCGGCCCCACGACTCCCCTACGTGAAAATAATCTGTCCGCCCGCCGCTTTCTCGTAGAACTGCCCGACCGAAATTACCGCATCGACTTCCCTGAAGAAATCCTCTTTCTTGAGGTGAAACATGTCCACAGTCGCCTTGCATGCGAAGAGTTCCCCCCCGGCGTCCTTTATCATCTGAAGGAACTCGCGCACCGGAGGTATGTCCAGCTTCTCTATTTCCTTCTTCATCATCGACGTGGCGAACGCGGACATTCCCGGGATGGCGCCGAGCACGGTCGGCATGGGAAAACCCTTCGCATCCGGCACCCGCATGGCGGGATTTCCGACCGTCGCGACGCGAAGGCGGTCCATAGTTTTGTCCAGAATCGCGTAGAGCCCGAAGAATGTAAAGAAAAGTGACGCTTCGATCCCCTCCATCCGGGCCCCGTTTGCCATGATCAATCCGGGATAGACCCCCTCAAGGCTTCCATGGGAGACGATGATCGACACTTTGTTGATCGGTTGAACCTGGTTGTTTGCCATCGCACATGCCTTTCAGTCAGATGCACCCTTTGGGTTTCGGGAGACCGGCAATCTTCGCGGCTTTCTTCGCCGGCCCCTTCGGAAATAAGGCGTAGAGCTCCTTTGTGTCAACGCCGCTCTCTTTCGTGAGCTTGCGAATTGAAGGTGCGTCCCCGTGGGCGTCGAATTCATTCTTCATATAGTTGATGACCGCCCAGTGACGATCGGTGAGCTCCGTAATCCCCTCCTCGTTCGCCAGCTCACGGGCTATCACTTCGTTCCAATCGATGCGGTTCTTGAGGTGCCCGTCGGCGTCGCGTTCAATCACTTTGCCGGCAATCTCTCTTGCTGCCATGAAGGGTCTCCTTTTTCAATTGTGCTGGATGTGCCGTCCTGCGATGCGATGCTCTTCATGAACCGGACGGCGAACGCCATGCCTCTGCTTGACTTTCCTATCGAAGCCGTCCATGCTACGTCCTCTTTCCGGCCATAGACATCTGAGACTCTATGGGCATTTCGAGACCCCTGAGGAGAACATGCCAGTATGCCCAGCGGAACATGATCTTCCCGTAGTGGTTTGTTCTTGTCTCCTCGAGAAGGGAGAACGGACCCACGCCCGGCAAGGGAAACTTCCCGGGGAGGGGTTCGGTGTCGTAGTTGAAGTCAATGAGAATCCCCTTGCCGAACCCCGATTCGATGAAGCAGTTCGCGTGCCCGTCGAAGCGCCCCCGGGGTTCCCTCCCCTCCGCAATGCTCATGAAGTTCTCGAAGAGGACCTCGGACTGAAAATGCGCGACCGAGCCGGCTTTGGAGCTCGGGAGGTTGGTGGCGTCCCCGATCACAAAGACGTTCTTATGCTTTTCTGAAACGAGCGTCTGCTTGTTCGTCGGGATGAAGTTCAGCTCGTCCCCCATACCGCTGCGGGCGATCGCCTCATCTCCCATGTTTGTCGGGATCGTCACGAGGACGTCGAACGGGATCCGGGTCTCATCCCAGGAGACGATGGTCTTGGTTTCGTTCTCGACACGCGCAATGCTGAATTCACTCGTGAGACGTATGTTCTTTCTTGCCAGCAGACCACCCAGGATCGCCGACGCACGGGGTTTCGTGAACGCTCCCGGCAGGGGCGTGACAAAGTGGATGTCGACGCTATCCCGGATTCCTTTCTCCGTAAAGTACCAGTCCGCAAGAAACGCAAATTCCAGGGGGGCGACCGGACATTTGATCGGCATCTCCGTGATGTTGATGACGAGATTCCCTCCCTCCCAGCGTTTGAAGAATTCTGCAAGGGCGCACGCACCTTCTATCGTATAGAAGTCAAAAATGCTCCTGTGCCATTGTGCCTCCTTCAACCCCTCGGTCTGCGACGGGGCGATACTCGCGCCGGTGGCAACAATGAGAAAATCGTACTGCAGCACGGTGTCATTGGCCAGAAAGACCTTGTTGTTGTCGGGATCAATGCGGTCAATCCCCGAAATCACGACATCGGCGCCTGCCGGAAAGAAGTCGCGTTTCGGCTTGACCACGTCCCGCCTGGAATAGATGCCGAAGGGGATAAAGAGAAACCCGGGCTGGTAGTAGTGTATCTCGTTTTGATCCACGATCGTAATATGCCAGGCGGCGGGGTCCAGGGCTTCGTGCAGCCTGTTGAGCATTATCGTTCCCGCTGTCCCGGCACCAAGTATGACGAGCTTTTTCATGGATTATCTCAATTTGAAGGAATCGGCCAAACACACCGCGGCTCATACCGGGAGCATTCGCTTCAACCGCTCTTTGATGCTCTTACAATTGTCGTATTTCAGATACACCTCGCACGAGCGGCAGTCTCTGTTTTCGCAGAATGCACCTTTGCGCTTGAGGGCCCAGCACGGCTCCGAATGTCCGGTGAACGCGGGGCAGGTCTGGCGATCGTTCTCCCCGCAGTGGGCGATCGCCCAGCAGGGAATAAGCGAGAGGACCGTCCGTATCCCCTGTATGCTGATTTTGTCGACGTTTATCGCGCTTCGAACGCACCGCAAACGTTCGATATCGTCATCGGAATAACGCCTCTGTCTCGATTCGGATTTATACGGGACAATCAGGCCGCTCCGTTCGTACATCCGCATCGTGTGAACCGAGATTCCCAGAATGCGGGCCGCGGTCCCGATGGAGTAGAGTGGAGATTCGTTTTGCCGGCCGGATTGCATGATTTATAAATATCAGGATATATGATATCCAGGAATATCAATCCCCGTGCCACCTGAGCAACTGATAGGATATCTGATATTTACACCGAACTTCGGTCCGACGATTCCCATTTTGTGGTCCGGACGGGATACTCCTTTTCAATCATGGGAAGTGTTGGGCGGGGAGGAACAGAGGAGAGCTCTATAAGGCCGCGTTAAGCGGGGTTACAACCAGGAGGCAAACACCCATTGCTTCTCCGGGGAACGGATTTTCCCCGGAGAGATTTTGACTGCTCAGGCCATCGCCTTCATTGAGGGACGGGCGCTATTCCGACTGACTGAAGTCAGGGAGTCGGAGAGTTTCCCACCAGCCGGTGACGTAGGCAACCGTCGGGATGAATCCCGGGTAATTGGGCGGGCGGACGTTCGGATCGTACAGACGCGCGTCGTAGGCGTAACTCTTGAAATACCCGCTGTTCAATATGCCGTTCAGGTTCGTTCCGACCGGCGCACGGACATTCTGAACGATTGACCCGAGTATGGAGAGCCTCCCCCGCAGGACGCCGTTGTTATAGTCCTGCGCCGTAAGCGAACCGGTCCGGGCAAAGATGTTCCCCTGGACGATGCAGTCCGTCTGATTGGCGGTGTTATCCGCGATGATGACGGACTGTTCGGCCACCAGCCCCAGCATGTCTTTCGACGTCGCGTCGAACCGGGGATCCTGTTCATAGAGGAGGTTGTCCTCGACATAGACGTTCCCGATATTCGACGAGATGGTCACCTGGCCGTCTACAGTCCCCTGCACGTGTACCGTGTCGTTCCCCATGATGACACCGGTAAACCCGGACGAGGAGGCAAGGTGCACCGTGTCAAGGACCGGGCCATTTTGCGTCGCCCGCACGAGCGCGATTCCGTCGCCGTGAACCGACGGGTCGCCTCCGTCGAGCGTGACCCAGATCGTCGGCACATTGTAAAACTTGCTCCCGGCGGTGTTTGCGGCGGTATACAGGTTCTGGAGATCGTTGGGGAAAAATATGCTATCGACCCCCGTCTCGAATCCTTTATTAAAGATCGCCTGGTCCGTACCGTGCCCGGGAGAAGGGGTGAATTTATGCGCGGTCGTCACCTTGTCCATGAACACCGGCGCTCCGTTGATCGCGATCGATCCGTTGCTGTGCAGTTTCCCCTGGACCGAATCGCCCGTCACCCACTGACACGGGCCTTCGCTGTTCGTCATCCAGGAGAAGAGCGTGAAACTCGTGAACTGGGGTGTGTCGAGATACACTTCCACGGAATCATGCAACGTCTCGGTGAATCCGTTGTACGTCGAGATACTCAGTATCACGAGTGATTCGGCGACGGTCCGCTGAACGAGATACGAACCTCCCGAGAGATTCTCCGCATAGGTCGTGGAACCATACCAGTTGGGGTTCTGCATGACCTTGGTGATCCCCACCTGCGCCCCCGCGAGAGCGAGGTTGTGAGACATGAGCGCGTCGTAATAATAATCGCTGTTATTTCGCGCTCCCTTCGACCATCTGTTGAGGTCCAGCGAGACCCCCCCGAGGAGAAATCCCAGTCCCAGAACGAGTAAGAGTTGAGCCTTGCCCGGCATATTCCCCCCTGAAACCGTTTAGTGAACACGCACCTGCTGAA
>Ga0075017_100000053_pt1 | contig 43176 bp, 65 predicted proteins | sample AleBraG_ABR_2012_FD_71475 | JGI IMG/M metagenome (GOLD analysis project Ga0075017, IMG submission 71475) | Freshwater sediment microbial communities in response to fracking from Pennsylvania, USA - Alex Branch Run_MetaG_ABR_2012 | ecosystem: Environmental > Aquatic > Freshwater > Creek >... | reverse complement strand
ATGTAGCTGCGTGCCCCAGGTCAACCGATGAACTGGTTCAAACGATTCATTCGTTGGTGGAGAGGTGATGAGCTCGACGAGTCGTTCGACCGGGCGAAGCGCGATTGTCCGCACTGTCAGCACAACCACGTGGGGATACATGAAGACTATTAAGGTGCTCCAGGCTGGACTCGAACCCGCACTCAGCTTGGTGCCTAGGACACTGTTCAAGCTAGCTCTACCATTGAGCGTTACCGGAGCAAGTTAAGTATGCCAGAATTAGAAATTATTCTCACAGGTCTTATTTCGGCGATGTTGGCCGACCCCAATATTCGATCTTCTATCGAACAGATCATCATCAAGGTGATTGCCGATCTTACCGTGAAACGAAACCTAGACACCGCGAAATTCGACGCCACGTTTTTGGCGTTGGCCCAAGCGAAAACTCCCGAGGAATTAAAAAATGCGCACTTGGCTCTTCAGTCTCTTATGGCTTCTTCTTAATGGGTGTGCTTCGCCAAGAGTGTTCCAGGCGATGGACACCTGTTGGTTGGTCTCGGGTAGCCCCGGAGTGATGTGTTTTGATTCGAAGGGGAAAGACTACATTCCGACAATTGACCAGATCAATAACTTGACCTGTTTTCCTAACTTCCAATTGAAGATCCACGAAGAAACGTGTCGGAAATAAAAAACGCCGGAGAAATCCATTTCCCCGGCGTTCCTGTGGTTGTGGTAATGGGAATTGTCTACTGAATGGCCATGACAGCAGACTTGATCGCAGCGAAGATCGCCGCGTCGATGGGAGCCGTCGCGGGAACGGCTTTCGCAACGATTGCTTCAAGCTGATCAATCAACATTCCAGCATCGCCAACAACGCTTGCGCTCACCGATAGAGCCCCACCGTCCGCAGCGGCTTGGGCGCTAATCGTGGCTTTACCTCCAGAAATGATCAGTTCAAGCTTACCCGCAGTACCTAAAGCGATATCTTTTTCCATCTTCTTTTCTCCCTTGATATATTGAATGAACCTGGTTTCCGCTATGCGCTCCCAATGGTGCCACACCATCACGCCCGAAAGCAAGACCCAGTGTTCAACCGAGTGTAGGCCCCGAGAGACCCAGGCTGGAAAATTCAAGCGAGACTCCTTTCGCTTCCATTGTTTTTAAGATCGCAACCGCTCCTGGCCGCGACTCCTTAGCACTCAAGTCCATCTTACCATCCGAAGTAAAAAGACCCGACGTGTAGTGATTCGTATAGTCCCAGAGGTAAGGCGTGTTGAGACCGTGGCGTTGGTATCCGATCCCGTTATACCGCTCCATGAATTCCAAACACGAAGCGATGGACCAATCACGCGGGTACCAGAGACCGGTTAAGGCATCCATGGCGGATTCTTGCCATGTAAATGGAGCCGAACCAAACGCCGGTCTGTTTGCGGGTACGTGGACAGTCTTTGCGGTAAGAGGGTCACCGTTATGGAGGTGTTTTTTGAAATTCTGGTTTGACTCGCGGAAATGAATACAAGCGATTACTGGCCAAGGAATGTTGACGTGTATTCCCACCGATTGATAGATGACTTCGTTCTCAATAGCCGTCTGTACTACGTGGTCTAGGTCGACCGCGCTTTTGACAACACAAGAATCGTATAAACCCATGTAATCAGCCGTGGTGAGCATCTTACTTGACCGCCCGGGCGATGGCTTCCACGCCGACCGTAACCACGAAAGCAATAAATCCCGTAACGCCATAAAGCTTCCATCGCCATTCCAAAAGAGACTTTACATCGGCCTTTAAGTCGTGAAGATCTTCTCTCATCGCTTTCACCTGTTCTTCTAATCGGGCCGAGCGTTCGTCATCCATGACACTTTACCTCATAGTTCGTAGGCAATAAGCTGACAATTAGTCACCATGAAATTCCCAGATGACCCGGAAGCAGTCACATCAAGTCTATAATTGTAAGTACCTGCGGGCTGGAAATCGATTGAGAATGCGGCACTACAGGGAACCTGTAAGCTAATCGAAGTGGTGGACGAGGAGCCGTTTAAAATCTGGGTAACAAAAGAGGTCGAAGTCGTGGTGTTAAACAGCCTCAAATTACCAAACGCGGTCGCGTTTCCCGAAGTTGATCGGTTGACCTGAATACCACCAGCCGATCCCGAGGTGTCTGGGATAAGACCCACAAAAATCGGGCGCCCCGTGGTGGTCAGATTAATTGATAGCCCCGTTACGGAAACAAACGAAGAACTAGAAGTTGAAAAAGATCCCGAACTAGTACTAATCGCAACACCCCCCGCCGCTGCCGTGGACCCGGTGGGGCGAAGGGCTAAAAGACCTTGAGTCAAAGTCTGGGGTACCACCTTGGCACCAGTAATGGATGCGTTCGGAATAATGAAACTAGCTTGAGAAACGCTTGTCCCAATCAGTAGACCAATTAAAATCTTTAGATAACGATCCATGCTCCACCTGTTTTCTTGACCCGGATTGAGTCACCATTAGCTAAGTTAGTCCCGTAAGGGTTTTGAAAATCAACATATTGACCCGCGTGCGCACTAAGAACTATAGAATTCCCGCTTCCACTGTTCAGATTTTTAATAACAAACTCCGTTCCCTCAACACAGGCCCCCGTATCAGGAAGAGTCAAATTAATATTCCCCACCCCGGTATTGCCTACAATGTAGTTAACCCCATAAGTGGCGGCTAAAACATAGGTCCCCGAAGTATAATTAACTACGGCGCCTTGGGAATCTTGAACGATCCAGTAGGTACTATTGGTAAGCGGTTGACCCGTGTTGTCCGCGATACAGTTAAAAATGTTTCCACTTCCGTCGCTCACCAAAGATCCCACAAAATAGGCCGTGGCGCTGTCCCACTCGGGGACCCCCTGCTGCATCTGGTATGCAATCTGATAGGCCAGCACAAAACAGACCGCGTTCATATCTTCGATGGCCGGGCTGTTGTTCCCGAGTACCGCCGAATACCAACCGTCGAGCCAATTTGCTAAACTCTGAACTGTGGTGGGGTCTGTGGACCACGCCGGACTACCCGCCGCCAAACTCCCAAAAACCCCCATTTGGTGATAAGCGGAATTAATCCCGAATATTTTAGCTAGTTTTCGTGTAATTTTTGCCATCGTCTATACCCCTTTAGATAACCGCGTCTTCGTAGACGAGCCACGGCCAATTAGTATCATAAGCTTCATAAGTGTTGAATGGACTGTTATTCGCGCCCGGGAATTCGTAAGTACGGAAACCAAAAAATTGATTAATAAAAGGCGAGTAAATAATCGAAGAGATTTGAACGCCCATCGGTTTAGGAAGTAGACCCTCTGTGACGAAGAGCTGTACCAAGTTTTGGCTTCCCAGGGACGAGTTAATAAAAAAACTCATGGCCATATCGGCTTCATCAAATACGAGAAACTCATTGGGAAAGGATTGAAACACCAGTTGTTGAATGGTGGCAAGCGATGATCCGGCATTGTTTTTAAGGATAGCCATTTTGATGAGCGAAATAAAATCCGCGTCATCTAGAGTAATGGGCTGGCCCTGGAAACCGTAACCCGTTCGGATTACTCCCACGTACTTCCCGAAAATATCCAACTGAACACCCACGGCTAGATTGGGGCCGGTCAGGTTGTAAGCGTTTTGGATGGCAAAGGGGAGCGTGATATCTGCCGTATTTACAACGATGGCCACACCTAGAGTATTCGAAGAAACCACCAAGAGAGCTGCGGGAGGGTTAACCCCATTAAACGTAACGGTCAAAGTACCGCTTGCAATGGACCCCATGACCACGACTGCGCCCAACCCCGTGATCGCTTGAAGATATCCCTGGATCGTTGCGGCGGTATCATTCCATTGGATAGCCGGAGTCGAGTTTCCCTCATAACTAAGAACGAAAGATCCAGACACGGGGGAGTCTGAGAATCCCAAGGTTTCAATCGAAGTTTGTGGAAGAATTGCCGGAGATACACTCATGGCAATTGTTCCTTCGGCTTTGGGGAGATTCAAATACTGCATAATAAGCAAGCTCACGTAGTATTGAACTAGAGAGTAGGCCGAGCCATTACTCATGTGGTCACCGTAATATTAGCCGTCACGTAGTTACCCTGAGTATCCGTTGCCCGAACCACGTCGGTAACACTTCCAGTACTTCCAGCGGTGTAAAGACCCGAGCTATTCACTGAACCGCCACTCGGGTTAGAGTCCATCGTCCAAGTATAGGCTCCGTATCCGCCTAGCGCGGTAAACTGCTGTGTACCCAGTGGCGCTACAACCGCCAAAGCGGGGGACATCACCATGGAAAGAATAATGATATCGGGGCTTGAGGTAACAAATTGAAGCTTTTTAGAAGAAGGCGTGAGGGTATTGGTAAAAGGTCCAGTAGCCGAAGTGCTGAATCCAGCATTGGTTACCAACGTGTTGGGATCAATTTGTTGAACAAGCGTAGCTAACTCATTGATGTTTACTTCCGCGTAAACACCTGGATTGAATATTCCCGGTAGTCCACTTCGAATAGCCGTGATGTTTGGAACTGTACCAGCGGCAAGAGCTGTGGCGGTAAACTTAATAAAGAGCGGAACCGTAGAAACCACGTCCCAGAGAACTGTAAATGGACTTCCATCGACCTGAGTAACTACCGAGCTTGTTTCACCACGCATTCCACAACCCGCATTCCGCTTGGTGTAGATCGCGTTTGCAATATCGGTGTTGGATGGACTTCCTGAGATAATGACCCAGATCGAATGGCCTGGAGTACCGTCCGGGTATTGAGTATCTGGAGAGTCTCCGTTGGGGGCTCCAGAGAGGTTTTCGTAAACTGAAACCGAGCTCACGCCCGATACGTTCTTCAGTGCTGCAATAAGACCGGAAAGGTACCCCTGGGAGGCGAGCTGTACCGAAATCCGGCGTCTTAAACGAAGCTGAGCGTCTGATTCTTCGTTAATTCCCAAGACCGAATAAGTCGTCGGGTTATTCACAGAGGTTACCCCGAGAACAATCGTCACAGGGACTGTGATTGTATTCGGAACCGTAAGAACAGCCCCAGCCACCGAGGATTGAAAGCTAAGAACATTAGACCCAGGGGCGAGACCCAAAACTGTGGCCTGAAGCTGCCATTGGTTACCGGCATTGTCAGAAACGGTGTAGATGGGTTGAGCTGTTTGATCGAGTCCGTAGAGGTTCACTGATTGGGAATTCACCACGGTTACCGGGGTAACTGTGAACGTACCCGCTTGTCTTTGGATACCGTTAATCGCCACGCGTTGGTCAAGAACCACACCTACGGCCTGGTCGGGGTCAAACATCGAGTTAACCGTCGTGGTAAGGTCAAGCTCGTCTAGAACGGCTTGAATAAAAATCATAATCCACTGGCCATCGGGTGTCGAAGAAGCGATGTTAATATCCGAACCGTAGATCTTTTGAGCCGCCACCGTAAACGCCGCGACTAACTCGGCTTGTGTCGCTGTTGTGAGTCCGGTTGGACCTATTGAGTTTGGCATCCTATCCCCCGCCTAAATCGAATGTATATATCCCAGCAATGGATGAGTAAATTGTAATCCCATCATAAACGATGGTGATGTTCCTTGTCTCTGAATTTAAGACTACCGAGAGCTGTTTCAGACCCGTGACGATCTGGTTGCCGTCTTGGTCTGGAGTATTGATGATAGTCGATGAGACGGCAAGCGTAAGAATCGCCTGATCTTTGGCGCCCAGGTAGCTAAACCAATTGAGACCGCCTAAAATATCGAAAAAACAGTCCCCCAGAAACGACTTAAGACGTGTTCCGATAAGCTGAATTGCCGCCGATTGGTTAGATAAATAGTCGTTTTTACCCTTCCCGAAGGTCCAATCTCCGTTAGAATCTAGGCTTCTGATGATCATTCGAGTAAACCTCCGAGCCCCGTGGCATCGTTTGAGAGCTCCGTTGCGATAGTTGAAAGAGTGGAAGAAATTGCCGTAATAGCCGCAGCGTTGATGGGTATTGTGCTTGGGTTTCCTGGAGTAGCACAGGTGACCGTAATCGCTGCCGTCTGGGTAACCAGCGTGTTGACCGCCGTTACCAGGCTATTGATGTGGGTTACCAAGTTTTGAAGCTGTGTGTTGAGGGAGGTGGAGTTGTTAGCTACCTTAACTTTAACCGGACCCACCCCGACAAGAGCCTGTCCATTTCGAAGGACGGCGCGAGTGGTGTCATAGTTTTGAATCGCTTTAGCTTTGGACCGAACACCCACAAGAATGATCGCATCAGAGAATGAATGGAGGCGCGAGGTGTTTGGAGACGAAGTGGTAGACCCCTCAAACCAGTTATCGATATCTCGGTCGTTGAATAGGACGAGACACTCATCCCCTTTCTGGATCGGGAAAGTAAGAGCCGCCGTCGATCCGCCTAAACAGATCACGGGACAATCCGCCATGATGGGGTACTCTTCTTGAACCATCGAATAAACACCCGTCGTCTTGTTCTGTTCGAAATAGGTCTTGGTATAGTTGATCGTTACCTTGGCGGTTTGTTTCGTTTCGTCGAAAGACTGGATGGTTCCAATGTGATGGGTATTTAGATTCAGAAATATGTTCTTACTAATGGCGCGAAGAGCGTCTGGAAGATCAGGATCAGCAACGACAAAGTTATAAGGAAGATCTTGGGTACTCATTCGTTTTGTCCAAAAACAGTTAGTTCCGACGTTCCAAAAAACATTCCAAGCGACGTGACAGCATCACCACAAATAGATGAAGAGATGGTCCCTCGATGTTTAATCGAAATTACCTTGTAGTCTCCGTTAATGGTTTTACCCGAAGAATCCATAGAGCTAGAATTGACAGAGCTATTCGTGAGGCTTTCCAGTTTGATCTTTTGACCCACGATCACTCCTGGCTCAAAAAGCATATCAAATGTAAGTAATGTTCTTTCTAGAACCGGGGTTCCGAGAAGACCGCTAGAGGCATCAATAAGGGCGATACCCCCTTCGGTACACTCGCTATTACCAAGACAATGGACCGATCCGTTATCGATGTAAGCGCCATTCCCAGACAACTGGTTGATGATCTCCATGGTGTTACCACTGTATGACGCCGCCCGGGTCGATACGTTCGGGTAGTCTCCAATTGCGCCCTTCGATACGTTATACTGGCTCATAGTTTCAGCTAGAGACTCAATCTGTTGTTTAGTTATGGTACCCGCTTCAAACTGTGCTCTGGCTTTGGATGTGGCAAACGCCCACCCCCCATCGTAACACTCAATCGTGGTTACAAAGTTAACCCCATCTCTTACCGACCATGCTTGAGAAATGTTTCCCGTAAAAATTACAGGAAGAACACCCGATCCATATCCAGCCTTTAAAATAATCGGTCGATACTCGCCCGTATTGAAAAAGTTAAATCGTATTTTATTTCTGGTCTTCTCATTAAGATTGAAGATCTTGATCTGGCAAACGTTCGCCGACGTAAGGACGTTTCGAGTAATATCGAATTCAATAGTAAATGGGAGGGCAATCGTGATGGTGTTTGTAGCCGAACGGTCTACAACATCCACCCCAATGCTAAGCTCATAGTTTCTCCCAAACTTATACACTCACCACGCCCGTTAGGATCTCGTTATAGGTCGTCACTTCGGAGCTATTGAGAACATACAGTTGAGCCGCCCCAGACGAGAAATCCTGTTGCTGAGACGGGTCTCGATTGGCCTTAGAAAGACACGCGATACCGAAAGGTATTTGGTTCCTATACTGGTGTAAAATATTCCCACTTACCGTGATTCTGTAACCCTGAAGAGTGAAATTATTATAGGTCAAAGACTTGATAATCCAACAATATTGCATGGGTATAAAGTAAAGTTGAATTACGAAAGACGACCCATCGTCTAAAATGAAGGTCTGTGTTTGTAGAGTGTCGGCTGTAATTTGTTGCATGAGTTTCATTTTACTGACCTCCAGCCTGAATGGTAGCCGTACCCTCTTGTACAGTTGGACCTGTGGTACCTGTACTCACACCGTTATCTACGTTGGTACTGGATTGATTAGCCAAACGCTGTGAAGAGATCGCGTTTTGTAACCCTTGTCCAAGGCCAGCGGATTGGGTTGTTTTTGCAATCCTAATCTTCTTAAAAGAAACAGAAAAATCAGTAATCATTCTGGTCTCAGAGTCTTGAACCGGAGAGAGAGATTTGATTGCCATGTTCTCGAACACACCCCAGGGAGTCTGGACTTTAAAGAGTGTTCTAGACTGCATATACCCGTAGAACTGTTGAAACACGATCTGTTGTTTGGTCTGTGTTCCGCTTCCAAAAAGAGAAGACCACGAAGACACCAGAGACCCAGCCGTTTGAGCGGCAATTGAGTAGAGTTGGGCCGCTTGATTATAAGCCAAAAGAGCCGCCGCTGTGAGAGCGGGTGTATAAGCTGAGATCGTAATGAGTTTATAGGCGATGGATTGGGCCGCAGCTAATATTTGGTTAGGCGGGATATCGTTTAATTCTCCGATAAAACCATGGGTATTAATGACTTCGGGGTGGAGAGAAATCTGATCCTGAATTGAAGAGTTATCCTCGACGTAATGGTCGGTGATATCACTCTCGATCGTCATGCTCTGTTCACCCTCATAGTTAAAAATAAGAGTGGGGGGGTTAGCGTTTGTGAGTCCTAAAAAGTTGGTAATCGACCCAAACAAAGAACTACCCGAAGATGACTGTTTAGAGTTGCTGTCTACAACAACATTCGTCTGTGGCTGATATCCAAGATTCTGATTAGGGGTAACGAGAATCAGGTTACCGAGAGCCGTTGCTTTAGTGGTCGCTGGTGTAAGTGAAGATAGGTTTGCCATAGTTAGTTAGCCTGAAGGGGGATCTCTTGGACCACCTTCTTGACCTGTCTCTTGAGTTCGTGGGCCGCGTCTTTACCTGGAGTTTTCGATTCGTGGAAGTGGTTGGTTTGCTGTACGTTGTTGTGCTGGTTTACCACCTTTGAGGTGGCTGCCGGAGATCTGGGGGAAACCGATTTAGAAACGTTAGATAAATCGTTTCCATGAATAAGGGTGTGAATCATTTCCGATGGAGGGATATTAAGAGAAGGGTTATTGGCTGCCTTGCTAATAAGGTCGTCTTTCATCGCTCCGACAACAGCGGGTATACCTTTAAAAAACTCACCCACGCTACCAACAAGCTCTTTTGTTTTAGCCTTATCGCCAACTGCTCCAGTAACTGAGTCCACCCCTTTACCAACGAGTGAAAATATACTAGTCCACCCCTCGAAAACTTTTCCGATAACCTGAAATATTTTTAGTTTCTCAGCTAGTTTTTCAAAGGCTTCTACTAGTTTAAGAACCTGACCAACCAATGGAGTGATCTGTTTAACCAGATTTACGCCTTCTTTTGCGTTAAAGTGCCCCACTGCTTTTTGAAAAGTGTCTCCCAGATTCATCCAAGCGACGTCCGCTTGGTGGAGGTTTTTCACCTCTCCAGGAGAATAGTGGTTCATTTTTTCAGCGGCCTTCATCTTACTTGGATCGAAAGCCCCCGATCGAGCAGAAGCAATAAAGGTCTTGGTAAACCCCATCGACTCCATAAGCGGATTTGCCAGATCCTTGGCGCTCATGTTTTTAATGGCTTCTACACCTTTGGTCATCATGTAGAACGTGTCTCGAACCTTGGTTGGGTCGAAATCTTTAGAATACTTGGCCATCATGGCCAACCCTTGTGGGGCCGTACCGTTAAGAAGCATATTTGAAATGCCAGATTGAACTGACATAAACGAGCTCTTTAGATCGTCGGCTGATTCACCCGCTTGTCTTGCAGCATTCTGCCAAGTCTGTAGAGTTTGTGCTGATTGGCCAGTAAGAAGCTCAAACTGGGTAAACTCTGTCCCAGCGTGTCCCGAAGCCGCCGTAAGCTGTTCCAACGCGTAGAAAGCCCCAACAAGCGCCGCTTTGGCTTCAATCGATGTAGACGCTAGGTCTCCAACTCCTTTTTTGGTAACCGCTAGAGCGTTAACCGTCTTATCGGCCCCCTTTACTCCTAAGTTGATAAATAAATCGGCGATATTCACTTATTCAACTCCATGTAGGCGTGTTCCCAGTCACCACAGAAGTCCTCATAAGCTAGAGCCTGAATCACGGTTCGGGCATCTAGTTGTGAAGCTTCCATAATGGACCTCGCATAGCCTAGTTTACACAGTTTGAAGTAAATCAGTAAGGGGTCGTCTTTTGCCTCTACGCCTGGGGTTTTTCTATCGTCGATAAAACTCTCAAGAACACGGCATAGAGGCTTTTCATAAAAGGGGTAATGTTCTCCTGTGCTACCTCCAGGCACACCAAAGGGTAGTCTTCCCGCGATTGAATCGGTTCAAAGGTGTCTTTATCAATCTTCAAATCTCCAGAAACACCATTGTTATAGACACATTTGGCCATACATGGAGCTAGGGCTTCTTCGACTCTCTTGGACGCATAGGCTATGCGTATGATCTCTTTTACTAGAACGGGTATCTCTGTCTTACCAGAGAACTGTACCGATCCAAGATCATCGAGTACTGCTTGATACAGAGCCTTAGACTCCGCAAAAGACGCGGGGGAAACCTTAAGTTTCGCCCCGCTAGGTAGTTCCACTTCTCTAAATGCCATCGATTTTTTCTCCCGCTATTGTGTATTAAGTCAGGACGCGAGGAGCGTTTGTGAATTTAATCGTGTAAATTACGATTGATTGTTCCACTTCCCCCTCGGCGTTTGACTTGGCTTCTGGAATCTTAGTGAACACTCCGCCACTCATGATGTAGGTATCAGAAGTGATGTTCCCTTTTCCATCGCCTATTTTCTTGATGAACTGTCCCTGGACTAAGATCGTCCCGGCAAAGTTAGCCTGTTGCTGAGCCAAGAGGTTATTCAAAAACTTATCGTCCGAACAACCCCTTAAGAGCCTGACCTTGACTTCACACTGTTTACCACTTTCGTTGAAGCCGTAGATGGAATTCCCATTCTTACCGGTTTTCACGTTCGCGATATCGTTTGGAAACGTGAGCTCTACAAAATTCCCGTCGGCCTGGCCGGTTAAAACCTGGTCATTGAGAACAATCGTGTCCTGTCCTGAGAGTGCTACTTGTCCCATTGAAAACCCCCTTATTGATTAATGTTGACGATAACCGTTGAGCTCTGGATCGCGCCCGCTTCCTTAAGAGCAATCTGGACTAAAGGAGCCTGGCGAGCTGCCCGGCTAGTCTGAGACTGCTGAGAGACCGGGAGCGAGTAGATGTAATACCCACGCTGTGCGACGTTCGCGATAAGATCGGCCTGGACTCCGAAAGTCGTCGGACTGTTCCAGTTCCCTGGAGCCAAGTACTGGTTGGTCACGCCTTGTTCACAGACCGCTCGATACGCGCCCTTGAGACCGTCCATACCCTGTTCCGTTTGTGGGATCTTCGTATTGGCTTGTGCCAGATAGTTGAAGCCCGCCACCTGGAGTGCTGAGACAATCCAGAGCTGGTTAAAGATCGAATCGAAGTACCGATTCGCTCCCGAACAGTAGACCGCCGCCACCCCTTGGAGGCTAATATAGGTATCTGCGCCCGCAGCAATTGCGGCGTTCAGGATTGTCTGGGTCATCGAAGGATCAGGCTGGACACCCACAAGAGGCTTCAAGTGAAGCGTAGTCGTGGTGTTCGATCCTTGGAAATTTACTGAAAGGCCCAGGCTCGCGTAGCTGGCCATCATGACCAAAGAATCCACCACAGAATTTACAGTGTTGTCCCCGTAGTAAAGACCCCGAGTATTAGCGAAGCTGCCCGACCGCAAGAGATCAATCATCCCACCTGGAGCGATATCTGCCGAAAGAGTCGAGACAAAAAAGCCCATCTTGACCAAAGGCAAGAGGATAGCCGCCGCTGCCAAGAGATCAGTCTGACCAATGGTAGCTAGATTCTCGTTCGCCATGACTCCAAAGTACTGGACCAACCCAGCCGTTCGGGTCACTGCCGCTCCGATCGTTTCCCCAGCGGTAACGACCGTAGGTGTTACCGTGATTCCGCCATTGAGTGTATTGGAGGCAACCGTCATTAAGAGAGCCGCGCCATAGACTCCATAGAACTGAACAGCCAAGGTATTGGCCGCAATCGAGCCCGTAACGACCACCTGGGAAAGTCCCTGGACCGCCTGGAGTTTGGCCTGAATCTGAGAGGCTGTGTCATTCCATTCGATAGGCGCTGAAGCGTGTCCATTATAAACTAGCTCGAAAGTCCCAGAGGCGGGAGCCGCCGAGAAGAGAACGGATTGGTTTCCAGTCTCAAGCAAAATAATAATCAACTGTCCGCCACCCGTAAGGATGTTCGGTTGTTGGGAGAAAATCGCATTCGCCATGGCGAACGTCTTGCTTTCTGTTCCAAAGTCCACCCCCACTTGGGTTGGAGAAAGATAAGCCGCGTAACCCAGATTTCCAAAGGTCATCAGGTTCGGCGCGTCGTCCGTAAAGAGGCCGATATTGCTGGTATTGAAGTTTCCCACGCCAGGGCTCGCCTGGGACACTGAAATATTGATCACATTGCTTAATGGAAGTTGTGACATTTAAAAATCCTCCTACGGGTTAGTGTAAATCGGCAAAGTGCCAAGGTTATCAAAGTAATCAACGTCTACACTCTTCACAAACGAGTACTGGACGTTTACTGAAATCTTGTATCGGTAGGGTATCGCCGCCCCATCCACCATGGATAGATTCTTGAAACCCCCACTCGGCGGAAGACGCCCAATTGTGAAACTGTTCGCCTCCTGCTGTTTGATTGAGTAGTCCGAATAGAGAGCTAAAACAATCTCTTCTTTCCTGTCCCTAGCCTCTGAATCTCTACTAATCGCGTCGATCTCCAGAGTGGCCATTACATTGACCGATTGTTGGGCAACCAAACCCGCCGACCCATTATACTGAGTGGTATTAGCAAAGGGTCGCACGATTGGAGCAGAAACAGCAACATAAAGTCCAGAATCGGTTGGCTGAAAAATCTTCTGGTCCCAGAGATATACGCGCCCGGGAGACAACCCCATGTAGGTCTGAATAATATCACAGAACAGGAAGAGAGGGCTTCCGACAAGAATTTGTCCCACCCCGATTTGTCCCACTTGGTCTTGAAGAGCAATCGTATCGTAAAGAGTCTCGGGAGTGGTCCCCATCTTCGATGGAGCCGTATAAAGACCGCTCACCGAGTTAATCGTTCCGCCAGCACCGCCAGCCCGAACGCTAAACGTATAAGGCGGAATTCCGCCAGTCCCATAAAAATAGGATTTAAGGCCCGGCGAGATCGCAGTAAGAGTGGACTTCACAACGATTTGGCTCATTTAGGCACCGGCCCGCTTCCGGTCCAGTCTTGGACAATCTCATACTCAACATACCCATAAAGCGAGTAGTCCCGGCGTGCCATAACTCGCGTCTGTACGTCGTTATAGTTCACCACGTCGTCTACCTGGAGAGTGAGAGAAGGGTCGGCGTTCAGAGTAAACCAAGTCCAAGCCCTTTGGCCTTCTTCCTTTAACATGAGCTGTCTTGACGAAAAGGGTTGGATAACTCCCCGAAAATTAATAAACACCGCTCCTTCGACCGCTTGAAAACCCGTTACGGTCTTCTTCAGCTTCGTAAATACCATGTTCTGGAAGTAGTCTTGAAGAGCCCCGCTTACATCGGGGACGCTTCCCTGTTTACCAAAAAGCGGAAGGTTAGCGCCGTTCGCGATGGTACTCATTTTACTTTACTCGTTACGCTTTCGCGAAGTTGTTGAGTGTCAACCAATAGCTGGCCGGTATTGTTCTCATAGCTGGAGCTCTTCCAGGCTGGCCACTTCCCGTTACCGCCTGTATCGAAAGCATCTGAAACACAAGCTTCAGCACAGACCGAAATCTGGGTCATCCATTCGACTATGGTTCCATCTTTAATGACTTTCTTGATGGTCTCTGGGTCACTAAGATGACTTTTGTCCATTTCTTTCTGGAGTCCTTCGGTAATAGGAACGCGAAGAAAGGATCTCATGGGGATCGTAGAAGTCCCGAATTCGTGCGCCGCTCCGACTTCTGCATTTGTGCCTCCGCCTTCACGGTGAGCGTCTCCAAGAATACCCACCTTAACGACAGGAGGTTGAGACTTAAGCGCCTTAAGGATCTGTTCTAAACCCTTAACCTGGACGTAAACAGCTTCATCACTCACGGGTGTGTCCACCCACAAACACTGTAAACCTGTCCCATAAGCTGGGGAAGAATCAACTGGAGATACATCGCTCCGTAGTTGGTCTTGGTCAACATCATCAGTTCTGGGTTGGCTGAGATTCTTTCTGGGATCTGAAACCCTTCAGAAACCGAACCAACGCCTTTAGAGTTTTGCGCCCAATTCCATTGGCCATTAATCCCCTGGGAACTAGCGCGAAGATTAAGAACCAGAAAATGAGCGGCAAGAAGAAGATAGCCATAAGTGTAGGACCCTTGATCGGCCCAAAAAATTGGATTGGCCATAATGTTGGCTTGAACATAAGAATTCAAGATATCGGCATCCAAAACAGAAACATTAGGGTCAGTCCCATAGGGAAAGTCCCTAATAAATTGGTCTTTAAAGTTCTGTACGGATGGATTGGTAAACACGATACCCCATTTTAAAATGGAGTCGCTCCCAAGATGAGAGCGACTCCGATTCCATTAGAAGCCCATGTAAAGCATTTCGAGAGGTCGATACGCAAGCACACCAGTAAACTGCCCGTATCCAGCGTTCTGGAACGAGAAGTTATCAATGGAGTTGGCCAACGTGTTGGTATAATCCAGAGGGATATCCATACGAATCGACTCTTCGTCGTACTTGTACAGAGTGTACATCTGGGTTGCCAATCCACTGTTCGCCTTGTCGCCATAGGCGAGAGGGAGAATCTTGAAGGATGGGTTCCGGGTGATCACCTGGAAGCCTTCTTCCAAGAGCTGGAGAATAGATTTCATTGGGAACTGAGGCGAAGCCTGAGCAACCAATCCGTTGTAATCCGACTCTGGGATCTGGAAATGAGTCGGGAAAGCGGTATATCCACAGTTGTTTCGATATCTCTGGATTACAGCCTGTTGGAACGCCGATAGCTGAGTTGGAGTCATCGAAGACAACGGCTGAGTGATCAGGGTTGCATCAAAGGTCACGCCGGGTTGGTTCAACATACCCAAACAGCTTCCGCCGGTTCCGTTCTGTCCACGAGCGCCCAAGAAAGCCACCCGTTGAATACCAAGGTCCCAGTTGGTCTTCCGAGATTTTTCCTTCGCGGCGACTAAATCCCAGTTACCCGACTTTGCGGCGAGCTCAAGATCAAAAATGCTCCAACCGATGGCTTTCGCCCAGTTGTTCACCTTGATGTTCAGCGCGTCCACGCCAGCATCACCGGACGCCAAGCGGTCATTGTTACCGCCCGTGTTGATGATACCCGTTTCGAATTCGTCCGCGATCTGGAACGAACGATAGGTCGTCAGGTTCGAAGACCAAGTACCCTCACCCACCTTGATTGGAATGTAATCGGCTGGAGCGACTTCGAAAAACTTCTGCTCCGTGATTTTCTTCACAACGGTGGTAAGAGTGGTGATGGAAACTTCGTAGCCCAGAGAGTTCTCCAGACAACGTTGATTCATCACACGTTGCATACGCTCGACGTGTAGTTTCTCACCGGCAGTCAAAGTGATCGGCTTACCCGCCGAGTTTAAGATAACCGGTTGTTTCATGCGTTTAAGAGACATTTTATAGTTCCTTTCTATTAAGCGGTTGCGAAGCTAGGGGTTAACAACATCACTCGGATGAGCTGGCCAGCCGAAGCCGCACCATCAAACGCCCAACCCACAACGGTTGCGCTATTGCCGGTTGCCTGGACTCCACCGACCGTGGTTGGATCGAGACAAACCTGAGCGCCCTGGGTAATCGCCCCCGTTGCGTACAAGTACATGCAGTTTTGGTTCATGGAAATTTCGCAGTTCATCCCGGCGCCAAAAGCGACCGTTTTGATATCGAAATTAATGAACCCGATACAAGCATCGCTCTTGGAAGAGCAACCCACCACCTTGGGAATCCCACCCAAAGCGTTAGAAACCAGTTTCACACCTTGACCGGCATAAAACACCGATGTTCCGGCGCTCGCGTCGATCTGTGCTGAAACGGTATCCGTATTAAACCTAAGATCCAAAACACCCAACAAAGGAGACTGGGTAAATTGGTTGGGGCTAAGAGCAGGAGGCATGGTCAACACCCCGAGCTGGGCAGAATTTCCAGTGACAGAACCAGAATCCGTGGCCACCACTTCGTAGTAGTACTTAGTTCCAGGGATGAGACCGGTATCATTCAGAGTAAGGGCCGTTGCACCAGCAATGATGTTACCAACGCCAGGGGTAAACCCCGAGGTGGTCGATCGATACCACTGATAAGTGTAGGGAGCGGTTCCGCCAGTAGCCGCCGCGCTCGATAGAGAAGCGGTGGTTGATCCGACGGAGACTTGAGAGAGGGCACCTGCTGTAGTAGCCATGTTTTATTTTTCCTTTCTTATTTAAGAGTTATTTCGAGCCGTAACGTTTTGCGCCACGGGCCACTTTGTCAGAAGACAACTCAACGGTTGCCTGTTCTTCAAAATCACCTACCCGAAGGTGGGCGTTCTTAAGAGCTGCGGCCTTTTCGCGTGCGTTCTTCTTCTTGTCTTCTTTTGGCTCTTCTTCTTCTTCGTTCTCAAGAGCCTTATCGCCACCACGGTCGCCAACATCTTTAGCGCCCGCTGCTTTGGTGCCTTCTTCATCTTCGTCGTTCTCGACTTCTGCTCCTGGTTCACCTTCGCCAGAGTTTTCTTCTTTGGCTTTTTTCATTTCGGCCATCTCGTTACACATTTCCATGTGTTTCTTGACGAGATCGTTGACAGACATTTCTTCGCTATCGTTAACCTTAACCATGTGGTCCCCGTTCGCGTAACCATTCATGTTTAGAATGGCGTCGAATTGGGTAACAACTTCGGTCAAGAGCATTTCTTTTTTGCTCTTGGGAAGCTCGATCATCATGTTCTCGATGGTTGCGGAATTCTCCACTTTCTTTCTTTCAAATAGCTTGAAGCCCATTGTTTTCTCCTTTGAGTTTGCGAGCCGAGTTAGCTCTTTTTCCTTTTCCCCATTATATTCCTTGAATTGCTCTGGAGTGAGGATCGTTGATTCTTCGTATCTCGGATGACGGACAATCGCCAAATGTTCGTATTCCCCACCGGTCACCTCTTTGGAATACTCAACACCATGCCAGAGACCACCCCCCGAGAAACCTTTCGGTACGTAAGCGTTTGAAAGCTTCCACCCCATTCGGATGGCTTCCTTGGCTTTATCGGTAACGACAATAAATTTCACCCAGTTCTTGCCGTCCGACTTGTTGTAGAAACTCTCCATGACGTACCCGTCGGCAGTCTCACGAAGATGGTCTACGTTCACTTCATCGACGTGGTCCACATAAACCGGCTTACCCTGGAAGGTTGGGTTCATGTTCTTGATGGCATCTTCGCCGACAAGGATACGGTAGGGTTGCGAGCCGGGTTCCGCGTATTCAGCGACCCCCTCGACCATATGAAGACCGTAGTAAACTTCTGGGAGAGTTTTACTCATGGAATTAAGCTCACCGCCACAAGTCCAGACGCCGTCGCTGATCCAATCGCTTCAAGAGCTAGTCGGGTTCCCTTAGGGACAACGTTCAATCCAATATCAACTTTTACCGAAGCCCCGGGAGCGACTGCAACCAGGTCGGTCTCAAAACCAGACGCCCCATAGGCTAACTTAACCACCTGGGTCGTCGTGTTTGCGATAATCATCGTGGTACAAGTAATCGGAGTCGCAGCAACAAGTTGTGTATATGCGCCGGTAGCGATTACGGCGGCGGTTGAGACTACGTTTGCTTGATTAACAGCCATTTATTTCCCCTTGTATCCGACCAGAGGTCTAGCGAAACAACGACAGTTATAGTCCTGTTTCGGGTTGCATCGTCTTTCCGGCTCTCCTGGCTCTGACACTATAGCCCCAGTATCCCATCTAAATATCTTGCCATCAAGACGCTTGTGAGCCGGTCTTACCGGATGGTTTTTAGTACCAGAAACACAGCCCCATTTATAGTAGTCAATGCCCGCTTCTTGGTACCGAGTTTGTTTCAGTTTCGCGACGAGGAGTGAGGTCTCTTGACGTGCCAAGAATTTGGCTTTGTTCTCGGTTACCGCATAACTAGTTTGAATGGCCTTTACTAAAGACTCGTATCTATTTCCTGAAAAAACGCTTTCTTGTACGCTCTTTCGAAGGGCTAGAATCTCCGTCTTTGTGAAGTCCTGTATCCAGAGATTCATGTTCTCCGCCCACTTTTGAGCGATACGCTCCCGAGCTGTCTCGGTGAGGAGTGGAGATACCGCGATATCCTGGACCGACTTCTGAAAAGCCTTCTCAGTCTTGTAAATCGTCTGGTCAAAAATAGCTTCGACCTTCAGTTTAGACGCCAATTCATCCGGCAAAATTTGCGCAAGTTTTTGGTCTATTTTCTCAATTTTCTCTTGAAATCTGGCGTGGCTTGCCGAGATGACCCCACGAATATCCATCGGGAGAGTACGCTCTGAAATCTTATAGACACCGTGGATTCGATCAAATTTCGCTCCCAGTGCTCGGAGCTCCTTCGATATTCCAGCGTTAAACTTTCCAGAGAATCGTCCAGAACTATAAGTTACGCGACCCGTATTAAGAGCCGTCACTAAGTAAGAGCGTGCGTTTTGTATCGCTCGCGAAGTCTCTCCGATCTCACGTAGCAATGGGAGGTAGATCTCTCGCTTAAACAGTTCTTTGATCTTTCGCTCGATCTCTTCGTATTCGCGGGTTCCCTCGAAGATCGGCTTCAGTTCAATCATTGAAGCGGAACCGGAGGATAGACCGTGAGAATGTTAATCCCTCGGAAATAAACAGTTCCGATCACGTTAGAGACAATCTGGGACAGAATAGTTTTATTCGGACCCAGTCCACAATTACCGGTATCGGTCGTGGAGAGAGTCAATTGGTAAACACCGGCTGGGCCGGTAATGATTTGATGTTGGCTGTTGGGAAAAGAAGCAATCACACCATTGGGACCTTTAATAAAAGTGGTGATGGTTGCGTTCGTAATATCAACAGGGTTTCCTTTCCCATCGGTTGCGTAGAGAGTGAGTATCGCCGAATCGCCTTGAGTGAATATAATCACGCCATCCTCCGTACTGTCTAAGCTTTGTCCCGTGAGCGTTGCAGCCGGTAGTTCATAGAAATACGGCGTGACGAATTGAAACGTCTGAATTGAATCAGAGCCGGGCGAGCGGTCTGGGTCACTACACACTTTCGTGATGAGGTAACTCTTGCCGACGACTCCCACCGATTGACCGTAATAAACCCCAAGAGTGACGTAACCCATGTTAACCGTCGTCTGGGTAAGATCGGTCAGGTTGTAAACGGTTGCGGTTAGTGTAAGCCCAGCACTCTGGTCAAACGCCGCGTAGTTGAAATTCAGTACCCGGTTATTGACTGCATACGACTCATAGTTTTGCGCCGCTGGACTTCGCGATGTATCGGGCATGGTAAAACCCGCGTCTAAGTAAACGGCGATGATCACCAAATAGGCTTTCGACCACTGTGGGGTAAGCGTCCCCGTATAAACACCGTTTCCCTGATCGACCATAGCGATGGGCGCACCAGTCAAGACCGGTGTTCCCGTCGTCACATCATAGATTAACGCCGCGACATAAAGACCCGCTTGTTGGTCAAACGTAGCGTAGTTAAAGTTAAACGGGTAATCGCCACTGATCAGCATATAAAGACGAGATCCCAACCCGTCCCGTCATCTTGCTGCTTTTGTTCAACAGAGTAATGCGCGATTCCGTCCGCTGTCGCTTGCGCTTGAGCAAGAGCCAGCGACGCGTAGGACCCCGTAAAGGACTTCACATCGTAAATCCCCTGCTGACCGCTTGCCGTTTGGTCCACCAAATACCAGAGATTAAACATCAGAACCCCCTAATCAGAACGTATTGAAGTGCTGCGCCGGTACCGGCAGTGGTTACTTTAGCCGCTATTACGCTACACGGAGTGTTTAAAACCGTGGCTGTAGTGACTACGCCCGGGGCTAACGTGATCGGAGACCCGATCAAGTAGAAGCTTGCCAAGAAATCGTCATAGCATTCTAACTGAATGGCAGGGGAAACACTCGATCCAGTTTGGTATCCCGAGAACATGAAATTCTTGACCCCGCTTGCGATAGTGGAGTTGGTGACAGATCCCGCGCTATTCAAGTTAATAGCATGGTCTACCACTTGAAAAGTAAGCTGATCTGATGAAGCCGATCTCTGGAGACGGGTAATAGCGCGAGTAAATGAAGGCGTCGTCCCTCCAATGGTTTGTACATAGCGGACGCGGTTACCGCGTAAAACCAAGGGAGGGGAGGTTACGGATGACGTTGCTGTAATTCTTGGAAAGTCATAGACGGCGATCCAATTACTGCCCGAGTCCAAACTTTCTTGTACTTCGATATCCATGGTGGGCGTGGTCCCGCTTACGGCGGTAGTTGCTATGACAACTTCGTAAGAGGTCCCCTGAGTTGGGGTGAGCGTTGCCGTAGTGGTAGTCGTAGTAATCGCGGCAGACGCCACGTCGGTCACCGTCTGCGGAATCGATAGGTTATCCGAGGTCACGCTTGAAACCGTCGTAACTGTACCGCTTGCGATGGTTGAGGTGGTCTGAAGGTTGGCCGTGGTCGCTTGTGCGACTTGGGTTATGGCAGGGGTGTAACCCGCTTGCATGAATCGGCTAAACGCTTGGATGCTTCCACCCGTAATGGTGGTCGCGATTCTAAGGCGGATATAACGAACGTTTACCGGAAACGAGTAGACCAATTGGGAAGCGGTTGCCGTAATGGCCGCCGTAATCGGTGTACCGGTCAGAATCAATTGGTTGAAAACGGGAATAGTCTGAAAGTTGACGTTGTCGTTCGAACCTTCAAAAATGAACGTCCCCGCCGTACCTGTGGACACCACTTGTACGCTGGCTGATTTAAATTCCTGTGCGTCGGTTGCCGTAGTGCCCGAAGTGGGGGTTAAGATGTTGTTTACGGTTGCTGTCTGTGCGCTAGCGCCCGTCACATACATGTCAGGGCTTGAAGTATTGGCAATGACTGTTTGCTGAGAAAGAGCGCCGTCAATAGCGACGCTTACGGTCCCCGAAGTAAACGCGCTGGCTCGAATACGCACGTTAGTGAAACCGCCGCCCGTAATGGTGTAGGTCCCGTTTGTGGAGACGCTTGGCGTTTGAAGATAAGGAAGAGAGTTGGCTACAATGTTGATCGGGAGTTGGGTCCAGTTACTATCTGGCGTCTGGCCTTCCACCACCAGGGTGGCAGTCCACGTTCCTGTAATCGAGAAACTGACCGTATAAACGCCTTGACCGTTAATAGAAACGGTCCCGTTATTCGCAACAATGGTGCCCGTCGTAGTGAAATCGGTCGCCGCTGTTCCGGTATTGGTCGCAATCGTCGAAAGGAAACCGTCCGCAATGGTGCTGTCTGTTCTGAGGTCGCCCGTAACTTTAAGAGATAGCGGGCTAGTTTGTGCCGTCGTATAAGATGGGGCGCTAGTGGTGACCGCGCCCATGCTAAGAGAACCGTTTTGACCCGAAGTGGTGGAACCTTGGGCTAACTGAGTTGTGTTAGTGGCGATGGTGGAAAGAGAACTATTTTCTGTCGCCTGGTTGGCCGATGTTGCCGCCCCAGTAGGGAGCGGAATGGCGCTCGCAATGGATACGGGTACAGTTTGATCAGAGGCGATATTAACGGCCATGGAATTAGCCGTGGTCTTCGCACCAAGAGAAGTAGGAGTACCTGCCGCAATACTCGCAAGCGAAGTATTCCCCGTAGTCTGTAGGGCCGAGGTTGAGGCGCCCGTAGGTAGACTAATTGTCCCGGATAAGTTTACATTAAGCTTTCCGGTGGAGTCTGTTGAAAGAGTTTGTGCGTTCGTCCCATCGGAACCAGCAACAACAGTACTCCGCGCAGGTACCACCGATCCGGACGTACCGCTAGACGCCTGGATTACGGGAAGATAATTGGTCCCGCTGATTGTGGTAGTTGGCCCAAAAACCGCCGCCGATCCATCAACAATTTGGGATTTCTGGGACGCATTAGTTTGATTAGCACTAGTCGCCGCCCCCGTTGGGAGAGGTAAGCTCGCCGCGCTTACGGGCTGGGTGACTGCCGAACCATCGACCTTCAAACCATTGGCGGTCGTGGTGAGCTTCCCATTAATCCCGGCCAGATTCCCGCCCGTTTCCAGAGCGAGAGCCGAAGTATTGAGATTCGTCCCAGCGTTAGCCGTCACTTGGCCAATGGAATTAGTCCCGGTGGGGAGCGGAGAAACCACGTTGACGGGGAGTGTGCCCGAAATGGTGACTGGTATCGTGTTATCTACATTGACGTGGAGGTTTGATCCAGTAGCTTGGATCGCGGTAACACTCCCGCCGCTGTTCTGCATTGGGGTTCCCAGCGTGGTATTAATCGTGCTCTGAAGTGCTGAAGTAGCCGCGCCCGTAGGGAGCGAGACGGTACCGGTAATGTTGTTGATATTCCACGTACCGGATTGGGCAGCTAGAACGGAATCGCCACCACCGCTGGAAAGCGTCCAGTTACGAGAAGTCACCCACGGGCTAGTGGACTGGGTAACCCCCACGGTGGAAGCAATCGAGACGGGCTGGGTGGCCTGGAAGAATGTACCCGTGACTGGGACGGGTGAGGCGGCTACGACAACCACGGGCCAGGGTGAGGCCACGGGACCGGGAGCGCCCTGGGCTACGGGACCGGAAACGCTAACCGCGCCCGAAACAGGAAGCGGGCTAGGCCCCACCACTTGGACGTTGACCGTACCGGGAACCGTAATTACTTGGGTTCCGTTCGTCTGGTTAGCCTGAATTGCGGCTAACGTGGTATTGGCCGTCGTTTGGTTGGCGCTAGTCGCCGCTCCTGTCGGGAGGGGGAGGGAGGCCGCCGTAATTGGCATCGGGTTGGCGAGTTTGGAGTCAATCGAAGCGAGATGGCCGCCACTCTCTAAAGCAAGAGCCGAAGTATTGAGGTTAGCCCCAGCATTCGCAGTTACTTGACCGATGGAATTAGCGCCAGCCGGAAGTGGACTATTGATCACCACGGGCCATGGGCTCGGGCCAGGCGCCCCTTGATCAACCGCGCCTAAGCTCATGCCGCCTTGGATGTAGACCGGTAGGGGCGACGGACCGACCACTTGCACATTCTGTGTGACTGGGAAATTAGAAACCGAAGTGACCCAAGGACTAGTGGACTGAGTGACCCCCTGGGTCGCTGGGAAGTTACCGACGTTGACGGAATCCGATCCGCTAGAAAGCGTCCAATTACGCGAAGTAACCCAAGGACTGGTAGACTGAGTAACCGCCTGGGTGGCTGGGAAGTTGGTAATAGACGAAACCCAAGGGCTAGTTCCTTGGATTGAAGTAACAGAGTCTGACCCGCTCGACAGATTCCACGTCCTGCCAACATTCCACGCGCCGGATTGAGTGCTACCAAAGGTTGAATTGGTAATGGTGTCGATCCAGGGGCTTGTCGATTGGGTCACGGGAACGGGCGACGCGGAGACGATGGCCACGTTTTGAACGGTTGGGAAGGTAACGGTTGCTGTCAAAGGTACCGAGCTAACGACTTGAACCGGCCAAGGGCTTGAAACCGGCCCTGGTTTCCCTTGATTAGCCGTAACAGAGCCCGGGGGTGGCGTATCGGCCCAAACAGCAACCCCTATGGAGACAACAAAAGCGAGTGTGGCTAAAAGGTAGGATTTCATTTTTCGTTCTCTTTCGTAATGAAGATAAGGTCAGGCTTCTTCATCTGTTCTTCATACTGCTTTGCTAGTTCGGCGGGAACCGCCCACGGGAGCTTGTTCAGGCAACACGCTTTGAATTTCTTTCCGCTCTGGCACGGACACCGGAGATTCCTGGGTAGCTTTTTGATCGGATTCCACACGTACCCCGGTAGCGGCGCTAGGTAACACCGCCCTTCCTTCTTCGTCTCGGGATGGGCCTTTTTGTCTGTCAAAGAAGTGCTGTCTTCGTTCGTGGAGCTCGGCGTCTCGTTTAGACTGTTCATTTCCATCATTTTTATACTTCTCCAGTTTATTATCAAGTGTTCTAATCGAGCAACCCAGAGCATTAGACGTTGCAGTCTTATTTCCGCGATAAAACCGAAACGCCTTTAGAATGACCTGTTTCTCAATCTCTTCTAGGGAGACACCCGGGGACCATGTAATAATTTCGTTCAATGTAACACTCCTCTTGGCTGGGCCGCACCAGCTCTGTTAATTTCTTCCGCACAAGGCTGAAATAACCGAGAACCCCAATACTCCGCCGCACTAAATTCTACGTCGTTCCGCTCTAGTCGCTCTACGTCTCCGGCTAGGTAAACTTGAAAGGTTTCCGCCCCGGTGTCTTCAATGACAATCATGATCTTTCTCAAACCTTACCACCCAGCTTCTTGTACATCCAAACGGTGTACTGCCAGCTTCCTCCGCGAGTACGCTCCTTAGCTTTAGCCCAAATACCCTGATCAACTAGCTTAGGGTCTTCGAAGATGGGTGCGCGTTTAGGATCAATCCATGAATCTCCGCCATCGGCTTCGTAACTCTTTCGATCAAACTCGGCTGAGTTAAACCGGGGTGGAATGGCCTTTGAGTTCAGCTTCGATCCGGTCTTGGCGTCGAGTTCGCGAGTAGCTCGCGGAGTGCGCGAATCTTCGCGATTCGTTCCTGGATCTACGGTGTCTTTCACGTCCTTGGCGTTATGGCCTTTCTCCTTGACCGAATTGTCGTCGAGTCCAATCGTCGTGGTGTCTAGCTTTACGTCAAACAGGTTGCCCTTATTACAAGCGTCTCGGAATTCTTCGGTCGTGATTTCTCCTGCTTGTTTAGCCTGGAGGAGTCGAGTAAATTTCGAGGTCTTGACGGTCTCTTCATCGAGAGAAGACAGAACGCGAAGCGGATTGAATTCGACTTCGAGGTCATCGGGTATAAAGCCGAAGAGCTTCTGGCATTTAATCTCAATAATTCGAAGAACGAGAAACTCCGACTTGTCTCGGACTTCCCCCTCAACCATGGAGTTGTAGTTCTCCATATCGTTCTGGTCAGCGTTACCCAATCCGCCGTTCTCGGATGATCCGAAGAGTTTGGTGGCTGGCATACGGAGATCCGAACAGACTTGTTTTCGAATACCCGCTTGGGCTTCAGCGAGTCCTCCGAAGGAGAGCTGTTTATGGTCCCAATCGTCTTCGGAATCCATAACCACGGCGTTCTGATAGTTCTTCTGCCAGTTGGCGAGTTGAACGCGTTGACGAACGGAGGCCGCCCCCTGGGGAGTTAGAAGCGAGTTGACAAGATTCTTGATTTTATAAACATCAATCTTGAATTCGTCGAGAACCTCAAACGTAAGATCGGTCGCTTTGAGATACTGGTTAATTGAACGTACCAAGACCTCGACAACACTAAATCCCCAACCTCGGAGGCGAGGACGAAGGAAAGACGGCGCTTCGATACCCTTAAGACGCATGACTCGCGACTTATGGACTTTCGAAGCGTAGTAGTCGTAAAACTCAAACTCTTCTGATTGTATTTCAGGGTCGTATCCCTCGGTGTTCTGTTTGTCCCAGAAGAGCTCCCACATATCGACTGCGCGGAACTGGAGGTTGGTTTCTTGTGTAATGCTGGAGAGATCTAGTGGGGTCTCTGGGTCTTGATCATCAACGAGGACTAGAACGCCAGCGCCGCCGAAAAGACGGTTCCACTTAAGCGCCTTACCTACCGTACCCAGATCATCATCTCGCTTCATCGAGATCTTAAGCTCTTCAATCTGTTCTTCGTCCAGTTGTTTAGACTTGATCTTCACGCCCCCGCGTAGAGCGTCGTTTACAGGAACATCGACGATAGTTTGGATTAACCCAATCTCAACATAGAGCTCCGAAACGAGCTGTCTCATGTTGGAGACAAAGTACCAGCGTAGGTTAGTGAAGAGGGTAGTTGTATCGGAGACTTGTTCAGGTGAGCCGTTAGATCCAGCGTAACCGTACTGTCCGCCGATGGAGCCGAATGGGCCTTGGCTCATTCCGAGAGTTTCACAGAGACCGTTCTGTACGGGTGGCTGGATCGCGTTCTCGAACTTCTCTGGCTTCTCAGTACGCGTGGTGGGCTTCTTCTTTTTCATAGCACATCCAAAATTGACATTGTATTAGCGTAAACCATTTTCAGACCATCTACCACAGTATCTACGAAGTCATCATGTTTCCACTTGGGGAAGCCTAAAAGTTCAGCCAAGAGTTCTTCTCGGTGAGCAACCTGATTGCCGATCTTGAGTTTCCGATAAGCCAGGTGGGGAACTACGTTATTGGCACGCTCGACTTTATCGAATCTCCGATCGGAGTAGAACTCCTTGATCCGAGTCTCGCCTGGAATAGCCAACCCCTTCCCAGCGAACTTCTGGTTGAGATAGATCCCGTGGCCCTTGGGTTCGATGTAGGTTCCACGGTATCCGTAGTCAAGAAACCGACGGATGAAAGGCTCGACCCGTGTCTCGATATCAGACGACTTCATCTGTTCGCGGAACACGTCGAGTACGAAAAGCTGATCTCCAATGACCCCAAACGCGGTAAAGACAGTGAAGTCGTTCTCTTGCTTTTCTTTATACGCCGTGTCGGCTGTGATGAACTTCCAATCGAACTGGCCGGGGAGATCAACGAATTCGAACATCTGGTCGTTGAAGAGACCACCGCCTAGGGGTACTGGCGATTGCTGATAGAGGGAACTCCAACCGCGAGGCCCGAGCGAGGACCGAATCGCACCGAGTTGCTGAAGATTGTACTTTTTAGGCCAAAGAGGTTCCCCGATCGCTCTTTGATCAGTTGCATCGTCTTGGCTGATTCTTATAGCTGGGTAGTTGATAATATCCCATTGAATCGAGAGCGGATCTTTATACATGAGCTCTAGGAGTCGTCCCGAGAGATCGTCTTCGTGCCAACGAGTTTGAGTGATCAACACCTGCCCTTGCCTACCAGTCTCGAGATTCGTTTCAAGCCGAGAGAAGAGGTCGTCCTTGTAGAAATTCCAGAGCCGCTCGCGGAACGCTACGGAGTCAGCGATCTCGCGTCCTTTGATAGGGTCGTCAATGATAATGAAGTTGGCACCTTTTCCAGTGAACGATCCACCGACTCCTTGGCCACGGTACTTACCCCGGTGTCCGATAATGTGATGTTCGGATGAGTTGCGTGTTCCAAGCGTGTAGCTCGTCCCAGGCGGATAGATCTTTGTTCTAGGAAATACGCGGTGGTAAGCAGGAGAATCAATAATGTTCTGTACATCAATCGTCATATCCCCGGCTAAAGAGTCGAGGTAGGAAGCCGCCATGATTTCCGCATCTGGGTACAGACCGTGGAGGAACGCTGGGAATCGTCGAGAAACGAGTTCTGATTTCCCGTGACGAGGAGGCATAAAGACCATGAGGTACTTAATATCACCCCGAGTAAAAGCGTTGAGCTTGTCGCACAGGTGCCGATGATGCCAGTTAACGTCATAGTTGTCTTTAGTATAAAGGGTAAACGCGAGGAGGTCTTCGCGTGCGCGTAAGAGAAGTTCGACTTGGAGATCTTCGTCGAATTGAATTTGTTCTGCTTCATTGCCCATCAAGGATTTGGAGTTTCTTCATATTCGCTTGAATACGTTTCAATCTCTCTTCGCTTGATTCCGCCGATGTGTCAATCGGTGATCCATCAATCCCCGAATGCTCGATTTTGTCTGGTACCTTTCCAACGATCCGCGAGATGATCGACTCCAGCACTGGCCAATCCCCCTTCTTGACAGCATTGAAGATCGCTCTAGCCACGCCGACCTTGAGAGCAGAACTCTCGGGGTCTTCGGCGATCTCTTTCAACTGATCGACGTTGCCTTTCAGGGTAGCGTCGATCACGTCCTTGAACTCTTCGTTGGTGATCCGCTTCAGAGCGGCTTTCACCTTATCATGAGCCCCAGCGCCTAAAGGATTGGCTATTTGGCCTTTTACAAATTTAGCCATTTAATTTCCATTTGCTAATGATAACACTTTATGAATGCAAATCAAAGATCTGAAGCCCAATGCACGAAATCCAAGAAAAATCAGCGATAAAAAACTGGCGCTCCTCAAGAAATCATTCGAGAAATACGGAGACCTCTAGGGGTGGGTGTATAACCGCCGCACGAAAAATTTGATCAGTGGACACCAGAGAGGGAAGGTGGTTCCACCGAGTTCCAAGGTGGTGATTGAGCATAATTATCCTACCCCGACAAGGTGTTTAACGGTCGCGGAAGGCTATGTGTTGGTGGATGGAGAGAAGTTTAGATACCGCGAAGTGGACGCGCCGGGGACATGGGAAGCGGAAGCTTTGTTGGCTGCGAATAAGCACTCGGGGGATTGGGATCAAGAGCTTTTGAAGTTAGTGATGGCAGACTTCCCCGAGATGGATTTAGCGTTGGCTGGGTTTGAAGAGTTGGTGATGGAACCGATCTCGGATGCGAAGTATGTGAGAGATACCCCTCAGACAACGGAACAGATTCCTGTCGAAAAACCGACTACAGCTAATATTGGAGCGATTCAAGAGAAGACGGAAGTTGAGGGGAAGAGGATCGTGATCATTATTGATTGTCCGTCGCCGGAAGTGAAGGAGGGTCTGAAAGAAAAGCTCCGGCCCTCCATAGAAGAAGCCGGAGCTAAGATTTTCTAAATCACCAAGCGTCGTGGGTGCCGTTCTTTTTACGAGCAGCGCGGACTTTCTTGTTGATTGCTTTGCGGTTCACACCGCGTTTTGCCTTCTTAGCCATGTGGGTAGTCTCCTTTCTTTAGAAATCGTCTGAATCGAGAACTAGGTCTCGGAGCTCCAGATCGGTGTAAGGATAGGGTAACGCGGTTTCCGGCTTGAGATCAATGCCTAGTTTCTTAGCCAGGGCCAACCCGTTGACGATTTGGACTTGTTCGAAATCATCGGTTTGCCATGAGAGTTTTGATAGGAATTCGTATTTCTGGGCTTCGGATTGGAAGACAACGGAGAAGAAGAAATCGCTATCAAACCAAAGGTCTTTGTTAGTTGCGCCGTCCCGTTTATGCCAATCGAAGCGTTTGTCATAGTGGCCACGGGAGGCTTTGCGATCCATGACTTGGTTGGCGTATTCGTGAACGAGTTGCTGTTCGGTCTTTTGCGAGCGGCGCTTTAGTTCGGCCCGGATGATCTTTTCTTCATCGGTGAGTTTGGCCATGGATGAGTTTCTCCCAGCGGTATTTATCGAGCCGAAGGAGAGGAAACCATTTGAAGAGGATTTTCTCGTATTCGGGGTTCGCGATACAAGCGGACCGCATCTTGTACCAGGTCGGTTGATCGAAGGTGGACTTTGAGAACTTGTAGGAGGGGTGGAGTTTCATCGAGGCGACGATATTATAGATGTGTCGTTTCTCCATGAGACCGAGCGGGTAGATGTGGTGACCTGTGACGAGTCCCTCTTGGTAGAAGCGTGAGGCGCGTGCGAAGCCTTCGTATTTAGAGAACCCCGACGCGATGTAATCGCATTGATATTCGGCCATGATCTCTTCGGTTTGTTTTCGACGAGAGAAGTCTTCGTATTCGAAGTGATTGTAGACGTGATTTACATCGAGAGGGGACTGGTAGATGCCGGCCTGGATTTGATTGATCTCGATGGAGTTGGGTCGCGTGATGAATTCGACGTGGGGGTAGCGGCGTTTGAGGTAGGCGAAGTAGGGATCGTCGCCTGGGTGTTTGGCGAAGAATTCGTAGTAGACAGAGACGATATGAGAAGGGTAGGCAAAATGAGCGAGCCACTCAAGGCAAGCTACGCTATCCTTCCCGAGAGAGTTCATATGGAGGATACGTTTCCCGGCGATGAATTCGGCCAACTGGAGATGCGATTTGATCACCCCTATGTTTTATATTAATTTGGAGAGAAAACCAGAAGTCTATGAGTACCACCCGGAAGACTACGCGGAAGACCTCAAAGAGTACGGGGAGAAGCTCGACAGCTATGACTGGCGTGTGTTCGACAGTGAAGAGAAGGCTGGGATGTGGCTACAGGAATACAACGCGGTCTTGCGCGGGTTGGACAACGCGAGGATCTGCAACTCGCGGTCGTTGCCGGCGATGTTGTACAAGCGGCGGTACATGGTTCAGACGATCATGGGACTGAAGAACCAGACCTATCGGCATTACCTGAAGCCGTGGAAGCCGGGGCAGTTGTTTAATTTACACGATCAAACGTATTTTTTGACAGTGAAACTCCTGCGGATCGAAAAGACTCCGCAGGGGTTCCGGTACGATTTTCAGAGATAGCCTAGAGCGCAGCGTTCATCAAAGTCTCGGTCGCGTTCGGCCTCCTTCCATTCCGTTTGGTGGGTGGGGCAGAGTTCCGTTTCGGTACAGTCGTCACAATCCATGCATTTCCTTTCGGTCGAAGAGCTTTCGACTTGCGTTTGTGGTGGAGTCGGTGAGCTCCGGAAGAGAGCTCGATCATGCAACGCCAGCCATCGTTCCAAAGGTTCCGAATGTGCCAGTCAATGGACTGGATCGAATCGAAGCCGATGGTGTGGTGTTTATGGATGGGGCATCGCTTACGGGGCATTTGGCCTCACTGTCTCACGTGTCCGCTTTGGAGTGCGTTTGGGCTTGGCATCTTCTGTGCAGTGTTTGAAAGTGTGAATCAACTTGTCATGAATACTCGCAGTCGATCCGCTGGTTTTAAAGATCTCATAGATAGGACACGTCCGAGGTGCAAGGCGAAGAGATCCACGCCGCCACGTTCTACAATGGAGACTGACTTAACTTCCACGAGGAGCTTTCGAGATGTTTGATAATGGAGCTTGAGTCGATTGAACGGCTCTAGGAATAGACGCTGGTAGTATTCGGTGAGCTCGCGGTACTCGATTCGTTTCGATCCGCTCTCGATTGCGTCCATATACTGTTTTTTAATTCGAAGCGTGACGGTGCGAGCGTCACAGTGCCGTGTATGTGTGTGGCGATGACCTGACTTAGCGACTATCATTGTATAGGTTCTCCTCTACTGAGTTGAATGAAGAGGTGTCAGTACCGACACATCGGCAATTTGTCAGCATTATTTTTCTATTGCTATTTATAACGCATCGTGCGATACTGATTTCAGTCGAGGCAATAAGCCTGGACCGAAGGAGAAACGCATATGAAGTCTAAAATCAAAGCGCCAGTCAAGAGAGCCATCGTGAATAAGGTAGTGTTTAAACTCGGCAAGCTTTCGATACCAGTTCTCTTGATTGAGGATATCGCGGTTTATGACGATAATAAATTGACAACGAAACTGGAAAAACAGCTTGACGCAAAAATCGCGGACTATCTCGGCTTTGATAAGCTTATCGGTGTGGCGGTTCTGTGAATCTGCCGACTGCTAAGAAACCAACGGAAAGCGTCACGGTGCGGATTGATACGGAGTTGCTCCGTACAGTCCGCGCCATGGCGAGGTATAAGAAAATCACGCTCCGCCAGGTGTTTGAATACGGATTGGCGGAATATGTCGATAAGACGAAGGTAGGTAGTAAATGAGACTGCGACTCTTAGTCCTTCGGGGTGCATTAAAACTGGAAATACTCGGCATGAGGCGGCGAGGTCCTTCGGTGTATTCGATCCTCAAACGTGAGTTTGGTTTCAAAGGATCGAAGCAAGAGGTCTTGAAACAACTAGAGGAGATTCTCAAATGACCGTCCAAGTAATACCAGTCCTATCGGCGAAACGACAGCCTACGGTACGGTTTAAAATGAGCGAGAAGGCGTTTCAAGCACTCGATAACGACTATTGCGGTCTCTGCGTTGGTTGCGGCGAGACCGCGTATGAGTGTGAACCAGATGCACGCGGTTATCAGTGTGAAGGTTGCCAGGCGAAACGCGTGTACGGAATTCAGGAGCTCTTATTAATGAGCTTCATCGAGCTCATAGATGAAGTGTGAAATCTGCGGCAAGGAGTGTCTGTTATCGCCGTGTATCGTTTCGAGAGCTAAGGCTGTATCGGCGAGGCGTTGTGTTTGCGGCGTGCATCGGATTGTGAACAAAGAGGTCAAGCGCATGGCTTCACGATCATGGATCGCGTGCAAGCGATGCCTTGGCCAGATCCGGCAGATCACATGAGATTCAACGTGGAGTATGCCGTCACATGGCTAACGATTGCCGTGGTGACGGTTATTATTTGGAGTGAACTATGGCAACGATTCTTAGGTTAAGGTGTTCTGTCTGCTATGGCGCGGCGATTGGCCGGCAATGGTTTAATCGAGACCATGGCTTTGGTCTCTGTGTGGACTGTATTGACTTTGTCCAGGCCAGAGAGACGCCGCTTGAGATTCGAAGTAACTACGGATTGAAAGGAGTGCATTATGGAATTGACACGAAAGCTGAAACGCTACGCCGAGCTATCGGAAATGATCAAGGAGCGTGAGAGCCTTAGAGGCGAGCTCCTTGACCTCAAGCCAGGCGTTTACGGAAAATACCTATTGGACGTTACGGACTGTCAGCGAACGAGCCTTGCGCCTATTAGCGCGTTTGACGATGCCATTGGCCGCGAGCTCCTGGAGAGGCATCGATTGATTAAGGTGACGGAGTTTAAAACACTTCGAGTGAAGCTTCTCTCATGCGCTCGCGGTAGTCGTCGCGGATCGACTTAAACGGCTCGCGTGATTCAAAGCCTTCGGCGTATTCGTCGATCGCGTGATTGATGACCTCGTCTATTGACTTCCACTCACAGTCCTTTTCAGCGAATCGAAGCAGTATTAAGGCATAGAGACTTGGATCGAGCTCAATTTCTATTTTCATTCCACGCCGATATCAGGTAGATTCTACCAAGTCAAGTAACTGTCTAACTCGGTTTCTCTAACGCAAGCGCTCTCCTGAAGAGATAGAAGAGTCATACTCTTATATACATGTTATTATTATAATATAATATCTCTTCAATTATTCATCTCTTCAGAGGGGTGCCCATGACGAGAGGACCCCCTGTCTGAAGAGATGAAGAGATGAATAATTAATTTGTTTTTGATTTCAAATAGATGAGTTTTTTAATTCTTCATCTCTTCGGGTTTTTTGGAGTGTCGCTTGAACGTAAGTCACTTTTGGCCCCGGCTTACCTGTACCCTTTTCATCAACTACGTAAATCACTGAACCTTGTTCAACGAGTTGATCGACCATGCCCCAGAAGGTCTTAGCAGGGATGCTAAATCTACGAAGAAGGTCTGATTTACCAATCCTACCCTTGCTTTCTACAACCTTCAAGATCTGTATTAAACTCGCCGCGAACTGGTTCTCAGCGGCAGCTAACTCGTACAGGGGCATCGAGTTATGCCACTCCGCCTCTACCACGCGCCGCGCCCACTGGACGTTATCGAGCTCGACCCGCTCCCGCCCCATCGAGAGAGCGTCGAGTAGAGCCAGTTTGGCCACCTTCTCGGCAAACCGGCCGATGAATGCCGACTCGAAGCCTTCGGGGTTCTCCGCCTTCCGGTAGTGGCACTCCTCGTCGTAGGTGAGCCAGTACTCATGAGCCTCTTCCGTCAAAGGAATGATGAAGGGGTCATATCGCACCCCCTCGGTCAGGTCTTGGTGATCTCCGCGGCTATGCTTGGCCAGAAGGTTCTTCTGGGGCTTGAAGGTCGGGTGCTCGCGCTTAGGGAGCGCCAGGAACCCCAGGATGAAGGCTTCAAGCTCGCGGTAGAGAGCTTCGGCGCGCGCGCGGTCCTGCCTCCCCTTATACGCTCCCAGATCGCTCTGGATGAACAGGAAGAACCGGGGAAGAAGACCCTTCGCCGCCATATCCCGATTGACAGAGGCCCGGAATCCGGCCGGTGTGGTCGATCCTAGAAGGGAGATGCAGGGGTTCCAACAGGCCCCGTACTTATCCCCTGACGCCAGGCTCGAGAACCCCAGGAACTTCGAGTTGGACTTCGAGTAGAGAGAAGAGAGGATCTCGACAATCTCGCTCTTGTAATCTTCCTTCCCTCCCATTGCCTTGAGAAGACTGGAGCACTCGTCGATCAGGTCGAGCCGCTCTTGCTGTTTCGGCAAACTCATGACGATCGAAGAACCCGAGCGATAGCTCGCACCGCCGAGCAGTCCCGAGTCAGTCTCCGTCAAGAGATCGTAGACCACACGTTGCGCGGTCTCCTTCCCGAAACTCGAATGAGCCAGGTTAATGACGTAGAGGTTCGGACAGGTCGTCAAGCCCCTGACCTCTGTGTTGAACCGATTCGAACAAAGCACGCTCATGAGAGAGATCGCGCCACCGAGCCCGAGCGCGTCTTGCTTTCCGCTCGAAGTGAGGTCGCAGTATTCGATGAACTTCCCCATGATGCCCCTAGCCTGGGGGTAAGTCTTCGGTTTGAACTTCTCACTCTTCGGAGCAGGGGAGTCATTGATGTCGATCACCACGCGGTTATCGAGGATCGTGACCATCCCAGCGTCCAAGAGACTCTTGGTTACACTGTTCACGAGCTTCATAGCAGAAGACATAGCCCCCGCTTCGTTCTTCGCTCGGAACGACTCCTTCGGATCGAAGAAGAGCCGGGGGGAGTGGTGGTCGCGGTCCCACTCATAGACCTCGCGCACAATCGCCGATTCTTCTTCGCCGCGCCCACGCATCGCCGAGATGATATCGACAAGCTTATTGTTCCGACCCACCGAAGCGGTCTTCGTTCGCGTGAGAAGCGGACGGACGAGCTCCAAGAAGGAGAGATCGAGCTCGGGGAGCTCATCGACGGGTGTATTCTCTAACGTGTTCTCCGTTAACCAGACATAGGGCTTATGAGTCGTGGGATGGATGGACGGTGGAACTAAGAACTGTCTTCCGGTCGAGAGGAGATCAAGACCGGGGAGACTCACGCTTTGTACGTTAGGGGCGTACTTAAAGACGCGAGCCTCCCCTTTCGCCCCTCGTCTTCTCACAAAAGACGGAGGACATAGCTGCATAATCTTTTCATCATCTACGTCGATATCCACAACGACGATCCCAGAAGCAGGACCACAAGTGATCCCGATATTCATCTTCTGTTTACTAACTCGGTCGTCCCAGGATTCTACGAGCGTGAGTGAAGGGCGCTCGGTACACCACCGCTGCCAGTCCGCACCAATCGCTGGATTTTTTCCATTCCGATAGACCGGAATAGCTACATAGCCCTGTTCGAAGTATTTTTGAATCACTTGACAACCCCCTAAGTCGTGGTTTATCGGTATCGCCACGCAACCGAGTTAGCAATAGCGAAACTCCAGAAAGGAAACATGAACATCACAAGCACAGAGAATTTAGGGACTCAGGCGCTTAAGATTCTCGTCTTCGGCGAAGCCGGAGTCGGGAAGACGACACTAGCAGGAACAGCCCCAGAACCCACGCTCATCATATCCGCCGAAGCCGGTCTTCTATCGCTCCAATCGAAGAAGATCGACGTGATTGATATCACGCGAGACGACAAAGGCGAGATGATCCCCCCCGAGAAGCGGATCGCACGACTCGGAGAAGTATTCGTCTATCTGAATACCGAAGAGGCCCGGAAGAAGTACAAGGTCTTGTTCCTGGACTCCCTGACAGAGATCAACCAGAATCTTCTGTCCCAACTAAACGTCGAATACCCCGACCGAAAAGACAGTCTCCCGATGTACGGAGATCTGGCGAAGAAGATGCGATCTCTCGTGAAGTCGTTTCGAGATCTCCCGTTCTACAGCGTCGTGATGACCGCACTCTCTGAGATTGACAAAGACGAGAACGGTGTTCGATATATCGGACCCCAACTCGTTGGAAAATTCTCAACTCAAGTCGGAGCGATGTTCGACGAATGTTTTTATTTACACGTTGACAAGGATGGGAAGCGCGTACTAGTCACAGAGAAATCAGATAGAGTTTTAGCGAAGGATCGGAGTGGTAAACTCCTCCCAGCAGAACCAGCGGACCTGAAACAGATCTTCAAGAAGATCCAAGGAGAGAAGAAGAATGCTTGATTTAACGGACACCAAAGAAAGCGGCGGCGTCGTTCCACCCGGAACCTATTACTTGATTGCAGATGACGCGGAGATGAAAGACACGAAAGCTGGAGACGGGAGTTATATCTCGGTGAAGTACCGGATCTTGGAAGGAGCTCAAGAGGGGCGTTTCCTGTTCCACATGTTCAACATCAAGAACCCGAACCCCAAGGCCGTTGAGATCGGCATGGGACAACTCAAGACGTTCATGAAATGTTCCGGTGCAACGGATTTCAAGTTAGCCGGAGTGGGCGACCTCTTGGGGTTTCGATGTGATGCTGTAGTGAAGACACGGGAAGACGACTACGGTGCGAAGGCCGTGATTTCGTACTTTAAGCCTCACTCCGAGACGAGTGAACAGAAGAAGGCGGCGAGTCCGTTTTAATAGTCGGGTGGGAGGTAGCTGAGTTGGTACAGCATTCGGCTGTTAACCGAACGATCGTTGGTTCGAACCCAACCCTCCCAGCCAAAACAATTGATCTCGGCGGTGTGGAGGGACACATCTACTGTCAAAGACCTGCGCCATGTATGCCGATGCGTCGGGTGGATGCAGGACTTCTGGGACCGCATATACCCAGCGGAGTCGGTACTCAAGCCCGGCCCGAGATCAAATAAGGCGGTAAGCCGGAAGAGAAGACGGCTTACCGCTGAATTTAGGGAGAATACATGAGAAAGATCATTCAAATCACCGGCTCAGACTCCACCCTCTTCGCCCTCTGTGACGACGGAACGGTGTGGGTCAATCAGGAAGACCCCATGTGGAGAGCAGTCAATCCGATCCCGCAAGAGGAGACTCCATGCGATACGCACTGATGTTGTCTCTTGCGGGGTGCGGACAGTACCACTACTTCCACGCTCCTCCGGCGGGAGCTCGGACGGTGCCCTGTCCTGAGTCGATTGCTTTGTGGTGGTGTACGAATGCGGCGGACCCCATCGGTTATAGTTGTTGTGAAGGAGCGATGGAGTGAAGAACCCGAAAATAGGCGACCGGGTGAAGATAGGCCCGGATAAAGGGACCATCGTTGGTATGAGTGCCGATACCTCTTTTGTCAAAACAGATGAGGGATCGTATATTCAGTTTCCAGTCCACTCAGTGAAGAGATTAGTGAAAAAGAAGAAGCGAAGAGAATACTGGATCTACATCCCAAAATCAGGAGACTATTTACAAACGTACTACACCAAGAGGATGAGCTTTGGTCCTGGATCTGAGGAGATCCATGTTCGGGAGGTGAAACCATGACCCCCGCAGCATGGCTAGAAGAGATCAAAGAACGGGTGGCGAAGGCTTCGCCTGGTCCTTGGGAGTTTGAACGGATAGCTTGGGATAGGGGCGATTTTTCTTATGAGAAAAACGACAAAGACTCGTTTATTGCGATATATGAGGACAACTATACAAAACGAATGCAGGCCAAATTTGATGCGGATTTAATTTTTAATTCCCGCACCGACATCCCACGCTTGATTAAAGTTCTTGAGGCGTCTATTTCTGAGTCTCAGTCCTTAAGATCGGCATTAGATGAATCCGATTCCCTCCTCGACCAAGCCAACGCGAAACTGAAGATTGCTACGGCTGGTCTAATTAAAATCGCAGAAGATCCAAACTATAACAGTGCCTTCGTACCGAAGCTGACAGCACGATTGACGCTTGAACAAATGCGAGCCGCCCTTCGCGGCAAAGAGGAGGGGTGAGGGGTGGGCTGTCATTATCCCTCTTGCTATATGGGAAACCATTGGTGCCTCTACGAAAAAGACTGCGAGGAAGAGGAGCGCAAGCTTATGCAGCAAGCCAAGGAGCAGAATGCTAGAGACGCAGAAGAACAGCGCCTGAGAATCGCTCTTATGAAAAAGGAACTAGGGGAAACTAAATGACCTGCGAAACCTGCTCCCGGCTCCAGGTGGAAGCGGCGGCGATGAGGGGTATTCTTCAAAGACTAACTAAAGAATACAACTCGATTCCTTGCGATATTGATTTGGTAGATACCAAAAAAGCCCTTCAACCCACCGCTGGCTCCGATCTCCTGAAAGAGCTGGAGAGGTTGAGGGGGCTCGCATTACAGGCATTCGACCAGTGTGGGTGGGATAAGAGTATAATCGAAAATAAGGAGAAACTATGAATTCATACGCAGCGTACGACGTGTCCGGTAATTGGCTAGGGAACGTGAAGGCCGACTCGAAATTCAACGCTCTAGTTGAAGCCAAGAAACAATACCCCACGGCAGTCACCGTGGTGTTGGTGAAGGAGGCGGTGTGAATCTAACCCCCTACACCTTCGCCGCCCCCAATGGCGGATCGGTCTTGAGTTCCCAAACGATCGCCAATGAAAATTGCCTGGGGTCCACCGGACAGCTTCTCTACTTGGCATCCGACGATCTCTCATTCGCCGAGCGCGTGGCTTATCAGAAAGGGATCGAAGCGTTTGAGAAATCCCCAGGATGGTACACAGCCGACTTCGGGCATTACCATCCAATTAAGATCGACGACTCGTTAGAGGCGGGGTGCCTTCCCTACGTCGCCGAAGGCATGTTGAATAACAAGGACCAATTCACTTGGCTCAAGCCCCACTGGTTGGAGAATCTCCAGGGTCTCTATCCCCATCTTCAGACGAGTCGAGACGGATTCGTATCGAATGAGTTCGAAGCAGCGATCTGGACTGCTTCGATTCTCCTTGCCGCCAACCAGCCCGAAACGGTGGAAGACGCCTGGATACAGAGCCATTTGATGGTAATCGCCGCAGAAAAGCACGCCGCCCAAATGGATTTCGATCAGAAGGAGGCTGTGAAATACTGGCGCTCGAAGAAACCTGCCGAGACCTGGAAGATCTACCAGCAATATTGTAACGATGCGAACTGCCCGTTAGTCCAGGCTTGGGTGAGGTACGGGTGATCGAGCTTCGCCAGTACCAGAAAGACGCCGTTGATGCGATCTGGAGTGACCTGTTTGATCAGCACTCGGCGCTCTGTGTTCTTCCGACTGGCACTGGAAAAACCGAAGTATTCATCGAGTTTCTGAAGCGAGCGATGGAGAGCCACCCCGACTTCCGGGCGATTATCCTTGTCAACAAGATCCAGCTTCTTGAACAAACGGTGGAACGTATCCAGAAGTCCATGAGCCGGATCGTGGGGAAGTACTGTGGGAGTCACGAGAGGTACGATACTTCGAATTCAGTTACTGTAGCGAGTATCCAGTCAGTCTACTCGGTCCCCTTCGACCGACTGAATCTCGTGATCTTAGACGAGGTTCATAACGTCGATCAAGAGGGGGGGAGATATATCTCCTTCATCGAGACCAACAAGAAGATCAACCCTAAACTCAAGATCGCCGCTTTCACAGCGACTCCGTTCCGAGCGAACGGGTATATCTATGGACCCGGAAAGCTGTTCGATCGGATTTCCTATCAGAAGAAACTCCCCGAGATGATCGCGAAGGGGTATCTCGTTCCTCCCAAGATGAAGAAGGTGAACCACCAATTTGATACGTCAGGTCTTCGCATCCGTATGGGTGAGTACATGCAAGAGGACGTGGAGAAACTCGTAGACGATCAACCCCTGATCGAGCGGCAAGTCGCTGATGCACTCTCTCGGATGGAATACCGAAAGAGCGCGGTATGGGCGTGTGCGAGTATTGACCACTGCGAGGCTGTTGCCAGAGCCATAGGGACGGACGCTGTTCCGTTTCATTCGAAGTTATCCGATGAAGACCGCTTCGCCCACATGGCGAGCTTCATGAGTGGATGGAGAAAACACTTGGTATTCGTGTCCATCGTATCAGAGGGATTCGACCACCCCCCGATTGATTGTGTCGTTCTCATGCGTCCGATTCGCTCGCCAGTGCTCTACGTCCAGGTTGTGGGACGAGGACTAAGGCCAGCGCCAGGAAAGACGGATCTCTTAGTGCTCGATTACGGGAGAGTTGCTGAAACCCTCGGCCCGCTAGACCGCCCGATGGTACCGGATAAGAAGCGAGCGAAGGCCACCCCGATTGAGATGAAGTTCTGTCCGTCGTGTTTCTCCTACTTGGAGTTGAGTGTTACTGAGTGCCCCGATTGTGGACACCAGTTTGAAATCAAGCCCCGAGACGTAACGAAGAACCTCACGAAGACCGCCGCCGAAGCCGTCCCTCTCCTGTCCGATGGGAAGGTAAAGAGCTACACGGTGGGGATCACTGGGATTGAGTTTCGAAAGCACGTCTCGAAGGCGGGGAATATCTGTCTCAAGATCACCTACAACACGACGGACCTTCTCGGATCGGCTTTGACTGAATACTTCTCGTATGGGTCTGAGTACGCGTTTAAGCGGTGCCTGAAGCGACTCCAAGAGCTCGACTGTGAGCTCAAGAGCGACGTAGAGTCCCAGGTTAACTTCCTACCCAGGAAGATCCCTAAGTCAATTACTTACCACTATGACGACCGTTTTACGGTGATTGATCGGTTGAATTATGAGTGAACGTGATTTAGAAGCCCTCATCCTCGACTACATTAACCGGGAGAAGGGATTCTTTTGCTGGAAGAACTACTCGATGGGTGTTTTTGATGAGTCGATTGGTGGCTTCCGAAACCGCTCCCGATTCGCTCCCAAAGGAATTTCCGATATTCTTGGAATTTACGATGGACGAAAGCAGACGTTGGGTGTAGGTGGGATCTCACTAGCAATTGAAGTCAAGCTTCCCGGTAATACACCGACGATGGAACAGATGGGCTTCATTAAAAAAATAAACCTCATGGGGGGGTCGGCCGCTTGGGTGACTTCCCTCGATGGGGCTGAACGGTTCGTAAAGAAAGTAAGGTTGTCACATGGACTGGCTGAACGAAAGTAAAGAGAACTGGCACCAATGGCGCGGTAAGGGACTCGGATCTTCCGATATGCCGGTGATCATGGGAGTGTCGCCTTGGAAGAACATTGACCAACTCTACCTGGAGAAGACCGACCAGGGAGGAGGGAAGTTCGAAGGAAATTGGGCGACTCGTCGCGGGCAGGAGCTCGAACCCATCGCCCGAGAGATGTACGAAAAGAAGATGGGATCACTCTATCCTGCGACTAACATGGAGCATCTTCAGTACCCTTGGGCGCGAGCAAGCTTCGATGGTCTGAACCACATCGACCGACGCGTATTAGAAATTAAGTGTCCAGGGAAGGACTCTCACCAGAAAGCAATGATCGGGGAGATCCCAGCCGTTTATTACCCCCAGGTTCAGTGGCTTCTCTTCGTATCCGGCTATGAGGAGCTCGACTATGTATCGTGGGACGGTAAGAGTGAAGACTTCGCTCTGGTTCGTGTGAAGCCCGATCCCACTTACCAACAGATCATGTTCGACAAGGCTCTGGCCTTTTGGACCAGAATTCAAGAGGGTAAGCCACTCGTCGTCACTCCACCCGTAGAACGTCTGGATCTCACCGCGCTCCTGAACCAACGCTTCGAATTGAAAGCCCAGATTGACTCCTTGACGATGGCTTATGAGATGGTCAACAATCAGATTCGGGAGTTAGCGCCGACTGATTGTGTTTGCGGCGACTACAAGATCAAATGGAGCGAAGCGAAGGGTTTGGTGGATTACTCGAAGATCCCCGTTTTGAACGGATTGGATCTGGAGATCTACCGCAAGCCCCCCTCGAAACGAATGCTTATTACGAAGTAGAAGAGGGATGGGTCTGTAAACATTGTCACTATAAAAATAGATATGAATGGGAGAACTGTTATGGCTGTAACTTCAAAAGAGCTTGATTCCGTAGCTCAAAATGCACACATGTTAGCCGGCGTGGTGGTAGTCTATGTACCGGCCCATATTTGGGGAAACCATGTCCTTTACTACTTCGTTCCCGCCTTCATCGCCTTGGCAGCGATCAAAGAGTTTTGGTATGACCAACACTTCGAAGACGCGGACGTTCGGGGTTCGAATCTGAAGGACTTCTTGTTCTATTGTTTCGGAGCAGCCATGGGGCTGATGACGTGGTTTTATGCGTAAATGTATTTGTTGTCTGAAGCCGAAATGTAGCTGCGTGCCCCAGGTCAACCGATGAACTGGTTCAAACGATTCATTCGTTGGTGGAGAGGTGATGAGCTCGACGAGTCGTTCGACCGGGCGAAGCGCGATTGTCCGTACTGTCAGCACGATCATGTGGGGATACATGAGGATTATTAACGTCCTCTCGTTCGGAGCTGGCGTCCAATCTTCTGCTTTGGCTATCATGGCGGAAAGAGGTGAAATTGAAAGCAAGATTGATTTTGCCGTATTTGCTGATACTCAAGCTGAGCCCAAAGAAGTCTACGACTGGCTGAACTACATGGAAACGAAAGTTTCCTTCCCTATTATCCGCGTCTCAAAAGGAAACATCATTGAAGATGCCCTATCTGGATCTAGATTCGCAGCGATGCCTTTTTTTGCGAAAAAACTAGACGGGACTATTGGAATGGCCCGAAGACAGTGTACGGCAGAATATAAAATTTACCCTGTCAGGAAAGCGATTCGAGAACGATTGGGGTATGAAAAGGGAGAAAGAGTAAAAAATCACCATGTATTTTTGCACATGGGAATTTCTATAGATGAGTCTCGGAGAATGAGTATAAGCGATGTTCCTTGGGCAGAGCACGAATACCCTTTGGTTGATAATAGAATCACAAGATCCGACTGTGTCTCTTATCTCGAAAAACTAGGTTACGGAACCCCCCCAAAAAGCGCCTGTTATGTTTGTCCCTTCAGAGACAATAGATCGTGGAGAAATATGAGAGATAACGATCATCAGTCTTGGGTTGCTGCAATCGAATTTGATAAAAACATGAGAAAAAAATCTAGATTCGATTGTGATATTTTTTTGCATAGAGATTGTTTACCTCTTGATCAGGTTGATTTAGATTCTGAACTGAACCAGTTAGATATGTTTCGTAATGAATGCACAGGTGGTTGCGGTGTTTAAATCGGTGCCCCCGGTCGGATTCGAACTGACATCTGGCATGGTGCCTAGGACACTATTCATGCGGGCTTTAACCATTAAGCTACAGAGGCAAAATTAGTATGCCAGAACTAGAACTGATTCTCACAGGTCTTATTTCGGCGATGTTGGCCGACCCCAATATTCGATCTTCTATCGAACAGATCATCATCAAGGTGATTGCCGATCTTACCGTGAAACGAAACCTAGACACCGCGAA
>Ga0075017_100000052_pt1 | contig 43232 bp, 39 predicted proteins | sample AleBraG_ABR_2012_FD_71475 | JGI IMG/M metagenome (GOLD analysis project Ga0075017, IMG submission 71475) | Freshwater sediment microbial communities in response to fracking from Pennsylvania, USA - Alex Branch Run_MetaG_ABR_2012 | ecosystem: Environmental > Aquatic > Freshwater > Creek >... | reverse complement strand
CATTTAACTTTCCATTGAATCTGGTCTCACATAAAGTTGCGCCCGCGATTGCGGCAGGATGCTCGATGGTCCTGAAGCCGGCGCCACAGACTCCGCTGTCCTCGATGCTGCTGGCGGAGACGATACAACAGGCGGGCTGGCCTGATGGCGCGCTGAATGTCCTGCCTCTCTCCAATGAAGATGCGAGCCTGCTCGTGACCGATGACCGCATCAAGTTGATCAGTTTCACCGGCAGCGTGCCGGTGGGGTGGGACATCAAGAAACGCGCGGGTAAGAAAAAAGTCGTTCTGGAGTTGGGAGGTAACGCCGGCGTGATCGTCCACAGTGATGCCGACCTGAGCTATGCGGCTCAACGTTGCGTTGCAGGCGGATTCGCCTACGCGGGCCAGACGTGCATTTCCGTGCAGCGGATTCTGGTCGAGCATTCGGTTTACGGGAAGTTCGTCGACCTGTTCCTGGAAGGTGTAAAGGAGCTTAAAACTGGCGACCCGTTGGAAGAGTCCACCGATGTGGGCCCGCTGATCCGCGACAGTGACGCCGTCCGCGCCAGCGATTGGGTACAGGAAGCGGTTCGCGGCGGGGCAAGGCTGCTTTGTGGCGGTCAGCGCAAAGGCACAATGCTGGAGCCCACCGTGCTTTCCGGGACGAAGTCCGACATGAAGGTGAACTGCCAGGAAATCTTCGCACCTGTGGTTACGGTTGAACCCTACGAGGATTTCGATTCAGCAATTCGTCAGATCAATAACACTCCTTATGGAATGCAGACCGGCGTTTTCACGCGTGACGCCAAACTGCTGTTCCAGGCCTACGAGGACTTGGAAGTGGGTGGAGTCATTGCGGGCGATGTACCGTCGTTCCGCATTGACCACATGCCCTACGGCGGAGTAAAGGACTCTGGCCTGGGGCGGGAGGGTCTGCGCTACGCAATCGAAGAGATGACGGAGCCGAAGCTGCTAGTGATGAACCTGAGATGACGCAATAGCGTCCCCCTTCTGATAATCTTCCGCGAGCATGCGTGCCGCGGCCATCCTTGGCTTAGGGTCTTCCCTCCGCGACCTGAAGCCGTTTCAAACCTCAGATCGTGTCGACTGGATCGTTGGCCTTCCGGCGGAATCATCGGCAGCCGACGTAATCCTCATCTTTGGCGGGGACGGCACGATTCACCGCCATCTTCCCCAACTGGTCAAACTCGGACTGCCGGTTCTGGTCGTGCCTGCCGGAAGCGGAAATGACTTCGCACGCGCGCTGGGTCTTCGGAAAGTCAGAGACTCGCTTGCGGCCTGGCAAAACTTCGTTGACAGCGGCAGGAACGTGAAGACGGTTGATCTCGGCGTGATCACTCCGCTAAAGGTTGACGAAACTCAAGACAGTCATGAACACGCACTGCCCGAAGCCAGCCGTTACTTTTCCTGCGCTGCCGGATGTGGTCTGGACGCCGAAATCGCACGTCGCGCCAATAGTCTTCCTCGTTGGCTGCGCGCCCACGGCGGCTATGCTCTGAGCTTGCCCGCTGCGCTGACGAAGTTCACCTCGTTCCCGGCCAAGCTTCTACTCCCTAAACCTGGGTCACCGGAGGCGTTTTCAACTTACCGGGCCGAGCCAACGGTCCTCGTAGTGTTCGCAAATACTCCCGTGTATGGGGGAGGCATGCGGGTTGCGCCGCGGGCCCGGATGGACGATGGCAAGCTCGATATATGCCACGTGACTGAACTGAACAGGTTCAAACTATTCTGTCTGTTCCCCACGGTGTATTTCGGACGTCACCTCGGCATCAACGACGTCGATTACTTCCAGGCTGAGCGGCTGCGTTTGGAGACGGAAATACCGCGTTCTGTTTACGCTGACGGAGAATACGTTTGCCAAACTCCGGTGGAGATAGGCGTCGCGCCGTCTGCAATCCGGGTTGTTGTCCGCTAACACGTCCCTCTTAACGAAACTGAAAAACCAGCCTTTTTCTGGTGCTAAACTACATCCCTCTATATGTCTGACGAGAAGCGTTCGCGCGTTTGGCTTTGGGTCGTGATCGGAGGAGGAGGGTTCTTCCTCTTCGTGCTCGCGGTCTTTGCGTTGGTCTACGTTACGTTGCATGCCGGGCAGGATTCGACTTCGGCGCTCAGCGGGTTCGGGGACAAGATCGGCGTGGTGGACCTGGAAGGGGTCATCCTCAGCCCGAAGATCATCGTCCCGCAACTCAAGAAGTTCGCCGACGACGATTCCATCAAAGCCATCGTGCTGCATGTAAATTCTCCTGGAGGCGGGGTTGCGGCTTCCGAGGAGATCTATCGCGAAGTGAAGCGCATTCGCGACGATAAGAAGAAGCCGGTTGTGGCTTCGATCGAAACAGTGGGAGCGAGCGGAGCGTATTACGTTTCTGCCGCCACCAACAAGATATTTGCCGACAAAGGCAGCATCGTGGGTTCAATCGGGGTGATCGCGGAATGGGTAAACTACGGCGATCTGCTGCAGTGGGCCAAGCTGAAGGAAGTTGTCTTCAAAACCGGCGAATTCAAAGACACCGGCAGCCCGACTCGCGAACTGACCCCGGCCGAGAAGGAATACATGCAGGGCCTGATCAATAACATGTACGGCCAGTTTATCCAGGCGGTTGCCGACGGCCGAAAGATGAAAGTGGATGAAATCCGCACGATCGCCGATGGCAAGGTCTGGACCGGCGAACAAGCCCTGAAGATGAAGCTGATCGACCAGGAGGGGGATTTCGAGACTGCTGTCCGGGAAACGGCTAAGTCGGTGGGAATCAGGGGTGAACCGGTGCTGGTCCGGCCTGACAAAGATCGCAAAACCATGCTGGATCTTATGTTTGGGGACGTTTCTGAGTGGCTGCCCACGCGCGAGAAGCTCATGGACCAGGAAGTCGGTTTCTATTACCTGTGGAAATAGGTCGTCGCGTCGATTTCCCGTTGCAGATTTGCCTCAGAAGCAGTAAAAGTTACCGCCTTGGCCTTTTCCGGCCGGATGAAAAGCTGGTACTTGCACAAAAGCCCTGAAATTTGAGAAGGTTATGCAGGCCCCTGTGGTTCAAAGTACAGGGCGGCACGGGAACAAGTCCTGAGGCGACGGAGCGCAGAAGTCATGACAAAAGCCGATCTCATCGATGAAGTGTCAAAGTTGGCGGAGCTCACACGCAAAGATAGCGAAGTGATTGTGGAGACTATCTTTGACAGCATCGTGCGTTCGCTGCGGGTGGGTGACAAGATCGAGATTCGTGGATTTGGCAGCTTCCGCACCCGCCAGCGTAAACCCCGCGTCGGGCGCAACCCCAAGACCGGAGACCGCGTCGAGGTCCCAGCGAAAAAGATCCCGTTCTTCAAGCCCAGCAAGGAGTTGAAGGACCTTGTGAATACCAGCGCCAGCTCGACAGCGGCGCCCGCGCCGGCACCTGCTCCACCAGCCTAGTAGTTTTTCGCCCAAATCGCGATTTCGTTCAGATTCTGTTGCGCGAAGGTCATCTCACGTCGAGCGGCGGATCTTGATCCGACCTTGAGTGATCGGTTCCCAGCTCTTCAGCCATCGATTCATCGAGAGGTAGCGCAGACGAAAGCAACCTCCGCCCTGATGCTAGACTATTGCGACATTTCTGACCGTGGGGACTGATTTGGCCATCGATCCGGTGCTGGTAGTTCACGGCGGTGCATGGGCTATTCCTGATGACATGGTTGAGGCACACCTGTGCGGCGTGCGAAACGCGCGAGACGCCGGCTGGAGGGTGCTAAGCGCAGGCGGCTCTGCTCTCGATGCCATCGAAGAGACCGTAGTCGTCCTGGAGGACGACGAGACGTTCGACGCTGGGCGCGGCGCATTTCTGAACCGCGAGGGCAAGGTGCAGCTGGACGCGCTCATCATGGACGGCGGCACACTGCGCGCAGGAGGCGTAGGCTGCGTGGAGCACCTTCGCAACCCAGTACGCGCGGCGCGGAAGATTCTGAGCGAAAGTCCACATGTTTACTTTGTAGCGGAGGGAGCTGAGCGCCTCGCCGTCGAACATGGCATCGAGCTCTGCAAGAACGAGGATCTGATTATTCCGCGGGAGGTCGAGCGGCTTCGGGAATTCCAGGCTCATACCGCGGAACATCAAAAGGACTTGTTCGCACCGACGATTTCTCACGATACGGTCGGCGCGGTTGCTCTCGATCGTGACGGCAATATCGCCGCCGCTACGTCCACCGGAGGCACCCTCAACAAAGCTCCAGGGCGCCTGGGAGACTCATCCTTAATCGGTTGCGGCTGCTATGCCGACAACGAGAGCGCTGCTGCCTCCACTACAGGATGGGGAGAACCGATCATGAAGCTCGTTCTCGCCAAGTGGTCGGCAGATCGCGTGCTTGCGGGAAATGCGCCAGAGTGGGCAGCACAGGAAGCCATGAACTACCTTAAATCGCGAGTGAACGGCCATGGTGGAATCATTGTGCTCGATGCAAAAGGGCGCTTCGGCATCGCCCACAACACCCCGCGTATGGCGTGGGCGTTCAAAACTATGAACGCCGAGAGTAGCGGCATCGAGCGCTAGCCGCGTCGTTTTCGACATCACACGTTCCTCTTGCTTGTCCCATTTCTGCACACCCTGACCCTTACTAACCCTGTTCGCCTCACTTATCTAGCTTGCTTTCAATTGGGACCTGATGTAAAAACCACCGGGGACTACGCGACCCAAATGGCGTTTTTCTTTAAGAGGTGCCTACGGAGCATCAGCTTCCCGTCGCGCGCTTGCGATTTTCTCGTGGGCACGATTCCAGGAGACCTATGAAAACAACTCAGAAGATCTTGGCGGTTGCGTTTCTGATTGCACTGTTCACTACTGTCGCAGCGGCCCAAGGAGCCGCTACAGGCGATCTGCATGTGACGGTCAAAGATCCCACTGGGAACTTCGTGACTAACGCCACTGTCACTGCTCGCGAGCAAGCAAAAGGATCCGAGCGATCGACCAGTCAAAACACCGCCGGGGAATACCGTCTGCTGGCATTGTCCCCCGGGATGTACACGGTCACCGTGGTGGCTACCGGCTTCGCGAAACTGGAAACCCACAACATCCCCGTGACGGTTGGTGAAATGGCAGACCTGCCGATCACGTTGGTTGTCGCCGGCGGGCAGGAAACGGTCACGGTCACCTCCGAGGCGGAGCTCGTCGAAACCACCCGCAGTTCCACCACTGATACGATCGACCAGCGCCGCATCGACAATCTCCCCATCAATGGCCGCAACTACATCAACTTTGCCTTGACCGATTCCCAGGTTCTGCGGGACAACGCGCCCAGCATCGGCGCGGCACCTACCTCAGGCCTCAACATCAGCGGGCAGCGCGCGCGCTCGAACCTGGTGAACGTCGACGGCGCAGACGCGGTCGACAACTCGATTAACGGCGTTCGCTCCACCGTGTCACAGGAAGCGGTTCAGGAATTCCAGATCATCACGAACAGCTACGCGGCGGAATACGGTCGCGCGTCAGGCGGCGTGGTGAATATCATTACGCGCTCCGGATCGAATGACTTCCATGGCGACGTCTATGGATATCTGCGCAACCGTAACTTCCAGGCAGTGAACCCGTTCAGTACCGTGTCCAATCCTGCATACACCCGAGTGCAAGCCGGCGCGGCCTTTGGCGGCCCGATCAAAAAGGACAAGACCTACTATTACTTTTCCTACGAAGTCACGCGGCGGCACGAGACCGGATTCTCGAGCATCGGCTCGAACAACTATGGAATGGTAACGGCTGACGTTTCGCCGCTCTTCGGTGCGCCTCCAGGCGCGGGCTTTACCATTCAAGCTACTCCGCAACAGGCAGCTTTCTTTCAAAGCGTACCCGCGACCGTAAACGCCCTAGGCGCGATCAATCCCGCTCTGGCCGCCGGCTACGGCCAAGAAGCAGCTCTCTACGCGGCGTTTGTCGGGGGATCATCCGGAATCGCGCTGAACGGCGCCTACCCGGCCTCGTTCGCAGCCTTGGCGGGTAAGCTCATTCCGGTGCCCACGAACGGAACTAGTCCCCTGGCCCAGTTCCCCACTTCGTGCAACGTGGCTCAGCCAAACGTCCTGTGTAACGGGCTTCCGGCAAGTTTTCTTGGCCTGGTGCCTCAGTCCGGCAATTACCCGGTATTCGAAGGTACGAGCCTTTACTCATTGCGACTGGACCACAACCTCACCAACAACAATCGCATCATGCTTCGAGGCAACGTGAGCCCCAGCACGGTGACCGGCATTCAGGTGAATGGCGAGAACCAGACCTTCGGCCAGAACGCGTACTCTCGCACGTCGCAGCAAACCTACCGCGACGTAGCCGGAGTTTTTCAGGACACCTGGACACTCGGCAACAACCGGGTAAATGAATTCCGCTTCCAGTATGCCCGGCGTGGACTGCTTTACAACTTCTCCAGCGCGCCCGGCGGTTCGAGCGTAGCGTCCAATATCGCCGGCTTTGCATTCGTCGGCCGCGAACCCTATTCCTATATCGACCGAACCGAACAACGCTACCAGTTCACGGATAACTTCTCCTGGGCCTTCGGGCGTCACAACGTGAAGCTTGGGGGCGATCTAAACTACATTCCCGTCAACGCGACGTTCACCGTGAACTACGGTGGCGTTTACAACTTCGGCGCAATCGACTCCAACAGCCTGGGTTTCACGAATCCCTGCACAAAGGTCGGCTTGACCGGTGTCTGTCCTGACTTTCCTGGGTTCAGTGGACTACAGGCCTATGGACTGGGCGTTCCCAGCACTCTAGTCCAGGGCATCGGCAATCCGACCGACTCTTTTCGAAACATTCCGTTGGGTGTCTTCTTTCAAGATTCATGGCGCATGCGTCCCACGTTCACGGTCAACTGGGGTGTGCGGTATGACATCGAGTTTCCGCCGCAGCTCACCGCTCCAACCGGATTGGCCTTGTCCGCCTACAATCAGCTCGGGCTGCAAAAAGGTATTCAGACCGACAAGAACAATATTCAACCCAGAGTCGGCGTCGCGTGGGACACGCGCGGTGATGGCAAGAGCGTGCTCCGAGCTTCGTTCGGCATGTTTTACGATCACCCCTTGCTGGGCCTTTACTTCCTGGGCGACGCTTCCGACGGATCGAAGAGCGGCCAGCTTTTGTTCGCCGGTGGCTCACCCTGCTCGAGCACAAGCACCCCAAGCCCGGCGAATCTGAACGCGACGAACATCTTTCAGGGCATCCTGACCGCGCCCACTTGCTTGCCGGTAAGCGGCCTTGGCTACGTGCCCAGCGAACAGCGTTTCAACGCGTTCTTTCCGAACTCTCTGTTCATCAACCAGAACTATTTGAATCCTTCGAGCTTCTTCCCGCTCGGTTTCCAGCCGTTCGGATATCCCCAGGCGAAGAATTTCGTCTACGCCTATTCGCAGCAAGCGAACCTGACTTTCGAGCAGGATCTCGGACACAACTTCTCGTTGAGCCTGGCGTACAACTTTAATGGCGGACGACATCTGAATCGTCCGATCAACGCCAACACGACGAGGGGAGATTTGCTGGTGAAGAACTGGCAGGCGGCGGTGGCCGCGGGTGCCGCGCTCCCAACCGACAATCCGCTGTTCGTCAGCGCTTGCGGAGTTGGGCCAGCGGGCGCATACGTCCCTGCGGCATTGATGAACTTCTTCCGGCCGTCTGGACTAAACCCGTCCATTGCGTTGGCGCTGCTTGGGAACCCAGCGACTGCCCCCTGTGTCACACAGATTGCCCCTCTGGTGCTCCAGGCGGGAGGATTAAATGCAAGCTGCAACCCCACGACACTCGCCAACTGTGTTCCCTTCAGCGATATGGATGCGAACTTCTCTAATGGCAGCTCCATCTATCACGGCTTCACGGCCAACCTGCGCAAGCGCTTCGGAGATCACTACGAATTCCTGACTTCGTACACCTGGTCGCACTCCATCGACGATTCAACCGACTTGCAATCCCCTCTCGCACCACAAGACAGTTTTAATCCCAGCCTGGAGCGATCGAACTCGCTGTTCGACCAGCGGCACCGGCTCGTCTTCAGTGGGGTTTACCAGAGCGGGCACCTCTCAGGCGAGGGCTTCGCCCGGAAATTCTTCAGCGATTGGACGGTTGCCCCGATTATCGAAGTCGCGTCCGGCCGTCCGTTCAACATCATCACCGGCAACGCAGACAACTTCCAGTTCTCGCCCAGCACATCGCGTCCGAACGTTGTTCCGGCAGGGACGCCGGACTCGCCCTGCGGTCCGACTGTCGCGTCAAAGTACTCGCCCACAGGATTTTTCCAGGAGCCCTGCTTCGCGAGCAATTTCAACGGGACCTTACAGTCACTCGACGGCAACCTGGCCCGCAACGCGGGTGTGAAACCGTGGGTCGTATTCAATGACCTTCGCATAGCGAAGCGGATCAACTTCACTGAACGCGTCAACATGGATGCCATTGCTGACATGTTCAATCTGGCGAACAGGTTCAACGTAGCTGATGTAAATCCCTTGTTCACGGCAGCCGGGCAGCCGACTGCGGCGTATGATCCGCGGCAATTCCAGTTTGCGCTGAAGATCAACTGGTAACGGAGAACATCACACTTCCATTCTGTTTCGGGCCGCCGACGGGCGGCCCTTTTCTTGTCTTCCCTGTTAAGATGGCCTTTCACTCTTCACGACAGCCGGGAGCCATGCAGAATGTCCGAAACCAACGTCCCGACTGCGCGCACGCGGGTTGTCCGCGAGCCGCAGCGCGCGGTTTACGACCGCGAAGCCGCCTACAAAATCCTCGATGAGGGCTTCATCTGCCACGTCGGTTTTTCTCTCGATGGGCAGCCATTTGTGATTCCGACAGGCTATGGCCGCGTAGGCGACAACCTATTCATTCACGGTTCCGCGGCGAGCCGTATGTTGCGCAACATGGACCAGGGCATACCGCTTTGCGTGACCGTGACTCTGCTCGATGGCCTCGTGCTGGCACGATCCATTTTCAATCATTCGATGAATTACCGATCGGTGGTGGTATTGGGGACGGCCTTCAAGGTCGAGGAAGGAGAGGAGAAGATCGCCGCTCTGCGTGCGCTTTCTGAGCACATCTTGCCCGGACGATGGGTGGAGTCCCGCTTGCCTAATGAGAAGGAACTGAAAGCCACAACTGTGATGCGCCTGCCGATTACGGAGTTTTCGGCGAAGGTGCGTCAAGGGCCGCCGATCGATGACGAGGAAGATTATCCATTTCGCACCTGGGCGGGAGTGGTTCCTCTTGATGTCGTCGCGGGGGCCCCTGTGCCCGATGATCGCTGTGACCCAACGCTGCCCGTACCTGGGTACGCGCACGCATATTCGCGCAAGCGATCTTAAACAGACGTGCCCCGCTGCGCGCGCAAGTCCTTAGATGTCCGTGCGCTTTTCCGTGTGCTTGTTTAAGTACCAGCAGGGAGCGTAGCCGAAGTGCGGAAATAGCGAGTTGATACAGGTAGCGGCTTCCGGTTGGTCGAAAGTGAATTCCGTCTTTCCATTTTTCTCGTGAACCGCAGTATAGCTCTCGATTTGCACGGTTCCGAGCGGCGTGATGCCTCTCCAAACTCTAATTCGAATCACTAGGTAGTCGCCACCATACAAAGCGGCTAGACCCACGACGAAGCCGAGCAGGGCCCGTTTCATTCGCAAATCGCTTTAGCTCGCGTCATGGTGCGGTTACTGCGCAATGACTTTTGTGTCGGCGTGGAATTTCTTGTAGTCGGAATAAGTCTGCTCGGCCTCAGCCGGAATGTCGTGGATCATGTAGCGGACCTTGCCCTTGAACCAGAACCGAACGGGTAGCCACGCCTCATCGTTCACCTTTTTCCATTCATAGGTGACCACCGTATCTTTCTCGTAGCGCATCCCCTCGGCAATGACTTTGCCTTCGATCTTTCTGAAGACGCCGTCATGCTCGTCCACCCAGAACTTCATCTCCCATGCCGTGCCATCATGAGCGGCCTGCTTAAGCGCAGCGGGATCTTCTGACTTGGGAACAGCAGTGAAAAGCAAGTTGTTACGGCCGTCCAACCCTTCGGAGCCATGTGATTTCGTGTCGAAGTGGGCGGCCAGGTTGTCCAAAGGGAACTCGAACTGAAAACTGGCGTGAAACAGGCTGTGTTTTTCTTTCTGCTCTCGGCGAGCTTTGGCTACATCCGCGAGTTTCTTATCCTCCACTCTCTGTTCCTTCTCGGACAATGGTTTCTCGTTGTGAAGAACGTGCTTCTTGTAAGGAGCTCCTTCCAGGAAGATGATCTCGTATGTGTCTGTGAAGTTCAGAGTTTCTTTGCCACTCTTGTCGTAGTTGATGTTCTTGGAGTGCTCCGTATAGGTGTACTTCTGCGCTTCACCGATCGTGTTCTTGCGGGTGTCGAGGGCATGTTGGAGCGAAGGATCTAACGAAGTGTCAGCTTGCGCGTGGCTCGTGGTTGGAGTCAGGATTGACACACTCGCCAGAACAATCGCGCTTAGCCAAGATAGAGTCACGTTCACGAGATCACACCCTCAATCAGGAAAACCGATTGTAGACGGTTTCCGACGTGGCGAGCAGGCGGCTTATTGGCCCGCTTCTTGCCCAACATAACAATCCGTGGCTGTAGACAACTGGATTGCAAAACAAAACGGCCACGCTGAGATTTCAACGTGGCCGTTGTGATTACAAGTTGATCTAGAACAAATTCCACAGGAACTGGTTGTAGACGTCGTGATGGTACTGCACTTCGGGAGCCTTCACGAACGTACCCAGCAGTCGCGGGCAGCGGTCGGCTGAGCCCTGTTTCAGGTCAGCGTAACGGGCTTTCACGTCTTCGCCCAGAAGTTCCGTCGTCCACTCCGCTTTGCGGAAATTCTCGAGAGCGGTATAGATGTTGTCCGGCAAATAGCGTTCCGCCTGCCGCAAGTTCTTGATCTTCGCAGTTTCGCCGTCAATGCCTGTCTTGAAGATCGAGTACATCACCAGGTAGGGGCTCGCGTCCGGCGCAACCGAGCGAACTTCGACGCGCATGCTGCGCTCGTTTCCGATCGGAATGCGGATCATGGATCCTCGATCCGTAGGCGAAGCTTTGATCTGGTTTGGAGCCTCGAAGTGGGGATCGAGGCGTCGGTAGGCGTTGACGCTCGGGTTCAACAGCAGGCAAATGTCGTTTCCATGGGTGAGGATGCGGTCGATGAACTCCCAACCCGTCTTGCTCAGCTGCTCCTCGCCCTTAGGATCCCAGAAGAGATTCTTGCCGGCTTTGCTGATGGAAACGTTCGTATGCATCCCGCTCCCGTTCACGCCCACCACTGGCTTGGGCAGGAACGACGCGGTCAGCCCCATCTTCGTCGCCACCTGGCGACAGATCAGTTTGTAGAGTTGAATCTGATCGGCTGCCGCCACCACCTCGGCATAGCTGTAATTGATTTCGAACTGCGAGGGCGCGACCTCAGGGTGGTCCTTTTCGTTCTGGAAACCCATCGCGCGCTGCACTTCAGCGGTGGTGTCGATGAACGTACGCAGCGGATCGCCGGGCAGCGAATGGTAATAGCCGCCAGTATTGACGTAGTCGAACTTTGCAGTCTCATGGTAGCGACGCTCGGCATCCGGCCCTTGGAAAAGAAATCCTTCAATTTCGTTCGCTGCGTTCAGCGTGTAACCGTGTTTCTTGTTCAGTCCCTCAGCATATAGCTTCAGCATGCCGCGAATGTCAGCGGTATAGGGCTCACCGCCCTTATCGATCACCTCGCCGAAGACCAGCACCTTTCCTGCACCAAATACGTCAGCCGGCGCCCAGTAGAAGGCGGCCCAATCGATCCCTAGACGCAGATCACTCTCCCGCTGGGCGGTGAACCCGCGAATGGAGGACCCATCGAACGTCAGGTTATCCCAGCTCTTGACCAGAAACTTTTTGTCGTAGTCGAGCATGTGCAGACGGCCTTCCAAGTCGCTGAAAAGCACAGTCACCGCCTTGATGCTCTTCTCGTCGGTGAGATACTTGAGGCGTTCCTCCTGAATCTTGTGCACAGCAACGCGATTTCGGCGCTGCTCTTTCGCCTTCAGATTCATCTCCTCGAGCTGGTCATAGGGGATGGCGAGGAAATTGCGCAAATCGTTCGACATGGTTCTCCTTAAAAGGGGTAAGAGTTCGTCCCAACGGTAAGACTGGGGGATGTTTAGGAACGCATTAGGTTAACGTGGCCAGGGGGCCCTCGCCAATCAAAAAAGCTTATGAGACGGATTAAAAGGATTTATTCGGGAATGAGCGTGTGGGCTCTGCTGGAAGGCCAATTCTAGGCCACTGATTTTCTCCTACGGATCATATATCGCGTCGCCAAAGCCTGCCTTGCGGGCCGCTTCTTGCATATCTTCGAGCCTTTTCTTTTGCTCGGCCAGAGTTTTACGCGCCTGCTCGACTTCGGCCTGCTTCTTCGCCTGGTACTGGTTGTATTGCACTCCGTTGGTGTAGAGGTTGGCCTGAACGTAGCGGATCGAATCGTTGAGTTTGTCGACCTGCTGCTGATAGTTCTCGATGGCGTCTTTCTGCGCCTTGATCTGAGCCTTCCACTGTTCGGCCGATTTCGATCCGCCGCCAGCTTCTGCGGATGAAGGTTCTGCGCCTGCGCTGTCGGTTGACGCGTTTGATAAAGGTTCCGATGAGTCCGAAGGATGTTCAGGAATGTCCTCGTTGGTTACGACTTTCTTAGGTTGCGCATGCCCGTCCTTGGCCTGCTGTTTCTGGCGTGTCTGGCGGGCAACGTCGCCCAGCGATTGAGCGTGGCCGAGCGAGGCTAATATGAAAAGCGCACCCGCTAAAGCTAAGACTGCTTGCTGCCGCATGGGACCTCCCGTGGCGGACGGACATCGGCGGTCGTTCAGGAAATACTATGAGCAAACCTGAGGCAGTGCGACGTTACGGACGTGCACGGGCCCATTAATCTCTAGCTCCCGACTTTCCTTTTACTATCAATAGGTTGAAATCATCGTGCTCACCCACGGTTGTGCCGCTCTCGGCCGCCTTGAGGACCTGCTCCGGAGTAGCACCCGCCTCCCGTAAGCTGCGGACGCTGAGCGCGTCGTGCCGCTTGGCCAAACGCTGGCCATTCCGGTCGCACACCAGATCGCAGTGGAAGTATTCGGGAATGTCTTCCCCGAGCGCGCGAAACAGCAGTATCTGCCGCGCCGTCGACTTCAGCAGATCTGCTCCGCGGACCACCTCTGTAATGCACATCTCGGCGTCGTCGACCACGACGGCCAGCTGATAGGCGGGCACGTCGTCACGACGCCACACCACGAAGTCTCCGAAATCGCGCCCGGCCTGAAAGGCCTGCTGTCCGAGGTGCAAATCGGTAAAGCAAACATTGTCCCCGTCCGGAACGCGGAAGCGCCAGTTGACGCCCGCAGGCTCGGCGAACTGCGTCGCGTCCTTGCGCGCACGGCAACGTCCGGGATAGATGGGCTCATCATCGGCATCGTTTGGGGCGGTGGCTGCCTGAGCCAGGTCTTTGCGCGAACACATACAGGGATAGATGAAACCGCCATCGCGCAGTTTCCGCCAGGCACGCAGATAGGAACTGCGGCGCTCACTCTGAGAGTAAGGCGCGTGAACACCACCGCAGTTTGGTCCTTCACTCCAATGAAAACCCAGCCAACGGAGATCCTCCAGCATCGCGGTCGTGAATTCAGGACGGCAGCGTTGCGGATCCAAGTCTTCGTTGCGCAGAATCAGCGTACCGCTGTACTGAGAGGCTCTCTGAGCAGCAATGGAAAACGTGCGGACATGCCCCAGGTGCAGCAACCCGGTGGGAGATGGTGCCAGACGGCCGCGGTATGGACGCGGAGAGCCAGTTTCCACTTCTGAATTGTAGCGAAATGCAGGGCGGATCATCCCTCAGGAGACCCCGCATCGGAAAGCTGATCCCTCCGCCCTTAATTTCGTTTACTGCAGCTTACGTCTCTTAAGAGTGGGCTTGAACTCAGAAAGGACTAGTACTCCGTCAGGAAGATCGATCTCCAACGAGCCGCCAGGGGCGAAGTCGGTGCCACCCGTCAGATGATTGTGCAAATCAGTTGCCCGATCGAGCATCAGAGTGGATGCACACCGCGGCTGAGTGGCCGAGAAAATAACGTGCGCATCCGTCACTTCTCTGACCTTGGCCACATAAGAGAAGTGGATGCCGCTGGCAGCGCCGACGAAAGTAATCCTCATGGAGAGATCTTGCCGGCTCCACTTATGCATGAGCGTGAAAACTTGTGTTTGTGGTGACATCTTGCCCTCGAGATTCCCGAGCGCGGCGCTCTCTTTCCGCAAATTGCTTACCATATGGGGATCAAAATCAGGATCACTCTTATCAACACCAGGCGGTGTCACAAAGTTGTCAATGGATTGCAAAAAATCGCTGCTCGCTCTGCCTGTGGCCCACGGTCACTCTTGCAGAGAGGTCTTCGCTTCTGGATGCCGCGCGTCACGGCGCGATTATTTTGGACACAAAACAAGCCATCACGATTTGTGTGATGGCTTTGTCTCAATACCGAACCTGCCGTTACCTGCGCTTCGGCTACTAAGTGCTCTCTACCAGACACGACAAGCGTTCGCGCGAACCATCGGCTGCCCGGCATGGCATCCAAATGCATGTGAGAATTCGCCCATGTTGCCGACGACGTTGTTCACGCGATAACGGTTTAGCGAATGGCCTTGCGTAAGAACCGCCGTGCGTGCAGCTTCGGGCCGAAGCTCGCCGCACCACACATTGGCGTAGGAGAGAAAGAAGGTCTGCAGCTGCGTCTGATCATGTGTTGCCGGTGAGTCGAGATCTTTGCCCTGAGACTTCAACGTGCTCTGCAAGGCAGACAGTGCGAGGTGAATGCCGCCGTTGTCCGCTGTGTCTTCTCCGGCGGAGAGTTTGCCGTTCTGTTTCACGCCCGCTTCGGGAACGTCCTGGGTGTATTCGTCGGTGATGCAGTTGTCACGCTGATCGTAGTTGGCGGCGTCGGCTGGAGTCCACCAGTCACGCAAATTTCCCTCGGCGTCGAACTTACGACCCTGATCGTCGTAGCCGTGGGTAATCTCGTGCCCAATGACGGCACCGATCGCTCCATAGTTCACAGCGTCAATCTGCGAGCCATCGAAAAACGGTGGCTGCAGGATGCCGGCAGGAAAATTGATGGTGTTGGTTTGCGGATCTTCATACGCGTTTACGGTTGGAGGAGTCATGCCCCACAGTTGGCGATCCATGGGCTTTCCTACGAGCGCCAGGCGACGGTTGATTTCAGACGCTGAGGATCGTTCCACATTGCCGAGAAAATCGTCGCGCTTGATGACGACGGCAGAGTAGTCGCGCCAGCGATCCGGGTAGGCAATCTTGTCGACTTGCGCGGCCAGCTTGACGTGGGCCTTCTGCTTGGTGTCGGCGGACATCCAGTTGGCCGCGTCGATGTCCTCACTCAGAGCGGACTCAATAGCCTTCACCATCTGCAGCATGCGTTCTTTGTTCTGGGGCGGAAAATACTTGGCCGCATAGGCTTGTCCGACTGCTTCCCCCAGATCGATATCGGCATTGATGGAGCAGCGCCGCCAGCGCGGCTGGATCTGCTGAGCACCAGCGAGGGTGCGCCCGAAGAAATCGAAGTTCTCCTCCACGAAGGGTTGGCTCAAAGAAGATGCCAGGAAGTGCACCGTGGAGAAGCGCAGGTAGGCACGCCAGTGGTCCACCGGCTCGGAAGCGATCAGCTTCTCCATGCCGCGAAAGAAATCGGGTGCCAACACCAGGTATTGCGGCGACGGCGGGGCGTGCATCGCGGTCAAGTACGCTTTCCAGCTGAAGGAAGGCGTCAGGGCCTGCACTCCCTCCAGCGACATCTTGTTGTTCAGGTTCTTAGGATCGCGGCGCACCACAATGTCCATAGCCGCGTTTGCCAGGGCAGTCTCCATGGCAAGCACGGTTTGTGCATCCTTAGCCGCCTGCGCAGACGATTCCCCGCTCAGTTCCAGCAGCCGGGCCACATGCTTCACATACTTTTCTCTTATCTGCTTCGACTTGTCGTCGTTGTTCAAGTAAAACTCGCGGGAAGGCATCGCCATTCCGGACTGATCCAGGGCGGCAAGCATCAGCGCGGCATTATCGAAATCGGGTGAGTTATAAATCCCAAAGAGCACTCCCTGATATTGGGCGTCGATGAAGTTGAGGTTCGCGGGACGAATACTCTGGTGGATAGCCGCTATTAGCTCCGGAAGTTGCGACTTGCTGTTCAGCGTGGCAATGCGGTCGAGCAAAGGCTGCAAGGGTGCGATGCCCGCCTTGTTGATGGCAGTTTCGTCCATGCACGAAGAGTAATAGTCACCCACTTTCCTTTCGACTGGATTGCCGGTCGCGGAGGCCTTCGCCGCATCTTCGAGTGTCTGGTGGACGGCAGCGACGTTCCAGATGGCGAGGCTATTAAACGTCCCCCAGCCAGCTTGATCGGGGGGAATGGGATTTGCTTTGATCCATTTGCTGCAAGCGTATTTGAAGAAATCAGTGCAGGGATCAAGCGATTTGTCGACCTGGTCCGGGCTGAAATGCTCCAACGTTGGCATTGAACCCGCGACAGAGCCAGACTGGGCGAAAGAGAACACACAAAGAACTAATGACGCAGAAAGAATTGCAACGATACGCATTCAGGCACACCCCTTCCTTGAACCAAATGAAGTAGACGCATGAGATTCCGAAACGTAACTGAAAAGAGGGTGCCGTGTGTCCCTAAGAACACGGCGTCTATCCCATGCCACGACCGGAATCTAGCAGTCTACCAATAACCCCAGCTGAATCAGCACCCTTTGAACGGCGGACGGCCTGCTTTTACCTCGTCTGACTGGCGAATCCAGCACGGGAGGCCAATATGGCAAACTTTACGCAACTGAATTTGAATGAAAATCCACGGGACAACAAGAGCGCGAATCCGCAAATGCGGTCAGGCTCAGCGGTTGATCCCAAGACATCTAGCACCAACAAATCCAGCCCCAAAAAGCTCGCTTCCAGACAGAAGACGATGATGTTCGTTGCCTTGGTGGTCGTCGGAGCGGTGTCAGGCTTGACTCTGCTCAGCACCGGCGGCTGCTCGAAAGAATCGGGCAAGTCCGCTGCTGTTGCGGCAAGCCAGAACTCCAACCTGACCGCTTCCACTTCATCCTCCGTACCCACTGCGCTGCCAGCAATGGCGACGCCGCCCGCGCCGAAGAAGGTGGTGAAGAAGCGGCCCTCGACCGTAACATACAAGGAGAGCGCGTACGGAGTCTCGTTCCGGTATCCACGGAAATATGCGCTGAAGACTGGCGATGAAGCGCATCGTGACCTGGCCGGGCTCGGCCCGTTGCCGACCAACTTTGTGCAGCCCGGTGGAGTTGTCGTAGCCACAGTTGAGTTGCCGCACAACGCTTATCCAGACACGGATTTCAGCTCTGCGTTCTTCAACGTGAGCGTGAACCGCAGCCTGTCGGCTGACGAATGCGGTCAGTTCGCGTTGCCGGTTCACCTTGAAACCGAACCGGTGCCTGCAGCCAAGGTGAAGATTGGCACCACCGAGTTTGACGAAGTGGAAGATGTCGACGCCAAGACGCCCAAGCGGGCGGACGCAAAGTACTATCACGTGTTCCAGAACGGTGCCTGCTACGAATTTGCACTCGGATTGGGCACCGCTGGCGACGACAGCGACTCCGAACTCAAGCCCGTCGATCGCGCCGCCGTATTCGGCAAGCTGGAAAGGATTCTGGCCACAGTGAAGATCCAGCCGATTGCCGAACCTGTGGTCGCTACCAGCGGGTCAGAAACCCCGGTGGACGCGACTAAGAACTAGGCTCTTCGAATCGACAATCGCACTTCAGGCCACGCCGACTCTCCGGCGTGGCTTGATTTTGTGGGTCTGAATACGATCCACGTGCCTTCCAGATTAAATCTGGCTTCACAGTCTTCGTGGATCGCCTTTCAATCTGTAGAATTCACTTCTGAAGTCAGCTCACACGACTTGAGGTCGCGCATTGAACATCGTTCTCACGGAAATCGAGGCTCGGGCACTTGGCTCGCTACTCGAAAAAGATGTCACTACGCCGGACTACTATCCCTTGTCGCTCAACGCTCTGGTCAACGCGTGCAACCAGAAGAATAATCGCGACCCTGTGATGAGCCTTGACGAAGAAGCTGTTCGCCGGGCGCTTGACGGACTGCATGAAAAACGTCTCGCCGGCCCCGCCAGTGGCGCCGACAGCCGGGTCACGAAGTACGAGCACCGGCTTCAGGAGGTTTTTAACTTCACGCGCGGCGAGACAGCGATCCTCTGTGTGCTGCTTCTACGCGGCCCTCAGACGCCCGGCGAACTGCGCGGCCGCGGTGAACGCATGCATCGCTTCGATGGGCTCGACGAGGTGGAATCCACCTTGCAGCGCCTGATCGAACGCGATCCGCCGCTCGTGCGCGTGCTGCCCCGGCAGCCAGGAACCAAGGAGTCGCGCTACATGCACCTGCTGTCGGGAGACACAGAAGTCGGTGATGCATCGCGAGCCGAGCCAGAGACCGATCTCGGCACTGCCGGCGTTTCCTCCAGCCCTCGACCAAAGTCCAGTACGCCCGATGGCGGGAAGATTGCCCAACTCGAGGATGAAATCGCAGGCTTGCGGAAGGAATTAACCGGGCTGAAACAAGAAATCTCCGATCTGAGGCAGGAGTTCGCAAGCTTCAAGCGACAGTTCGGGGAGTAGAGCCTGGCCGCCGGCACGGCTTAGGCGGACGCACGCCCTCTCCCTTCGCACTGCCCCCGCGGTGCCTCGAAATCGCTATGGCAGGATGAACATTCCAGTAGGCGTAGTACCGGTGCCGAAGAAAGCTGGCCCCCCTAGAGCACCATTGCTGGTATCGATGGTGTATAGCGAGATTCTCTTGTCGGTCTGGTCACTTGCATAGAGAAATTTGCCGGAGGAGTCCAAAACGAGAAAAGTCGGAGCCGTAGCCGTAAATGGAGAACCGGAAATCTGCGTCGGAATTCCCTGGCCGTTGACGGAGTATCCGAAGATGTTATTCGAATTAGCGCATGCCACGTAGAGATATTGTCCCGAGGAATCGAGCGCGACAGAAATTGGCGTCGTGGGAGTTACGACCGGGTTTGCCGTGTTGACGGTAAACGGCGAGCCTGCAAATGGAGTCAGAAAACCGGAACTGGAATTCACCTTGAACTCCGAGAAAGTACCCGAGCCGAGATTCGCTACGTACATCCGGCTCCCGGAGGCATCGAACACGATGCTGGAAGGATTATTGCCCACGGCAAAGGGCGATCCGGCAATTTGAGTGAGCGAACCGTTCGACCCGATCGCGTAGGCCGTGATTGTGGACGTATTCGAATTCGCGACGTAAAGAAAATTTCCCGACGAAGGGACTTTCAGTACGGAAGGGCTCTCCGTGGATATCGGCACTCCCACCTGAGTCAGCGCGCCAGAGCCGGAATCAATTGCGAAGGCTGTAATCTGATTGGCGCCCACGCTGCCCGCGAACAGAAAACTCCCGCTGGAGTCGATAGCCAAAGACAATGGGCGAAGGCCGACGTTAGCGCGCGGAGTCACCTCTTTGAGCGCACCATTGCTGCTCGACTTAAAAAGCGAGATGGTGCTTTCGCCCGAATTGGCTACATAAACGAACTGCTTGGAAGGAATTGCTACGACGCCGAAGGGGCTGACACCCGTCGCGAAGGGAGACCCCGCGATCGCCCGTAAATTGCCGGTATTATTGAATATGCTGTAACCGATGACCTGATCGTCATTGGCCAGGGTGACATACGCCGGGTGATGGGAACCGCGGCCGCAGCCGGCCAAACCGGCAAGCACAAACAAGACGAACATCCAAGGCAGTACTCTGACCAAATGGTCCTCCTCCAAAGACTTCACGCGTGTCCGAGTTGCCCCTGGACTCGGCTGGTTTTAAGGGATGCGTGACCCATTATAAACAGAAGGCAAACAGAAGCGCGCCGAGCCTGACAGTTGCTCCGGCAAAACCGATGCGGGAACCGGCTGGCCGCCATTGGGTAGGATGCAGGTGTTGCCTAAGAAGGCTAGGGCATCAGTAAGGTAGCAAAATCAGGCTTCCACGGAGGGCTTCGAGACTGGATTTATTTCGTGGGTCAACATGTCCCCGGACTGCCAGTAACGTTCACCGGCACGCAGAAAGGTTTCCACGAACACGGGGCCGCGCGTATCCAGATACACCATGCAAGGTCCTTCATACGAAGGCAGGATCTCGTTCGTGCTCCAGCGGCGAACGACCTTGAGCGTCCGGTCCCAATACGCAGTCGGCGTGCTCAACTTGGCAGTTTGTGCATGCATTTGCAGACAGCCCTCCGAAAAGCGGATGAACGTAGAAAATCGTTATTTTGTTTAAGGTAAACGTGTACCAAACAAACGTCAAATTTTGAGGTCCGGTGCGCGTTCTGTCAAGGGAAATTTTGCCTTAGAGAGTGTTGTCGAAACGTGACTTAGTGGCACTTTACGACTCGTCGATATACTCTTCACGGCAAAGGCCGGAAAACGTGACGGAAAAGCACCGTATTGTCGTTTCGGCGGAAAACAGCGCCTACATGGCATGGCAGTGCAAGCTCCTTCACCACTCGTGCGTCACCCGCCTGCGACACCAGCCGATCTTCATCGTGCATGCCAACGGAGACACATGGGATCCGGGCTTTGACGTCTTGGCCAGAGCTGGCGCAGTGGTGCGCAGGGCTCCCAGCTACCTGTGCGAAAAAAGAATGACCACGCGAAACATAATCGGGACAGTGCTTGAAGCGGCGCCAACGCTGAGCGCAGGTGAATTTATGGTCCTGTGCGATCCGGACATGATTTTCGCGCGTCCGGCAGACTTCCCTTGCCAGCTCGCTGGCAACTTCCACGACTACGTCGACTACAACCAGGAGCACGTCGCGCTCGCGGCGCAGCAGTTCGGCGTATCCTACGAAACCGTCTTCCAAAAGGGAGACCAAATCCGCTGTGGCCCTCCGTACGTGATCCCCGCGGTGCATGCGGCTCGCTTGGGCAAAATGTGGCTTGATGCCCTGGACTGTTTTTCTATCGCTGGCCGCCCCTGGGAGAGCGTTTGGCTCGACGTCATGTACGCTTTCGGTTTGGCGATCGCGAAGCTGGGATGGAATGTAGCGAGCATCGACGTTGTCGATCTCGACGAGAGCCGCGAGACGCCACTCCAACGCCCCATCGTCCACTATTGCCTCGGCTACGCGGGATGGGATAAGCGCTGGTTTCGGTCCGCAGAGAAGGCGGCCGAGGTCTGGGATTCAACGATTGAGGCGCCGGAAGGTACCGTCGCGCAAGAGCTCTTCTCCCAGATCGTAGAGGCCCGCGAGTTTTATCGGAAGAGTTGTTTCGATTCGCCACCAGCGAATCTGCGTGACAGCGCTTAGATGGTGACGAGAACTCAGGGAGTCAATTTCCCAGTCGCCAAGTAATGCTGCGGAGGTACTCCAAAAGCGTCGGCGACCCGGTTGAAGAAGGCAAACAACGCCGTGATGTAGACGGCCTCGGAGATTTGATTCTCGCTCCAACCGGCATCGCGCAGCTTTTCCACGTCCTCCGGCGTCGAGCGGTAGGCAGCCTTGGTAACGAGTTCGACGTACACCATGAGCCCCCGCTCGGCTTGCGATAAGCCAGCCTCGTCAAGCCTGCCTTCGAGGATGGCTGCAATGCAGTTGTCAGAGGCTCCCTGAACCCGCAGGAAGTAGGCGTGGCTGTCCAGTCAATACGGACACCGGTTCAGGTAGGAGACGTAGCTGGCAATCATCTCCTTGTGGCGGCGGGTAAGGTGACCCTCGCTGAAGTGAATCTTGTTGGAAAAGTCTACGACCTGGCGCAGAAAGTCGGGCCGAGCGCCGAAGCACTTGATGACACCTGGAACCTGTTGTCTGCCCGATCCAGCCCGCCAGTAGTCGTACGCTGCGGCGGTTTCGCCGGTGGCTTCATGATCCTCGATAATCCGGATTTTCGTGGGCTGCTTTGGAGCATCGACATCCTTCGCGGGATCGTAAGTCCACTTCTTCTCGGAATCACTGTCGGCCATCGCGAGTCCTCATGGTATCTGCTCAACGCACCACATCCGGCGCGTAGTCTTCAGAATGTCAGTTTTCCTCCCAATTGAAAAGCCCACCGGAACCAAAGATACCGCGAGCCGTACTCACCGGTTTTCCGAACGCGGAGGAGTGCAGAGGATCGTTGCTGTCGGGAACCAACGAGTTGAAGAAACCGGAATAGTTGGTGGTGGAAACGCCGAGGATATTGGCGCGCTGCATGCCCGTCGCTTTATTTTCGACGGCTACACTTGCCCCGTTGACGACCGCACCTTGGGGGTCAGTGACGTCGCCGTTGACAACCGACGTTCCCAGTTCCTGACTCTGGGCCCCAAGGACCAAGAGCAGCAAGCTAAGGGTGACCAGCACTCCAACTTTGGAAAGAGAGTAGATTCGACGAAGAGGCACGGCTCTAGCACTCCTTATTCGAGATGGAAGCAGGTATAGAAGAGATCTAGTTGGATTCCGACAGGGCTTCGAGCTTCTCAATAACGAGAGCGCGGCTGCCGCTGCGCTCATACAGTTTGCCGGTGGCGGCAACCTTCTGGCCGGCAAATGGAAGAAGCTTGTCATTCTGGCTGGTGGCCGGTGTCTTGTCGGAGATGGGCCAGTAGATCGTTCCGTCGGCAGTGAGAATCACAAGCGGTGACCCCGCCTTTGCGCAGGCGGTAGCGCACTGTGCGCTGATGGGTTTGTCCAGTCCCTTGGTGAAGGCGCAAGCGGAATCGAGCACGTAACCTTTGACGCTTGTGGTGCTGCCGCCACTACCCCAGGCCGAAGCAAGCAACAAAGCAACTGCCAAACAGAGTCCTGCCACAGCACGATTGACGGACATTTGCAGCCTCCGTAAAGGTGGAGCTATAAGTTCCGACTTTCCTGAGTTTCCCGACTTTCCTGAGTTTCCCGGAAGACGTTAGCAGTACTCCCCGGCCGGCCTGCGGACCGGCCGAGGATCAAACTGCTTCCGGCGGTGCCGACCGCCGGTTTTAGGGGGTGCCTCAACGGCTTGTGGGGGCGTTGAGAGCTGTGCGAATTAATTGCAAGGAATCTAGCCCCAAAGGAGGAAGGGATCAATAATGCAAAAATACTAGTGCAGAAAGAAATCTACAAATCGCTGATTCGTGCCTGTTTATGCACTCGGTAGGAAGAAACGGCCGCGCGAAGAAGAAAATGCGCCCTCAGAATCGCGCTTGCGGAGTGATTCCCTTCCCTTCGATGCACTCGTAAGCGCGGCCCGCGGCAAGGGTCTTGAACTCTTCGGTCTGACCACTGGGCCACTGGATGACGACGCGATCGATCTTTTCGCGACTCCCCAACCCGAAAGTGACAGGCAGCTCCGACTGAGACAGATAGCTTGATCCGCTCTTCACCATGCGCGACTGGCTGGAGCTTCCGTGAAAGACTCGCACCAAAGCGCCGATCGCGTCGCGGTTCGACTTCGTTCCCACCAGGCGAAAGCGAATACTCTTGTTGCCGGAGGTCTGATCGTTGCGATAGAGATAGGCGGCACCGTTGTTGGTGGTCATGAGGATGTCGAGATCGCCGTCACGATCAAAGTCACCGTAGGCGAGGCCGCGGCCGACCTTGGGCAGGCTGAAATCTTCGCCGATGCTTGCGGCAACATCTCGAAAGGTGCCGTTGCCGTTGTTGAGGAAAAGCTGCGGGGGCTGGGCATAGCCCACGTTACCGCGTATGTTGCGTACGGTTTCGTCGATATGCCCGTTGGCGATGATCAGATCCTGCGTGCCATCGAGATCGACGTCGGCGAACATGCAGCCGAATCCCAGCGTGTTGCGGGAAGCCATGCCCACGCCGGAGCGGGTCGCGACATCCTCAAAATTCCCGTTTGGTCCGGCGCGGTACAAGCCGATCATCTCGTTATCAAAATTCGTAATCGCTACGCCGGGTGCGCCCGAGTTGCTGAAGTCGGCGACATCCACGCCCATGCCCGCGCGCGCCTTGCCCTCTGTGCTGAATGCGATGCCGGCCTCGACCGCAACATCTTTGAAGGTGCCGTTGCGCTGGTTGCGATACAGCTTGTTGGGCTGAGTGTCGTTCGCGACCAGCAAATCGGGCGAGCCGTCGGAATCGAAGTCGAGCATCGCGACGCCGAGGGACTTCGAGCTGCTGTCGAAAATACCGCTCTTGGCGGTCACATCCTCGAAAGTGCCGTCACCACGGTTGTGGAACAACCAGCAGGTCTCTCCGCGATACGCTTCAGGCGTGCAATAGGACTTGTGCTTGCCGTCAAGGCTGCAGAAGACATCGTGATCCTCAGACCACTTCACGTAATTGCAGACGAACAGGTCGAGACGCCCGTCGCGATCGTAGTCGAACCACAACGCCGAAGTACTGAGCGCCTGCCGACCCGCCAGGCCGCTGGCACGGGTAACGTCAACAAACGTCCCTTTGCCGGTGTTCTTGAACAGGCGATTCTGGCCAACGCAGGTGACCAGCACGTCGGGATAACCGTCATTGTTATAGTCGCCCACGGCGACACCCATCCCGTACATTTCGACGTCGATGCCGGCTTGCCGGGTGACGTCAGTAAACGTGCCGTTGCGGTTGTTACGGAAAAGCTTGAGCGTACTGCGTTCGCGCTTGTGACCGGGCCAGTCCGCGCCATTAATAAGTAGGATATCCTGCCAGCCGTCGCCGTCGTAGTCGAGGAAGGCACAGCCTGAGCCCAGCGTTTCGGGAAGAAGTTTGCCGCCGTAGGCGCCGCTGTTGTGATGGAAGTCGAGGCCAGCCTTCTGCGTAACGTCAACCATCCGGAAGCCGAGACCCGGGCCATCGGGTGCGAAGTTCGCCCACGCTGTCGGCAAGCGAAGCGCAGAGGCGGAGGTCAGGGCCCCGAGTCCCAGAAGAAATGATCGGCGATTCACGGAACGTTCACCAAACCGTTCCGGATGGCATAGACGACAAGTTCCGCGGTCTTGTGCAGGCCAAGCGCGTCCATCATATTGGCGCGATGCACGGCAACGGTGTTCGCGCTCAGGTTGAGGTGGTTGGCAATCTCTTTGTTCGACTTGCCGTCGACGATGAGTTGCAGGATCTCCAGCTCGCGCGCCGTCAGAGCGTAATCTCTTTCTCCCTTGAGCAGCGTTGGCCGTGAAAGCTGCGAATCCAGAACGACTTCCCCGGCGACCACTTTGCGGATCGCGGCGCCTAATTCCAAATCCACCGCATTTTTCAGGATGTATCCCCGGGCCCCGGCATCGAGTGCCTGGCGCACCAGAGTCTCCTCCGGATGCATGCTCAGCATGAGAATGGACATCTTGGGAAGTGCCGTAAGGATCTCTCGTGTCGCCTGCAGGCCGCTCATACCAGGGAGCGCGCAATCCATCACGATGACTCCCGGCTTCAGCTGCTTTGCGAGCTTCACGGCCTCAGCGCCGTCGCTCGCTTCGCCGACAACGTCAATGTCAGCCTCGTCCTCCAGAATGCGCCGGAAGCCGCGCCGCACCAGGGCGTGGTCGTCGACAAGCAGGACGGAAATCTTATCGGTTGCAGGAGACTTATCCGGCATGAGAATCCAAACCTCGTTTTGGAACCGTCAACTGCACCCGCGTGCCACCTTCTGCAGGCTGAGAGAACTCAATCTCGCCACCCAGCAACTCCGCCCTCTCGCGCATCGCGACCAGGCCAATACCCTGCTTTGTCTGTTGCACCACGAACCCAGAGCCGTGATCCTCGACATCCACTTCCAGAGACTCCGGCAGGAAACGCAAACGCACCCACGCCTGCCTGGCGCCTGAGTGGCGGGTCACATTATTCAGGGCTTCCTGTACCACGCGGTACACATGAACCGCAGCACTGCCATCCACGAGAAACGCCGTTCCCAATTTTTCATAGGATATGCTAACTCCGGTTTGCCTTTCCACCGTGGGAATGTACCAGTCGAGCGTGTTCTCGAGCCCTGATTCGTCGAGCATTACAGGGTGCAGCGCCTGCGACAGACTGCGGACTTTGTCGAGCGTATTTTGCGCGATCTCGCACACCTCGCGTAGCTCAGCGCGAAGACTCGATCCCTCAGGGGCGTGACTGCCTGCCCGGCTCAGCATGGAACCCATTGCAGTCAGGATCTGGCCAAACTCGTCATGAAGCTCGCGCGAGATGTATCGCAGAGTCGACTCTTGTGTGGCGATCAATTTTTGAGCAAGATCGCTGCGCTGCTCAGACAACGCCGCAAGTCGTGCAAACAGCATGCGGTTCGAGTGAATCAGATAAAGACTGGTAAAGAGGATGGCGGTGAGGATCGCGCCCAGAAAGAAATACACCTGACGCTGGACCCGGTCATAGATTTCGGCGATACGCTGATCCGCCTGTTCCTCACTCTCGTTGTTTTGCACCAGCAATCGCGCAACGGCCGTGCTCAGCGCCGCCTGTCGGGCCTGAAGAGAGTCCCGAATCTGGGTACGCGCTTCAGCTTGTTTGCCGTCCTGTGCGAGCGCAAAGGTCCGGTCCACAGCGTCCCAAAACTGAGCCAGCGATGTGCCGAGAAATTGCTGTTGCTCGGGAGTACGGTGCGCGACTGCAACCTGTTCCTCCAACCGGAGCGCGTCGTCCAGGTCTTCGTGTATCCGCTGGAATTGGGCTGACCATGCTGTCAATGGATACGGTTCGTCGTTATCGAGCATGTCGCGCATGTCCAGCGCCAGGGAGTTCAGATCATTTTGAATGCGGAGGAGTTGCAGCGAATCCTTGCGGTTCCTGCCGGCGATGTCGTTCTGCAGTTGCCGCAGGCCTGAAATCTGCAGCGTGATGTACCAGGAATACGCCACCACCGCAGTAAGGGTAATGATCAGGCCCAGGAACAAGCCTGTGGTCGGCGACCGGCCAGGTGCGAGCGAGCGAAGCACGTCAGGAGGATACAACAGTCGAGGATTCAGGCTCCAAGCCGAACGCAACGCCCGGCGGCGCTCATCGCCCTAGCAGCTCCTTTAGCCTTTCTGCGATGATCAGGTGCTGATCCTCGAGCACGGTGTCGACAGCGACCACAAGCTTGCCATCGACTACCCCCGTCGCAATCGACGGCTCACCCGCCAACAGTGCTGCACTCACTTCGTCGGCTTTTGCGGCGCCCTCTGGAAATTCAACCGTCATGCAGCTCACCGGTTCGTCCACCAGGCGCTCGTCCATGGTGAAGTACATGGCGGCGGTCGTAATTCTCGGAATACCGCCCAAAATGGCCCGCATCGCCGACACTTTTTCGCGGTAACCCGCCCACCGCGCCTCGTGATCCATGGCGAACCATTCCTGCAGAGCAACGACGGTCGCAACAATCGTGTGGCGGTCCAGCTTGAAAGGCCGCCCAAACGTCAGATATTTGCCCGACTCGTAGCGGGTAAAGTCGAGCCCGGCAACCGCTTCGACCAGTTCACGCCTTCCGCAGATGAACCCGCCTGAATTCGGCCCCCAGAAATATTTCGCACTGAAACAGACCAGATCGGCGCCATCGCGCAGGAACTGGCCCATCACGCTGGTCGGGTAGTTCATGTAGGCAGCATCCACGAGTAGGGGCACTCCATGTTGGCGCGCGATCTGGCTGACCTCGCGCAGCGACACTGTGCCGGGCTTGCCGTCGAGATGAGCGGGAAACATCACCATGGCAGTTTGAGGCGTGAATGCCTGCTCCAGTTGCTGCACCGACGTGCCTTGGGGTGTGCCCGCTTCGATCAGCCACCCTCCGGCGATGCGTACCATGCGGTCATATTTGTAGCGATGGCCTTTCTGAATGATGACTTCGTGCTTCAGCCCAGTTGTGTCAGGGAGTTGCTCCCAGGCTTTGCCGTCTTTACGCGCGATGCAGGCCGCTGTTCCCAGAGTGATTGCAGTGGAGGCGCCGGTGGTCACGCGCGCCGCCTCAGCACTGACCATCGCGGCCAGCATCTCTCCCGAGCGGTCAAGCAGATCGACCATGCGGACAAAACTGGTGTTGATCTCCTGCATGGCCTGCCAGACGCGCGAGGAGAAGACCGTCCCGCCCAGATCCGTGTAAATACCGCAAGCGTTGATCACGGGCCGAACGCCGAACCTCTCAAATGTGGGCACAGTCCTGACCGCAACCTTCATACGACTCCGCGCGATGTGATTTGTGGATTAGCTTGCAGCAATCTGAGGGATTCTACACGCGTTCGCCAGGGTCGGTTTGTCAAGAACAAAACCGGCGCCAACCGGAGCTTTCGGTCCGGACGGCGCCGGTGCGAAATTGATGCCAGTTACTTCTTGAAGTTGAACATGTCGGTCAAGTCGCCAATGGCTGGCTGATTTCCAGGCACATAGGGAGTTGGACCGGCGGTCGGATTGGGCAGGTTATCGCGACCGTAGCCGGTGACCGGCGCCAGTCCCCAGTTCTTCTCGATGAACTTGAGAACGGAGACGTGGTCATAGTACGTGTGGACCACTCGCCCCCCCGTCGAGAAGGGTGACACCACCAGGAACGGAATACGGGTGCCATCGCCGAAGAAGTCGATCGGCTGCACGTAACCGGAATCGTACATGCCGCCCCCCTCGTCGAAGGTGACAACGATTGCGGTCGACTTCCACAGCTTTGGGTTCGCTTTCGTTTCGGTGACGATCTTCTTCACAAATCCTTCGAACAGATCCAGCTTGGAAGAAGCGGGGTGACCGTCCAGGAAGCCTGACGGCTTCACGAACGTAACGGCAGGCAGCGTGCCGTTATAGATGTCGTTATACAGATCGGTGACATCCTGCAGGTGCTCGGCGCGCTGTTGGGGGTTCGTCATGATGGAACTTGTGTATTGCGCAAAGTTGCAGATGTCGCAGTAGTTGTTCCACGGGTTCGAGTAAGTGGGATCCTGCAGATAGAGATCCCATCCATCGCCGTAATACTTCCAGCTGATGTTGGCATTGTTAAGTGAATCAGCAATCGTGGTCTGCGGGACCGGCGGGATCACGAATTCGCCCGTATTTACGGTGCCATCGCCATAGTAGCCAGGAGAGTAGTTGTTGAGCAGATAGTACGAACTCGACTGGCAAATAGCCGTGCTGGTCCCATAAGGCAGCGCATTGAGGTACTTATAAACGGCGCTGACGCCGGGTTGCGTATGATCGGCACACAGGCTGTAGCTGCCTCCACCGTATCCATCCTGCGTGTACCAGTTGTTGGTTCCAGCCTGAGGATTAGGATTCTCGATTTCGTTGCTGGGGGGAACGGCCAGGTGACCGTTGCCATCCGTGAAGGCGAAACCCGCGCCCGATCCCAACATGATGTGGTTGGCGCCGGTTCCGCCATTCACCGCCTGGTGCATGTTGTCGGAAAGAGTATAGTGCTGCGCCAGTTCCGTGAAGTAGGGAGCGTCGCCTTTCTGGACGTTGAAGAACTCCATCGAGATGGAACCTTCTCCGGTGGTCTCGTCGTTGAAGGGCTGAGGTTGCGGATTGCCGTTGCTACCCGTCCCGATCGAAATTTCTACCCACGGAAACAGGTCAGCCTGGCAGCCACTCGGATTGCTGTGCGTCGCTTTCTTTGCGTCGCAGTCCAATTGCTGCCACATCTGGTAGAAGCGGTGTACCGGGCTTCCGGCGTAAGCGTCGTAGGGCACACTGGGAGTGAGTGGATACGGACCATTAGCCAGGTGATTGACATTCTTGATTCTGGTGTCGATCACGCCCTGGGGCAGTCCGCTAGATCCGGTCGTCAACTTCACGTAGTCGCTGGCGAGCAAGCCGGGTTCAGCCTGCTCGGCCGCGGCCACGGTCTGAAACGGAGCCGGGTGCGCATCGCTTGGTGCTGTGGGAGTTCCCTGAGTGTTGGTTGGCGGCAAGAATTTGAACGGAGTTTTCCCGCCTGGGGCCATCTCGAAGACTTTTTCGTCGTGGGCGCGGAACTGCGTTGCGAGCTTGAAGTTTGCACCTGGCGTGCCGTCCGCGTTGATGATTCCTTTGGAGAGCAAGTTGTCGACGGTCTGTCCGGTAGGAGGCTGATATGTCGCGAAAACGTGGTCAAACGTGCGGTTCTCCCCGATGATCACGATCACGTGCTGAATGGGCGTAGCCGTATTGTTGTCGCCTGACTTCTTGACGTCCGCAGCGAAACCTGGCTGGATCAGGTTTAACATCGTGGAGAGCAGTGCCGCACCGGTGCCCAAGTAGCGGCAGGTGGCTCGGCAAACATTGCCAAACTGAGTCATACATCCTCCAAATCAATTTTGTTGCAGAGTGTGCCCCAAGAGTATTAAGGCTGCCCTTTCACGCCTGCCGTATGGTTACGCCAGATTGAATATTTGTTTAAAAGAAGATGAATCTGGCGCTGTGCGCGGGCTTGCTGTGGAAAAAGTCGCCCACTTTGCGACCTCTCAGCAAAGCGCGAGGTAGGCCGTTGCGCCCAGTGTGCCATCAGTCGTTCAAAGAAACGGATTCTCTGTTGCGCGCGCCTGGACAGTTGAAGACTTGGACGGTCCCGGTTTGGAATCTCGCGCCATTGGTATCTGGGTGAAAATTCCTTCACATTGACGCGATCACTCGGGCAGCGTACGGTTGTGCTCCGCGTTCGAACCTAAGTAAGGAGATTACGGCATGCGCTTTCCCGCACACAAAGCTTCCTGCTTGAGCACGTTTTTGATGACGTTAGCTCTTTTATTCGTCGCACTCACCGTGGCTAGCCAAACTGCGAACGCGCAGGTTCCCGCAATTCCCACTCCAGCTCATGTGATCGTCGTGATGGAGGAGAACCACGGTTACTCGCAGATTATCGGCTCGCCCCAAGCCCCGTACATCAACTCTCTCGCCTCACAGGGCGCATTGTTCACCAATTCGCATGGCATTACGCATCCAAGCCAGCCCAACTATCTAGGCTTGTTCTCAGGATCGACGCAAGGGATCACTGACGATTCCTGCCCGCACACCTTCTCAGCTCAATCGCTGGAGAGCGAATTGCTCAAGGCAGGCAAGACCTTCACGGGCTATTCCGAGGGACTGCCCAAAGTAGGTTCAGAAGTGTGCACCGCCGGCCCATACGCCCGCAAGCACGTCCCGTGGACAGATTTCTCCAAAGACCACGCCAGCGACAATCAGCCGTTCACCAGTTTCCCGACCGACTTTTCCCAATTGCCAACGGTCGCTTGGGTCATTCCGAACCTGAACGATGACATGCACGACGGGACGATCCAGCAGGGAGACAGCTGGCTGCAAACCAATCTGATGTCTTACGTGACGTGGGCACAGAATAACAACGGTCTCCTGATCGTGCAGTTCGACGAAGATAACGGCACCGTTCAGAACCACATCGCCACGATTTTTGTCGGCCCCATGGTGAAGCCGGGCAAGTACAGCGAAAACATCAATCACTACAACGTGCTGCGCACAGTCGAAGACATGTACGGCTTGCCCCACCTGGGAAAGACCGCGACCGCGAAGCCCATTACGAATGTGTGGAACTAGGATCGATTAGCTGCACATCGAGAGCGAACAGATGGCGGAAGCGTGTGCGAGTCGAACGCACCGGCGACATCAAAGATGCCGCCCGCCGGTTTTGAAGACCGGGAGGATCACCGGACCCCATGCGCTTCCGTGGCCATGGATTATATGGGATGCTGCCGACGGAATAGCTGCAAGCTAAAGATAGAGTTGCCGGGGCCACGCGTGCCGTGACCCCTTCTCTTTAACAGAGGCTGGCGTTTCGGAACCGATTACTTTGGTTGGGAAGCCACCCGCAGGTAAGGCCTCAGCGTTTTCCAACCCTGGGGAAACTTCTTCTTCGCATCTTCTTCCGAGACTGAAGTGGGAATGATGATATCGTCGCCCGGCTTCCAGTTCACCGGCGTGGCCACGTTATGCTTCGCCGTCAGCTGCAGAGAGTCGAGGACACGCAGCACCTCATCGAAATTACGCCCGCTGCTCATGGGGTAAATGAGCATCAATTTGATCTTCTTGTCCGGTCCCACGATAAACACGGTTCGTACCGTGGCATTATCCGCCGGCGTTCTCCCCTCGCACGTCTCGCCCGCTTCGGCGGGCAGCATGTCATACAGCTTAGCAATCTTGAGCTCCGGGTCGCCAATCATCGGGTAGTTCACCTTGTGCCCCTGTGTTTCCTCGATGTCCGCCGCCCACTTGCCGTGATTGGTGACGGGATCGACACTCAGGCCGATAATCTTGGTGTTGCGCCTGGCAAACTCGGGTTGCAGCCCCGCCATGTAGCCGAGTTCCGTGGTGCAAACGGGAGTGAAGTCTTTGGGGTGCGAAAATAGGATCGCCCAGCCGTTGCCGATCCACTCGTGAAAGTTGATCTTGCCCTGCGTGGTGTCGGCGGTAAAGTTGGGGGCTTCGGAATTGATGCGTAATGACATGATGGATCTCCTTCTTTAATTACGATTCGATTTTGAATCTCGCGTATCAATGCTGGTAGCCGATGGCCGCCAGTGGCCGTGTCCGACGGAACCGCCGCACGACCGGCTCTGGCGAGAATCGCGCCTAAAAACAAAACCCACCCGATCTGGCCGGGTGGGTGGGAAAGAAACTCGCTCCGTCACCCACACTCCGGCGCTGAATTACTACAACACATGACACCGACGCTGAGGCGCTTATGCATTCCGCTGTCTAGCATACGCGTGAGCGAAAAAGGCTGTCAAACAGGCTCGACCGTAGCGAAGATGAAAAAATAAACTTGCGCTTTGGCACTTCGAACTTAGTCCAATAAAGCGTCGCGTTGTTCAAGCATTTCCGTCTTGCGAGCAATTAACGACCATCGACGAACGACCGTATCACGATATCAACGCTTATCACAGCACTCCAGAGAACCCTATGACCCAGCGCAAGTTCGACTTGATCCAAATGGACGTCTTCACATCCAAGCCTTTCGAAGGCAATGCTCTCGCTGTCGTCACCGACGGCCGGGGCCTCAGCGACATGGAAATGCAGGCGTTCGCAAAGGAAACCAATCTTTCTGAAACTACTTTTATCCTGCCTCGCGATGCGGCCACCGAGCGTGAGAAGGGTGTACGGGTCCGCATCTTCACCGTGGCAGAAGAATTGCCTTTTGCAGGCCATCCCACACTGGGGACAGCGTTCGTTCTTCGCGGCGAATCGCAAGCGAAGGAAGTGGTGCTTGATTTGAACGTGGGCAGGGTGCCCGTCCGGTTCGAGGAGCCTGCGGGTCAGCCCGTATTCGGAGAGATGACACAGAAAGACCCGACGTTCGGCACGCAGCACGACCGCGAGGCTGTGGCCCGTGCAACTGGACTCAGGATCGAAGACTTCGATACCTCCCTGCCCATCGAGACCGTTTCTACCGGCCTGCCATACGTCATCGTCCCATTGCGATCTTTGAAGATCAGCAGCGCGCTGCACATCGACCAGCGACTGGCGAGCGAATATCTGGGGAGAGCCGATGGAAAGTTTTTCTATTTTGTCGCGCGCGAAAGCGTCGATCCCACGGCCCGTCTGCACGCCAGAATGATTTTCTACAACGGCGAAGACCCAGCGACCGGCTCGGCCGCTGGTTGTACAGCCGCCTGGATGGTGGCTCATGGCGTCGCGAAATCAGACGAGCGCGTGTTGATTGAGCAGGGCATCGAGATGAGAAGGCCCAGCAGAATTTTTGTGCGCGCCACGAAACAGGATAACCGTGTGGTTAACGTGCGTGTCGGAGGCAACTGCGTACGGGTGATGTGCGGAGAAGTTTCCCTTTGAGTGCTGTTCGGGATGCGTTGAAAAATCAGCGCAATCACATCGCGGCAGATTCTTCAATGGCGCAGTTTGCCATTAGCATCCGCGCCACTTTACAGATTGATCGTTCTCCCGTTAGGATTCTTGTCGCTCGCGATTCTCGAATTAGCCAATCGGCATTTGAAAGTTTTTCGTGGCTGCGACCGGGCGCAGCCCCTGGAAGAAGATGAAGCCTAAGCGCACGATCCTTTGTGTCGACGACCACGAGCAATCCTTGTCCATTCGTAAAGTCATGCTGGAAACCCGAGGATATCGTGTCATCGCATGCACCACGGGTGAAGAGGCACTGGAGCGATTCCGCAAGGGAGGCATCGATCTCGTGATCACAGATCTGATCATGCCCGGGCTTGACGGCACCAAACTCGTCGAGGCGGTGAAAGCCATCTCTCCAGAGACTCCCGCGGTTCTGCTGTCGGGAAAAGTGAAAATCTACGACCGCGATACCCAGGCCGACATCTTCCTGCCCAAGGGCATGTACGCACCGATGGAGCTTCTCGAGCGAATCCGACTGCTCCTCGTACGCAAGCGCGGTCCGAAGCGGGCGCAACAGAAGCTCAAACGACCGGCTTCGCGAACCACTGCGGCCTGAAGGACTTCCGCCCGAAAACCATTACCTCCTGCCCGCCCAGCGTGCTTTGCCTATGGTATCGTCTGATACGGGATGCCTGATTTCATCGTAGCCACCGATCTGCGAAAAACCTATCGTGTGGGCAAGGTCGACGTCCCAGCCTTGCGAGGTATTTCCTTCCGGGTAAAGCGTGGTGAGTTCGTGGCCGTGGTAGGTCCCTCGGGCAGCGGAAAATCGACGCTGTTTTATTTATTAGGTGGCCTGACGCGAGCCGACTCGGGAACGGTAGTTATCGACGGAGACGATTTCGCGAAGCTCTCCGACGCCGAGCGCACCCGTATGCGCAAAAGGAAGATCGGATTCGTTTTCCAGAAATTCAATCTTTTGCCGACGTTGGACGCGCGTTCCAACATCGGTATTGCGCAGGACATCGCAGGCAAGCCCGCCGATCCCTCATATTTCCAGAAAATAAGCGACCTGCTGGGTATCAGTAAGCGGATGCATCATCGCCCGTCGGAGCTGTCCGGCGGTGAGCAACAGCGAGTCGCTCTGGCGCGCGCGCTCATCAATAAGCCGGCGATCGTGCTGGCTGACGAGCCCACAGGGAACCTGGACTCCAAGAATTCCGATATTGTGCTGGCCATGCTGCGGCAAACGAACAAAGACCTCGGACAAACGGTGTTGATGATCACGCATAACCCGGAGGCTGCAAGTTACGCCGACCGGATCATTCACATGCGGGACGGAGAGATCGTCGCCCCAGAGCGGGACCCGCAGTGGGCAACCCATTGAGAGCTGGGAGGGTTTTTCGACGCCGCACAGCCCGATTGGCGCTAGAATCAGCGTGGCTTATTAAACCGGAACTGGCATGGATGACCTGAAAAAACCGATCCTCCCCGGCAAGGGCGCTTCTGACTATGAGCGCTATCTCCACACAGACGAACTGCTGTCTCTGCAGAAACCGCAAGAAGAACTTTCACATAAAGACGAGCTAACCTTCCAAGTGGTGCACCAGGCGTCGGAAGTTCTCCTGAAGGGCATCGCGTTCGAGCTACAGCGCGCCCACGACCTGATTGCCCGCGGAGACTATGCCAACGCCGCGCGGCTGATTCGCCGCGGTAATCAGATGTTGGATTACCCGATCGGCCTGCTGCACGTTCTCGAGACCATTACACCCTACGACTATCACATCATTCGCGCCGGACTGGGACATGGCAGCGGTCTCGATTCGCCTGGTTTCCTTTCTTTGCTTCACATCGGGCCGCGGCTCGGCCAGGCATTTCACGAGCAGTTAAACCGCTCACACCTGAGCGTGGATGACGTTTACCGCCGTCATGAGGAATTCTTCGGGCTGCATGACGTGGCCGAGCGCCTTCTCGATTTCGACGAGCGGGTGCACTTGTTCCGCTTCCATCATCTGAAACTCGCGCAGCGAATCATCGGTGGTGGGGTTGTGGGGACTATGGGAACGCCGGTCGAGGTGCTTCACCAGCGCATGGAGCACCTTTTCTATAAGGACCTGTGGGACGTGCGCAACCAGATTACGGCCAAGGCCAACGAGCACATGCGGCAAAGCGGTATCCCGTCACGGTATTAACGTCCTAAAGTTGCAAGAAATTGCGCACGATCCAACAGCTCTTGGAAAGGCACGCTCCTAAACTCAACTACGAGCAGCACTAGTACGAGTCAGAGACCTATGGTGCAAAATTTTTCACGTTGACTTGTGGCCTAGCTTTGACCATGATGTCCATCCTGATCGGGCAGACATTCTGTCGCCCAACTTCACGCAGGGGAGAAAAACACAATAATGAGAAAGCACTGGATTGGCGTGGTACTAATCGTGTGTCTGGCAACTTGCGCAATGGCGCAGCTTGGTTCGGGCGTCCACATGCTGCGGCCATATAAGCAGGGAGAGCTTCCTAATCTCACAGGCACCATCTCTTACAATGGTGGACCAGTATTTGAGAAGACTCCTACCATTTACATCGTCTGGTATGGCACTTGGACCGCCAAAGACAAAAGCGTCATCGACGGCTACTTCGCTCATCTGGGCGGCACGACAATGGCAAAAATCAACACCAAGTATAGTGACGGCGCCAACAAGTTCGTGCCGATCACCGCACATCACACTACCGCCAACGACTATCATGACAACTATTCGCTTGGCCACAGCGTCAATGACACCGGAATTCAGCAGATCGCAGCCAATGCCATCAGCGGCGGCCATCTGCCCAAGGATGTGAACGGAATCTACTTCGTACTGACGGCTAAAGATGTGACCGATTCCGACGGCTTCTGTACCGCCTTCTGTGGGTATCACAGCCCCTCGACCTCCATCGTCTCCGGTGACATCATCAAGTATTCCATGGTCGGAAACGCCATCACCCAGTGCCCGAGTGGCTGCGTAGCCAGCGTGGTCCTTGGCGACAAAACCAGTCCGAACGGCGATCCCGGCGCGGATGGCGTGGTCAACGTTATGTGGCACGAGTTTTCTGAGACCGTGAGCGACCCGGAAGTCAACCTGCAGACGGCCTGGGCGGGCAATTGTGGCGAGTCCGGAGATTGCTGTGCATGGTTCTTTGGTACGACGCACATTGCTGCAAACGGCTCCCACTACACCAATACGATCGGCGGAAAACATTACATCGCTCAAACCATGTTGGAGCTGAACGGCACACAACGTGGAGCGAACGAACCCGCCACTTGCAAGAACACGTTCTAGTCTGAAATGCGAATGTGACTTCTTTTTGGGGGCCGCCCCATCAGGGCGGCCCTTTCCTTTGGAGACGGAACCCCGCACTCCGTGCACAACTGCTACAGGGGAAGGCACCCACAGCCTCAATTCATGGCGCGTTTTCTGCCAAAATGCGCGCGGGAAGGTAGCGGCAGCACGATGACGTAGGGGGGCACTACGCTCGGGCGCTGTGAATTGTCAGCAAATGCGCAAGTACTGTAAAATGAGGGAGCGAGCGGGAGTAACTCAGTGGTAGAGTGCGACCTTGCCAAGGTCGAAGTCGCGGGTTCAAATCCCGTCTCCCGCTCCAGAAATATTGTCCCGACCCCTGTCGTGGAACAGGGCTTTTTTCAACACGCCTCTTTCAGGCGCGGTACCCAAGTGGTAAGGGAGAGGTCTGCAAAACCTTTATACGTCGGTTCGATTCCGACCCGCGCCTCCAGTTTTTCCTTCCTAATTCCGTGAACCCTTTCTCTCGACGAAGAAAGCCTCTGGTCAAGCCGGAGAAGGTTGTGATACTGTCCCCGTCCGAAGCGTCGTTTTTCCACGTTCAGCGGGTTTGCTGAGAACGATTCGGAGGGCACATGGCGGTCATCGAAGCAAAGAGTACTCTCGAGGCGAGAGGGAATATCGACAACATAATCCGCGAGTATGGATTCCCCGATCTGCACATCGGCGCGGGTGAGGATGAGTCTCCATACGTGCCTTTCAAGGAAAACGTATTCATCCGCCATCTGGCGTTCGATGTCAGGAACAATATGTATGCGAACATCCTGTGGGTCAAAAAGGGAGGTATGCTGGGCCGCCACAAGCATCGCGGGCGCATCTTTGCATGCACGCTCGAAGGCAGCTGGCGCTATCTGGAGTACGACTGGGTGGCCCGAGCCGGAAGCTATGTGCAGGAGAGCCCTGGCGCAATCCACACATTGACATCCGACGATCCCAATGGGATGAAGACAATCTTCTGGATCAACGGCTCAATCGAATTCTTCGACGATCACGACAACTTACTCGAGACGCTCGACGTCTTCTGGTTCATCGACCACTACGTGAGCTATTGCAAGGAGCACGGCATCCCGCTGAACAAGAAACTCTGGGTCTGATTTTTCGCTAAACTCAACGATCCACACCTGCGCCGCGATTTGCGCGGAGGACCGCCATAAGCAGTTATCTGATCGCGAGTCGCCGCAGTTCATGCGACTGCGACATTCGCGATCGCGGTCGTCCACACACTTCTCCGTAAACCGGGAATGTACACCAGTTGGTGGTGCGCGCTCGGAATTCTCCCAAATTCATCGCTGGAATGTTAATCTCTGCACTTGTTGCTGGAGTCGGAGAATTCCCTCGATGCCGGTCAGATTGATTGACAGTCTTGCGACCACGGATGCGCTGGCAGAATTGTTTTCGGACAAGTCCGTGCTGCAGGCCATGCTCGACTTCGAGGCTGCGCTCGCGCGTGCCGAGGCTCGCGTGGGCATCGTGCCGCAGGCTACGGCGGAAACGATCGCTGCGAACGCTCATGCTGACAACTTCGACACAGGCTCCTTGGCGCACGACACTCTGCGCGCGGGAACACCCGGCATCCCGCTGGCGAAAGCTCTCACTGAACGGGTGCGTGCCACCAATCCAGCCGCAGCCGGTTTTGTGCATTGGGGTGCTACCAGCCAGGATGTCGCCGACACCGCACTGATCCTCCTCCTGAAGCGCGCGCGACCTGTGCTCGATTCAGATTTGGCGCGACTGGAGCAAGCGCTGGACCGGCTCGCTGAGATGCACGGCAACACCGTGATGGTCGGCCGAACGCTGATGCAGGCCGCGCCTCCCGTGACGTTCGGCCTGAAAGCCGCAGGTTGGCTCGCGGCGATTCGCCGTTGCCGGGCACGTCTCGACGCTTCGTTCCCGGACGCTCTAATTCTCCAATTCGGCGGCGCCAGCGGTACCCTTGCATCATTGGGCGAACACGGAATCGATGTGGGACGCGCGCTCGCGCAAGAACTGGGCCTCAAGTATCCCGACGCGTCGTGGCACACGCATCGCGACCGTCTCGGTGCTTTGGTTTGCGCCTGCGGAGTGCTCACAGGATCTCTGGGCAAGATGGCACGTGACATCAGCCTCCTGATGCAGGGCGAAGTGGCCGAAGCCAGCGAACCTGGCGGGAAGGGGCGCGGCGGTTCTTCGACAATGCCGCACAAACGTAACCCTATCGGCTGTTCGCTGGCTCTGGCCGCTGCAAATCGCGTTCCCGGCCTGGTGGCAACCTTTCTTGCCGGAATAGTTCAGGAGCATGAGCGCGGAGCCGGAGGCTGGCAATCTGAGTGGCCGACCGTTGCGGGGATTATTCAAGCGACCGGCCTCGCAATTTCGTCGATGGCCGAAGTAGCAGAGGGACTCACGGTGGACACCGCTCGCATGCGCGCCAACATCGAGGCTACGCGCGGTGTCATCTTCGCCGAACGTGCCATGATGCTTCTTGCGGCAAAGCTCGGTCGAGATGTCGCTCACAAGTTGTTGGAGGAAGCCACACGTCAGAGCGCTTCCCATGGGCGACGACTCGCCGAGGTTCTCGCGGAGATGCCGGAGGTCAAAGATAAGATCGACGGTGAAACGCTGAGCCACATCGAACTTCCAGAGGAGTATCTTGGCGTGGCAGATAGGTTCCGCAACCGTTTGCTCTCGCCGAAGTCTCACCCGCACAGTGATGACGAAAAGGACTGACACCTTATGCCCTTCGTGACCGTGGATGGCACACGTTTGTTCTATCGCCTCGAAGGAACCGCCGGCAAGCCCGTGATCATTTTGTCCCATTCGATTGGCGCAGACCATGGCATGTGGGCGCCGCAGGTGGAGGATCTCGCGCCGTATTTTCAGGTTCTTCGCTACGACACGCGTGGTCACGGTGCTTCCGATGTCCCGATGGGGGAGTACTCGATCGAGTTGCTGGCTAGAGACGTTCTGGGCCTGGGTGATGCGCTTGGCATTCCCAAGTTTGCCTTTTGCGGTCTCTCTCTTGGTGGCGCGATTGGACAATGGCTCGGCGTTCATGCATCCCAGCGCCTAAGCGGCCTCGTCCTGGCTAACACAGCGCCTCAGTTCGCACCCCGAGCGAATTGGGAAACTCGGATCCAGACTGTGAGCGAAAAGGGGATGGCCGGCATTGTCGACATGGCCATGCAGCGTTTTTTTTCACCGGCAACGTTAGGGCGGGGAGATGCTTACGCGAGCTCTCTAAGGTCGGTCCTGCTGGGAACGGATCCGGCGGGATACGCGGGGTGCTGCGCCGCTCTCCGCGACGCCGACTTTACTAAGCTCTTGCCAGAAATCCGCGTCCCAACGTTGGTGATTGTGGGCGATCGCGACGTTTCCACACCCTGGGCGGGCCCCGGGGAGACGCTCGCCCGCGAAATTCCAGGAGCCCGCGCAGTTCACCTGCAAGCCGCGCATCTTTCGAATCTCGAGCAGCCTCGATCTTTCACCGCTGCACTCTTCGAATTCCTTGCGCCGAAAGATGTCGCTGCCGATTCGCTCGAAGCCGGATATGAAGTACGACGGGCTGTGCTGGGCAATGATCACGTTGATCGCGCGACCGCGGCGGCTACAGACTTTACTCGCGAATTCCAGCAACTGATCACGAGGTATGCCTGGGGAGCAATCTGGACCCGGCCCGGCCTGAGCCGGAGGACCCGGCGCTTGCTGGTGCTGGCAATCGCCGCCGCCCTCGGACGCTGGGAAGAATACCGTTTGCATGTCCGAACCGGCCTTATGGGCGAACTTGAGCTGCCCGACTTGAAGGAAGTGCTTCTGCAAACGGCGATCTACGCTGGTGTTCCCGCAGCTAATACCGGATTCCACCTGGCGAATGAGGAGATGGAAAGACTCCGGGCGGAGTAGTTTGCATTCGAGTATTTTTGGGCGTTTCCTGGGTACGCTAAGCCCTGGCGGCCACGTTTCTTCGCGAACTCCTATCATTATTATTATGTGGGTATCCCGCGAGGTACCAGGTATCCTTCAGGTTCCCTCATGCTTTTCAGCAACTTGCAGTGTTAGACTCTCGCCCGCTTTCACTCGCTCGGCGGCGGGGCAGACTGTATATACCAACGCCGTCGTGAAGAGGACTTTCGTCGCAAAGTTCTGTGCTCCTCTAGCTTCCAAACTCAGGGAGAGAAAATGTCTGGGTCACAGGGTGCCATCGGGTTAATCATCGGTCTTCTAATGTGGACGGGCTGCAGCTCGCCTAAATCGAGTGCCGGGGAGGGCGCACCGTCTCGCACAAGGAAAGCCGGCGACGTAAACCCCACTCGTATCGCCAATGCCGATCGCGAACCTGGTAACTGGATGACCCACGGGCGCACTTACAGCGAGCAGCGCTTCAGCCCCCTGAGCCAGATCACGGACAAGAATGCAGGCCAGCTCGGGCTTGCCTGGTTCTACGACCTCGATACCCACCGCGGCCAGGAATCGACTCCGATCATCGTCGATGGAGTGATGTACTTCACCAGCGCCTGGAGCAAGGTGTTCGCGGTCGACGCCGCCAACGGTAAGCTCCTGTGGTCCTACGATCCCAAGGTGCCCCCAGAATGGGGAGTCAATGCGTGCTGCGACGTGGTAAACCGCGGCGTGGCGGTATGGGGCGGCAAAGTTTTCGTGGGCACGCTGGATGGCCGCCTTGTGGCCCTTGATGCAGCGACCGGGAAGCCCTCCTGGGAAAAACTCACGATCGATCGTGGTTTCCGCTACACCATCACGGCGGCGCCCCGCGTGGTGAAGGGGAAAGTGATTATCGGCAATGGTGGCGCCGAGATGGGCGTGCGTGGATACGTCTCCGCCTACGACGCGGACAACGGTAATCTCGTTTGGCGCTTCTACACCGTGCCGGGCGATCCTTCAAAGGGATTCGAGAGTCCGATTCTGGAGAAGGCCGCCAAGACCTGGACCGGCGCATGGTGGAAGTTCGGCGGAGGAGGCACCGTTTGGGACTCGGTCGTTTACGATCCCGAACTTGATCTGCTCTATATCGGCGTGGGCAATGGCTCTCCCTGGAACCGCAACATCCGCAGTCCCGGTGGCGGCGACAATCTTTTCCTGTCCTCGATCGTGGCTCTCAAGCCGGACACGGGCGAGTACGTTTGGCACTATCAGGAAACTCCGGGCGAAATGTGGGACTACACAGCCAGCCAGCAGATCACGCTGGCCGATATTTCCATCGACGGGCAGGTTCGGAAGGTCCTTCTGCACGCCCCAAAGAACGGCTTCTTCTACGTCCTGGATCGCGCCACCGGCGGGTTGATCTCTGCCAAGCCCTACACATATGTCAACTGGGCCACCGGCGTTGACATGAAGACGGGTCGTCCCATCGAAACTCCGATTGCGCGATACCCCGGCAGCGATCCGGCGCCGGTCGTCCCAGGTCCGCTAGGGGCACACAGTTGGCAGCCGATGTCGTTCAGCCCGTTGACCGGTCTCGTCTACATTCCGGTGAATGAGACTGGTTTCAAGTACAAAGCGCCGGAACATTTTGTCGCCAAGAAACTTGCCCCCAACTATGGCTTGGACGTCGTTGCCGCCGGAATGCCGCAGGATCCGAAGATCAAGCAGGCGATTCTAAGCACTGTAAAAGGAAGTCTCGTGGCGTGGGATCCTGTACAACAAAAGAAAACGTGGTCCCTCGAGCGGCCGGGACCCTGGAATGGCGGCGTGCTCTCCACGGCCGGCAATCTGGTGTTCGAAGGTACAGCAGGTGGCAATTTCGAAGCCTATCGGGCTGATACCGGCGAGAAGGTCTGGTCGTTTGCTGCTCAGACAGGGGTGATGGCCGGGCCGGTGACCTATACCGTAAACGGCGAGCAGTATGTTGCTGTCGTTGCAGGATGGGGCGGTGTGTTTCCCCTGGCAACTGGTGAGGTCTCCTTTCGGTCAGGAAAAGTGAGAAATGTCAGCCGTGTGTTGGCTTTCAAACTCGGGGGCAAAGGAAACCTCCCTCCCCTTCCCGAAGTTGAGGAACCGGTTTTGAGTCCTCCGCCAGCCTCGGCGAGTGCCGCCAGTGTGAAGGCCGGCGAACAGTTGTTCCAGCGCTATTGCGCGGAGTGCCACGGCGACGTAGCGGTCAGCGGCGGTGTTGTGCCAGACCTGCGCTACTCGAGCACCCTCGCAAATGACCAGTGGTTTTACGTCGTGCTGGGGGGATTGCTGAAATCGAATGGTATGGTTTCGTTTTCGAA